>Ga0213825_1000084_pt1 | contig 79058 bp, 73 predicted proteins | sample MC6MC0900MG_FD_179896 | JGI IMG/M metagenome (GOLD analysis project Ga0213825, IMG submission 179896) | Enriched soil aggregate microbial communities from Iowa State University, Ames, United States - MC6-MC0900-MG | ecosystem: Environmental > Terrestrial > Soil > Unclassified | place: USA: Iowa...
AACTACCGGATACGGTGCGGTTATGCACTATGATTTTTATAAGAATACAGGTTCCCACAATACGGTAAACATCGGGGAAGAAAATCAGTCGCCGGTCAATGCCAGGCTTACCCGTTATGAAGAACGAGATGGGGGCGTATATGTGGAAGTGGAAGCGGATTGGACCATACCTTATGAAATGCCGGACAGCTTTACCATCGTTCAGTGGAAGGAAGAAACTTACCGACCTGTAAAAATGGTGAGAAAGATCGCTTGGGAGGAAGATTATTTTGCGGAAGTATTCCAGGTAAAGGGGGCAGGGAAGGATCTGCCTGTTGACTGGGTCATGCATTTTTCCGGAAACCGGATAAAACAGCCTGAGGGCATGGAAATAGAAACGTTTTCTGAAAGAAAGCCATATAGCTATCTTCATCATATGAAAAAGGCCGTACTGTCAGAAGATCAGACCAGTATAATTCATGATTATGAGGATGGAGATATACATACTCGGGTATTTACCTGGAACAATGGGAAGGAATTGTATGATGGAATTGGGCCGGATAACCCCTCTATATCTGATATCAATTATCAGATCGAACGCGGGTATGGACCGGATCTTGTATTTGCCCATGTGATTACCAGCAGCAATGGGCCTTGTCTGATTAGGAATGTAAACTTTTCTGAAGATGGGGACTGCATTGTGATTGAAGTGGAAGGGGAAAAGGGCGGAAGGAAATGGAGTAAGACCCATAAGATGTAACGGATAAAAATAGGGCGGCACAAAAGTTGGTAATCGACTTTTGGGCCGCCCTATTCAGATAGAAAAAAGCAGTGTAAATAAATTGGAACCTGATTTTTATTTCCTGCATATGTTAGGATATGGAAACTTTTTTAGATGAATGGAGGCAGATGAATGTCAGAAAATATTTGTTTAGCAGATTTAAAAAGGGGTCAGAAAGCAGTGATCGCAAAGCTGGCCGCCTATGATGATATGAGAAGGCGTTTACAGGATATTGGAATTATAGAGGGTACTACTGTGGAATGTCTTGGAAAAAGCCCTTTGGGAGATCCTACGGCATTTTTGATACGGGGTGCGGTGATCGCTCTTAGAAGTGAGGATTCAGGACGTGTCCTGGTGCAGTCAAATGGAGAGGAAAAAGCGAATCGTCATTTTGGAGAAGAAATGGTGGCTGCCGCCGTTTCGCTGGAGGAATAGGTATGGGATTAAGCAGGGAATCAATGGGAATAAAGTCTGTGGACTGTGGTCTGGAAATTAAGAAACGCAAGGAAGACGATAAGGTCATTGCGCTGGCCGGAAATCCCAATGTGGGTAAGAGCACGGTATTTAACCAGCTCACTGGGATGAATCAGCATACAGGAAATTGGCCGGGAAAAACCGTTGCCAACGCCCAGGGCTGGTGTTCGGATGGACAGCAGGGATACGTGATGGTGGATATTCCGGGCTGCTATTCCCTGATGGCACATTCCACGGAAGAAGAGGTAGCCAGAGATTTTATTTGCTTTGAGAACCCGGATGCAGTAGTCGTAGTCTGTGATGCCACATGCCTGGAGAGGAACTTAAACCTGGTGCTGCAGATCATGGAAGCCACGACTAATGTGGTGGTGTGTGTAAACCTTATGGATGAGGCGAAAAAGAAGAAAATTTCCCTGCACCTTGATATGCTGGAACAGCGCCTGGGGGTCCCGGTTGCAGGGACTGCAGCCAGGAGCAATCAGGGACTGGATCAGATCTATACCGGCTTAAAACGCTGCCTTAAACAAACAGAGGAGGAAGGGGAAAAACCTGCTCTCATCCAATACCCCCAATACATTGAAGATGCCATTGCCAGACTCTTGCCTGCAATGGAACAAGTGGCCAAAGGAAAGGCAGAGGCCCGCTGGCTGTGTGCCAGACTGCTTGATGCCAATGATAACTTGTTGGAAGCTGTAAGAAAATATCGAAAGCCGGTGGCTGAGGCAGAAGAAGTGACTTCCTGCCTAGCTGAAATCTGGGAAGAATGGAAGGCTGCCGGGATCACCCAGGAACAGGTAAGCGACGATATGGCAGCTGTTTTCATAAATAAGGCGGAAGATTTATGTAAGGGTATCGTGGATTACGAAAACCAGACCTATAACCGGAAAGACCGGAAGCTGGATTGGATTTTTACCAGTAAGGCTACGGGCTTTCCCATTATGTTCCTGGTTTTACTTGGAATCTTCTGGATTACTATAACAGGAGCCAATTATCCGTCAGAATTAATCAGCAACGTGTTATTTAAGTTAGAAGCGTGGCTAGTCGGGCTGGCTGACGCCTCCGGTGTGCCGGTGATTATCACTGAACTGCTGATTCATGGCGTTTACCGGGTTCTTGCCTGGGTCGTATCGGTAATGCTTCCTCCTATGGCAATCTTTTTCCCGTTGTTTACTCTTTTGGAGGATTTTGGATACCTTCCCAGAGTGGCATTTAATTTAGACCGATGCTTTAAAAAGTGTTCCGCTTGCGGAAAGCAGGCGCTTACCATGTGACAAAGGAAATCTATGCTTTTTTTGATTCTTCCATGTTTGACTTGACACTTTTTCTTTGAGATGGTATATTTATTTACACGCAAAACTGTAACTGAAAATAATACAGAATCACAACTAAAAACGCCGGAAATCAGTAACATATGGCACAACCTTAAAAGGAGGTACAGTATTTGGGCTTTTCTATCGACGTAAGTATTCCAGTTATGACCGTGTTTCTTCAGGGGATTATCAGCTTCTTTTCTCCCTGTGTGCTGCCACTCATTCCGCTTTACATAGGGTATCTGTCGGGAGGGACGGGAGTCCGGGGGGAAGACGGGCGGATTTATTATAAACGCAGCAAGGTTATGATTCACACTGTCTGCTTTGTTATCGGGGTCAGCTTCGCATTCTTCCTGCTGGGGCTGGGATTCTCAGCTCTTGGAAGCTTTTTTAAATCAAACCAGCTTATTTTTGCAAGAGTGGGAGGTATCCTGGTAGTTTTATTCGGTTTATACCAATTAGGAGTATTTGGGACTTCTTCTGTATTGGGAAGGGAACGCAGACTGCCATTTTCCCTTAATACCCTGGCCATGTCTCCCTTAACCGCGTTAATCATGGGCTTTACATTCAGCTTTGCCTGGACGCCCTGTGTGGGACCGGCCCTAGCCAGTGTACTGCTTATGGCAGCCTCAGCCTCCACAAAGGCAATGGGTTTTGTCCTGATCGGAGTATACACACTGGGGTTTGTTCTGCCGTTTCTGGCAGTGGGATTCTTTACCACCACAGTGCTTGAATTTTTCAAGACTCACGGCAATATAGCAAAGAATGGGGTAAAAGTCGGAGGAGTTCTCATGGTATTTATGGGAATTTTAATGTTCACCGGAAAGATGAATGCGGTGACCGGATACCTTTCAACCATTCCGTCTCCTACGGTAACAGAATCAAGAGAGACGCCGCAGCCGGAAACGGCTACAGAAGCATCGGAAGAAGAACCCATATCGGAAGAAGAGTCTGCATTGGAAGAAGAATCTGCATCGGAACCGGGAAATACTGATGAGTCAGATGAAGCAAATCAGCCTCTTCCGGCAGTTGATTTTACTTTAACCGATCAGTACGGCAATACCCATTCTCTTTCTGATTATAAAGGAAAGACGATCTTTTTAAACTTCTGGGCGACCTGGTGCCCTCCATGCAGGGCAGAGATGCCGGACATCCAGAAAATATATGAAACCGCCGACACAGAGGGAGATAATGCACTAGTCGTTCTGGGTGTGGCAGCTCCTAATTATGGGAATGAAAAAGACGAAGAGGGAATTAAACAATTCCTGAAAGATAATGGATACACGTATCCGGTTCTGATGGACACGAATGCGGATTTATTTGAATCTTACGGAGTATTCTCTTATCCGACCACGTTTATGATTGATAAGGATGGCAATGTATTTGGTTATGCAAGCGGTCAGCTTTCTGAAGATACGATGCGCAGTATTATAGAGCAAACCATGAAGGGGCAGCGGAAATAATCCGTCGATTTTATTAATAATAAAGAGTAATTTAGGGCATTCCAAAGGTAAAAGAATCTTTGGAATGCCCCTTTTATTGATGGGAATTATTAAGAGAACTTTTTTCATTGGCCTTGCGCAAACGATCCCGGTTATAAATGAGATGAAGAGTCATGGCATCCTGTGCGGCAATGGGATCGTTTTTTTGTATGGCATTTACAATCGCCATATGTGTTTTTATGGTTTCTTCTTTTAATTCGGAGTGGGTAATGTCAATCAGCATATCAATGGCATGCATAATAAGAGGCTCAAGCTGAGGTACGATGACATTCCCGCTGATTTCTGCAATCTTAGCGTGGAAAATGGCATCGGCTTCTGAGTGGGATTTTCCTAAGTCGTAGCATTCCGCCACCCGTTTTGCCAGGTGGAGAAGCTCCTCGGCCTGATCCGGGGTGGCCTTTGAGGCAGCCAAAGCAGCTACCCTTGGCTCGATCATCATACGGAATTCTAAAAGGTCAGCCACCAGTTTTTCCTTATTCTCTATAAATGTGAAACCAAGAGGATCATCAGCCACACCGGTATTGTGACAGACGTAGATTCCTGATCCCTGCTGAACCGTCAGAATATTGCGTGAAACAAGAGCCCGTATGGCTTCCCGCAGAGTGCTCCGCCCGACTCCCATAAGAGAGGAAAGCGTAGTTTCATTGGGGAGCTGTGCACCTTCTTTTAATTTATTATCAATGATATATTTAATGATTCCTTCTGCTGTTGTATCGGCAAGCGATTTATGTGATGGAGTCATGGCAAAGTCCTTTCCGCTGGTTAATCGTCTTATATGATTATAAAGGCAATTTCTGATTCCTTCAAGTGTAAATGGATTAGATGAGTAAGAAGCATTTAAATATTGGTCTGATGAATTTGTTGCAAAGATCATATTTTATATTGTAGTATGCATGATAATATTAGGAAAATACATGAAATAATGAAGTTAATCAAACAGGATAGTTGACAATCATATGATGAATTATTATAATTAAGATATAAATGCAAAATTAAAAATACAAGATAAATAGGAAAGGGGCATTATTATGGTTAGTCAGGATATTCGGAAGCTAGCTCCGGAAATGGACCCGCTTCGGATGGGTATGGGCTGGAAGGTAGAGGACCTTTCTAAAATGCAGATCATGGTAGAGAGTACCTTTGGGGACAGCCATCCGGGAAGCGCTCATCTGCTGGAGCTTGTGAATAAGACCGTGGATGGGGTAAGAGATAAGGGAGGAAAAGCAGCCAGATATTTTACAACAGATATCTGCGATGGAATGGCACAGGGCCATGACGGCATTAATTATTCTCTGGTCTCCCGTGATACGATCTGCAATATGATTGAAATTCATGCGGGCGCAACACCCTTTGACGGCGGAGTATATATTTCAAGCTGCGATAAGGCGGTTCCTGCTCATCTTATGGCAATCGGCCGGGTGAATATGCCATCCATTCTGGTAACTGGTGGTGTTATGGATGCCGGTCCGGATCTTCTTACCTTGGAACAGATTGGTAAGTATAGTGCGATGTGCCAGAGAGGGGAACTGGAACCGGAAAAACTGGAATATTATAAGCAGCACGCCTGCCCTTCCTGTGGAGCATGTTCCTTTATGGGAACGGCATCGACCATGCAGGTCATGGGAGAGGCCCTTGGCCTTATGCTTCCAGGTTCCGCGCTTATGCCCGCAACCTGCCCGGATTTAAAGGATGTGGCTGAAAGAGCCGGACATCAGATTATTGAACTTGCAAAAAGTGGAATAAGACCAAGAGATATTGTCACAATGAAATCCTTTGAAAATGCGATTATGGTGCATGCCGCCATATCCGGCTCTACCAATTCCCTGATTCATATGCCGGCTATTGCCCATGAATTTGGACTGGAAATAGATTCTGAGATGTTTGACCGGCTGCACAGAGGCGCTCATTATCTGCTTGATATACGGCCCGCAGGAAAATGGCCGGCCCAGTACTTCTACTATGCAGGTGGTGTGCCCAGGATTATGGAAGAAATTAAATCTGTACTTCACTTAGATGCAATGACAGTGACAGGAAAGACTCTGGGTGAAAATCTTGATATGCTGAAGCAAAATGGTTTTTATGACAAATGCGATGAATATTGTGCCAGGGTTGGAGTGAAAAAAGAAGAAATAATCCGGCCGTTTCATGATGCCATCGGAACGGATGGGGCAATTGCCATATTAAAAGGAAATCTGGCACCTGAGGGTGCTGTCATTAAGCATACTGCATGTCCAAAGGAGATGTTTCACGCGGTGCTAAATGCACGCCCCTTTGACAGCGAGGAAGAGGCGATTGATGCGGTCTTAAAACACCGTGTAAAACCTGGAGATGCTGTATTTATCCGGTATGAAGGTCCGAAGGGAAGCGGAATGCCGGAAATGTTCTACACCTCTGAGGCGATCTCATCGGATAAAGAGCTTGGAAGCACCATCGCCCTGATCACAGACGGACGTTTCTCAGGAGCATCCACTGGTCCTTCCATCGGGCATGTTTCACCGGAAGCGGCAGAAGGCGGACCGATTGCGCTGGTGGAGGAAGGGGATATGATTCAAATAGATATTCCTAACCGGATCCTTGCAATTGTAGGCGTAAAGGGCCAGCAAAAGACAGAAGATGAGATGGAAAAGATTCTTAAGGAACGGCGGGAGAAGTGGCAGCCAAGACCTTCAAAATACCAGTCGGGAGTATTGAAAATATTCAGTGAACGTGCAGTATCGCCAATGAAGGGCGGATATATGAAGTAATGAAAAGATAAGGAAAAAGGTATGGCAGGGGAGCTGCCATGCCTTTTTTTCTTGTAAATGGGACATTTAATGATGTTAGAAATCATTAAATGTCCTATTTTAAAATAAGCTATTTGCTATTAGTGGGAACTTCAAAATACAGGATTGTTCCAACCCCTTCTTTACTATAGAGACGAAGAACGCTTTCCCCGGAATAGGAGAGTGCCAGGCGTTGATTGATGTTTACAAGCCCGATATGCTCGGCCGGGAATTCCCCATTCGTCTGCTTTAAGGATTCCCGGACTTCCTTTAACCGCTTCCGGCTCATCCCGCACCCATTATCTCCAACGACGACCCGTGTTTTTCCATGTACGGAAGAGACTTTAACCGTGATACGGCACTGCTCTTCCTTGAAGCGCAGACCGTGGGAAATTGCATTTTCTAAAAGCGGTTGAAGAAGCATGCGCTGGATCGGAAGGTTCGCAGCACTCGGATCCAGTTTCCAGCTGGTTTCAATCTCCTTATTATAACGCAGCTTCTGGATCTCGATATACTTCATACAGATTTCGGCTTCCTTGCGGATCGGTACCTTTTCCTCCGGGCTTCCCAGAGAATAGCGGAGTATGTCGGATAAATATTCTACCATCTGATTGACCGCAGTGAAGGTGCCGTGGGTGGTATGAAGAATCTCGTAGTTGATGGTTTGGAGCGTGTTAAACAGAAAGTGCGGGTTGATCTGATACTGGAGAGCGATCAACTCCGCTGCCATCTGCCGATATTTCCGTTCGGACAGCTGCATTTTTAAATAACTGTTCTGGACAAAGGTGTGAACCAGGTTGTTGAGGATTTTGGAGTAGAGATCCCAGTCGTTGTCGACAAAGTTAGGCAGCTCCTCGTTTTGTTCCGCTTTCTCAAAGATATCCATGATCTGGGAAAGTTGGTTGTAGTTATGAATCGCCCGGTAATACGACAGGAGTGCGGAGCTTACCGCAGTGACCAGTACCATGAGAATGATAATCTGAATATTGTCAAACATTGTGGCATAGATTTCCCACTCTGGCACCAGCGTCACAATTGTTGCTTCGAAAGGAGCGTAGCTGCTCCATTTTAAACGGTATTTTTTATTCCCAAAATGAAAGCTTCCTACCTCAGGATATTCCTTGGGTTGTTCCAGCAGTTCCAAAAGACAGGAAAGCAGTTTCGGATCTATTGGCTCTCTTGAGAAGAGAGGGAGTGTATCGCTGCCGAATACAATGAGTTGTTCTCCGCCGTAAAACGCCGAATTCTTAAGCCCTTCCTCGATTGCGTTTCTGCGGTAGTTTACCACAACCCCGCCCTTCCAGGCAGAGAAATGAAAAAATACACTGCATAGCGCGGACTCCCCTGAAAAGGCGTTTCTCTGCACGGTTCTTCCGACTATTTCAGGACTACCTGATTGGACAGTCTGTAATAGACTGACCCAGCCGGAATCAATCATAGAATCGATGTTGGTAATCGTCTTATCGGAGGTTAGAACACGTTTTAAGTTATTTTCTATAAAAAAGTAGACGGAATCAATGGAAAGCCTTGAGATACCCATAGAGTTTAAATAAGCTGAGAGCTGGCCAAGCGTCAGGGAAGAGGCATAATCCACCTGCTCCTTTGTAAAGGTCTGATAAAATGACGACAGCTGCCGGCCATTAATTAAATAGCGGTTGAGCGCTAGCATATCCGATGCAAACCCATCCAGTATCCCTTCTGCCAGGTAGATGGAATTTTCCATTCGTTTTTCCACCTGCTTCGATTCCATGCGGTAGAGATTTGTCAAAATCAGCACTCCCATGATGAGGACAGGGAGCGTAAATGAAAGCAGATATGTAATAAACTTGCGCTTTATGAATTTATAGCGCACCCCGGTCCTTTTTCTCATCCTGATCTTCCCATCTTCTGTAATTTCTTGGCGAATATCCAAAATACGATTTAAAGGCACGGCTTAAATTCTTAGGATTGCCATAGCCGAGTGTTTCTGCGATTTCATACATGTAAGAGCCAGGAACAGCCAGAAGCTCTCTGGCCTTTTCCATCCGGGCCTTCAATAAGTATTCGGTGAAGGTTATGCCCGTCTCCTGCCTGTAGAGGCCGGACAGATAACCGGGGCTTAAGCTGACGCGCTGTGCGGCCTCTTCTAAGCTGGCAGAGGCTAAATTTGTCTCGATATAGTGCGTTACACATTTGATAATTCCGGCGTAATAACTCTGCTTCTGATTGGGGGCGAAGGAGTCAGGCACGGCGTTTGACTTGAAATTTTCTAACTGGTCTGCTTCTAGCCTGGCGGCTTCCAGTTCCTTGTGAAGCTTTAAAACTACCCGTTTCAATTCATCTGTCTTTACCGGCTTTAAGATATAATCCTTTACCCCGACGCGGAGAGCCTGCTGGGCGTATTTGAAATCCGCGTAACCACTTAAAAAGACGACCTTGATGTGAGGATACTCCTCATGAAGGATCTCCGCAAGCCGGGTTCCGCTCATGACCGGCATCTCGATATCGGTCAGAACAGCATCAACCGGCTGGGAGTGGATATAGTCCAGCGCCTTTTGACCATTTTCCGCACGGGCGACAATGGAAAATCCCAGTTCGTTCCAGGGGTAAAATTCACACAGGCCTGACAACAGCCTTTTTTCATCGTCTGCAACCAACAGCCGATACATAAGCATCACCTTCTTCCTAAAACATATTCTATCCTTTTATTCCAGTGGCCGCAACACCTTCCACAAAATATTTCTGGGCGGTAAAAAACAGCACGATCAACGGCAGTACGCTAACAATGGCCATAGCCAGGATATTGTTCCAGCTGACTGACATATTCACTTCCATTGACATTCGAAGACCAAGAGCCAGAGGGTATTTTCCCACGCTGTTGATATAGAGCAGAGGTCCAAAAAAATCGTTCCAGCTCCACATAAACTGAAAGATCATGGCTGAGAATACGGCCGGTTTTGCCAGCGGCATGACTATTCGCAGATAAACCATAAATGCGCTGCAGCCGTCTACATACGCCGATTCATCTAATTCTCTGGGAATCCCACGGAAGAACTGCATGAACATGAAGATAAAAAAGGAGCCGCCGCCAAAGATGCAGGGGATGATAAACGGTAGATATGAATTCAGCCACCCCATATCCTTGTACATAATGTAGCGTGGAATAATCATGACGGCATTGGGAAGCATCATACAGGCCATCATTATAGCAAAAAACACCTTTTTTCCCCAGAACTGAAACCGCGCGAATCCAAAAGCCACAAATGAGGCCGATATAACGGTAAAAAGTACCATGGGGAGCACCATTAGAAATGTGTTCTTGAAAAATGTGGCGTATGTATACTGCCCGGAGCCTTTCCAGCCGTTTATGTAGCCGGAAAGCGTCCATTTGGATGGAATAAGCGCTGCCTGAAAGATTTCCTGGTTGTTTTTAATGGAAGCGAACACCATCCAGATCAGCGGATAAAGCATGACAACTGCCACCACCATTAAAATAATATAATTGATGGCCTTCTTTTTCAACGTTCGTCGTTGTATCGTCATTAAATGTCACCTCCGTCTTCGTAATAAACCCATGCAGATGAAGAGCGGAATACCAGCAAGGTCATACAGATAATGATAAAAAACATAATCCAGGACAATGCGCTGGCGTAACCCATTTTGTAGTATTTAAAGGCATCGGTATAGAGCTTCATGCCAAGAACATACGTAGATTTCATAGGGCCACCTCCGGTGATGATGAATGCAGACGTAAATTCCTGAAGTGCATTGATCATCTGCATAATCAGATTGAAGAACAGGATTGAGGTGATCATGGGAAGTGTGATCTTGAAGAAACACTGAAGCTTTCCCGCGCCGTCGATAATGGCGGCCTCATAGAGTGATTGAGGAACCTGCTTTAAAGCCGCCAGAAACAGTACCATAGAAGAACCAAACTGCCAGATGGAAAGTATACAGATGGTAAGCAGCGCCGTCTTCGGGTCTCCGATCCAGTCTATCGGTCCTATTCCTATATATCCTAAAAGTCCGTTGATAGCGCCGTCTCTCATGAATAGGATTTTCCATACGACCGCGATGGCCACGCTTCCACCGAGAATAGAAGGAAGATAGTACAGCGTACGGAAGAGGCCAATTCCTTTGATTTTCATATTCAGTATTAATGCAATAAGCAAGGCAAAAGCCAGCTTGAACGGAACGACCACCAGCGCATAGATTCCCGTGACACGTAAGGAAGGCCAGAACTCCATATCCTGAGTGAAGAGACGGATATAATTGGTTAGCCCCACAAATTTAGGCTGGTTGAGCAGAGTATAGTTGGTAAAAGAATAGATAAATGATTTTGCGAAGGGATAGAATTGAAACCAGGCAACCCCGATGATCCATGGAAGAATAAAAAACAATCCCTTATTCTTATTGATCCAGTGGATAATGGCCTTCCTACGTTTTATATTTGATTCCATAAAGACCTCCAATTTGTCAAAAGGCCGCTGCATTGTTGCGTATGCAGCAGCCTTTTTCTCATTCATGAGCGCCTGCTTAATTATTGTGCATCCGCTTTTATCGTCTCAAGCATATTTGACATGGTCTGATATGCGTCGTCCGCGGCGGCTTTTGTATCTGGATACTGTCCATATACAAGCTTTTCGATGATGGAAGCCAGAGCGTCGTAAACCTCGTCACTATTCGTAACATTAGATTCCGGTGTTCCCGGATTTTCCATTGCAAAAGCGATGGACTTGCTGGCAGGTTCATAGATCAGACCTTTTTCTTCGAGAAGGCTTCTGGCATAATCACATGCCGGAATGGAACGGCAGTCCTTGAGAGTTAAAATTCCTGCATCCTGATTTAGCATATAATCGAGGAATTTTGCAGCTTCTTCTTTGTGCTTGCTGTTATTGGAAATGGCAAACAATTGAGACGGTCTTACGAGAACGCCGGAATTCACACATCCTTCCAGGGTAGGATATCGAAGGGTTGCCGCATTCTCTCCCCAACTTTGCTGGTTGGCCGTTGAGGACCAGTTGAGCCAGGAACCGAACTGATCGTTATTCCATTTTGGATTGTCCTGAGGCGCACCCTTGAAGATCATGGATTCCTCATAGGGTACAATCACCTTCTCATCAAAAAGCCTTTTCGTGTATGTCATGGCTTTTTCTAAATCTTCCGCCGTAATTCCCAGTGTGTAGTCCTCATTGATCACCTGTTTGCCTGTCATCTGGTATAAATAGATTCTTGTTACATAAAATGTGATACCGTTATCCATATTGATCATGTAGTTGTCAGGATTTGCCTGATTCACCTTTTTGCCCTGCTCGACCAAATCTTCCCAGGTAATCACGTCGCCGAATTCTACACCGGCCTCTTCAAGCACCTTTTTGTTGACCAGAAAATCCAGGGCATTGGTTCCTGTAGGCAGGCATACCGTTTTCCCATTATAAACGCAGAAATCGTTGAGAAAATCTTTACTGAAGCCCTCCAGAGACAGTTGATCGCCAAACTGGGTTAAATCAGCGAAAAAGTCGGGATTTTGGGAGGTAAAGGTTGACATCCACGGCTGATCCAGTTGCATGATATCGGCTTCCGTGCCACCGGCCAGCGCAGCGGAAATTTTATCCTGGTATCCGTCGAAGCCGCCGTACTCCGCCTCGATTTTTATATTGGGATTTTCTTTCATATAGGCATCGATGCAGTCCAGCGTCGCCTTATGCCTGCTGTCACCTCCCCACCAGGAAAAACGCAGGGTGACTAAGTCGCCCATAGCAGGATCCTGTTTCCCATCCGCCTGCTTGGCTACCTCCGTCTGAGAATTGTCATTTTTCGTAGCCAAATCGGCAGAACCGGTCTTGCTGCCTCCTCCGCAGCCAGCTAAAAACAGGCTGGTCAATGACGCCGCGATTGCTGCTGTAAGTAGCTTTTTCATAAATTACCTCCTGTTGATTATTTTTGATAGATTTATTATAAGGGATGGATTGTCCTGGAAACAGAACGGGTATCTCATAAAAGGTTTCATTATATCAGATATTTTGGGCGGATGTATCATTATGATAGAAAAGGTATCATGAGATGAGGGACGAATAATAGGGTTTATAGCGTATATGGTACAAACCTGCCTGAATAGGATTTCTCAGGAGGTGGCTGGAATGGATTCATCAGATCAGGTGATTTATGAGGAAAAAAACATGACCATAAAGGTGGAACGGGTTTTTATTGGTGAAAAGGCAGCAAAGGAGCTGGTAATGGAATTATTGAAAAAACGTCGGGATGCCGGGGAGTTTCGGTCATAACCAGTGTCTGCTATATTGTATAGGAAACAGGGCTTACGGAAAGGCTGGAAATTGATTTCTACTGTGAACTGGAAGTAGAAGGAGTTTTATGCTGCCTTTATGTGCTTTCCGGTAATCGAACCTTAATGTAAATACAGGGGAAAGAATCCGTCTGAGTAGAAGCGGGCAGAGTTATGTGGTTAATGAATCCAGTATACAAGTACCAATTCTTTATTCATAAGGCAAAAGGACCGGAATCCATAGCGATGATGGTCCTTATTTTTATATATAAAAATTAAATGGTGCAAAATAGGAGGACACGTCGTCAGATTTCGGATATATTAGTAATAGTAAAGGAGGCAAATCTTATGAAACATACAGCATATATTAAAACAGTCCTAGGACCGATTGAAATATCCGAAGCAGATGGTTTTATAACGGAGCTGCTTTTTGTAAAAGACACCAATGAAATCTCCGGTGAACAAAAGACCCCTTTGTTGGAAGAAGCAGAAAAGCAGATTAAGGAATATCTGGACGGGACAAGCAGGGGATTCGATTTGCCGCTTGCTGCAGAAGGATCGGAGTTTCAAAAGACCGTATGGGAAGCCCTGCACAGAATTCCGTATGGAGAGACGCGAAGCTATAAGCAGATTGCTACAATGATCGGGAGACCAGACGCATCCCGGGCGGTTGGTATGGCAAATGGTAAGAATCCCATACTGATTCTGACGCCGTGCCACCGGGTAGTGGGTTCAGATGGTAAATTGACAGGCTATGCGGCAGGCCTGGAAATAAAAGAACAACTACTGGAATTGGAACTGACATATGCCGGCCGTTAAGACGAAGTTTTTTGATTACGGCGGGAAGGAAGTAGAATACCTCTCCCAGTCAGACCCGGTGCTAGGTGATGCGATAGCACGGTTTGGACGGGTGGAGAGGGAGATAATTCCTGATCTCTTTGCTGCTCTGGTTAATGCGATTATAGGCCAGCTGGTATCTGTAGGTTCTGCCAAAACCGTATGGAACCGAATGCAGGAAAGCCTGGGAGATATTACCCCGGAAAATTTATCAGCTGTTTCAGCGGATGATATTCAGCGCTGCGGCATGATCATGAAAAAGGCTGTTACCATCTCTGAGCTGTCAAAGGACATTTTACAGGGCAAGATCCGTCTGGGTGATTTGCGGGAGCTGCCGGACCAGGAGGTTATCCGATACTTAACAACGATAAAAGGGGTTGGACTTTGGACGGCTGAAATGCTTCTCATTAATTGTATGGAGCGTCCTGATGTGGTTAGCTGGGGTGACATCGCCATTCGCCGGGGAATGGAAAAGCTATATGGATTTTCTAAGCTGACAAAGGACCAATTCGAAGTATGCAAGAGCCGGTATTCGCCCTATGGCTCGGTAGCTTCCATTTATTTATGGAAGATTAGTACGGTAAATGAATGAAAGGAGGTGTGTTACCATGCTGACAGAGGAGGAAAAATGGAAGGCAGCGCTGGAATGCGATGCGTCTTATGACGGCAGATTTTATTACGGAGTAAAAACAACAGGTATTTTCTGCCGTCCTTCCTGTAAATCAAAAAGCCCTAAACGAGAAAATGTTGAATTCTTTGATACGGCGGAACAGGCATGTGAAAGCGGGCTTCGCCCCTGTAAGCGCTGCCGTCCTGATTTGCTGGAATTTTACCCGCAGAGAGAGAACGCGGAAAAAATTAAAGATGTCTATGACCTTTGTTTTTCAGACCATGATCGCTTAAGGGAAGAATTGAGTAAGCTTGGACTCAGCAGAAACAGAATCCTCCAATTGTTTCAGAACCAATATGAAAAGACTCCGGCGGAGTATTTAAATGCCTTACGGGTAGCCAGTGCAAAAAAGCTTCTGGCTGATACTTCAGATAATATTTTGCCGATAGCTTTACAAAGCGGTTTTGAGAGCCTTTCAGCTTTTTACACACAGTTTCGGCGTGTAACAGGTCTTTCTCCCAATGAATACCGGGAGAGCCTTACAGGAAAGAAGGCTGATTAGAAGAATGGCGTACGGGAATTAGAGGAAGCAGCCTCTAAAGTATATGGTACAAACCTGCTGGAATAAGATTTTCCAGGAGGTATAAGAGATGGATCGATTAACTCAGTCATCCTATGAGAAAAAGAACGTCTTTGCAAGGGCGCCGGTCTGCTACAAGGCGGCGCTTTATATGCGCCTGTCAAAAGACGACGATGGTACAGGGGAAAGCTCCAGCATTGGTACTCAGCGGAAAATGCTTCGTTCTTACGCGATAGAAAATGACTTTGAAATATACGAGGAGTACGTGGATGACGGCTACAGCGGAACCAATTTTGACCGCCCGGCCTGGAAACGACTGCTGGAAGATATCGATGCAAGGAAGGTAAACCTGGTGATCACCAAGGATCTGTCCCGTCTTGGAAGGGATTATATCATGACAGGACAGCTTACTGAAATTTATTTCCCCTCCAAAGGAATCCGATACATAGCGGTCAATGATGGGTATGATTCGGATAGTCCGTGGAGCGATATTGCACCGTTTAAGAACATTGTAAATGAGATGTATGCCAGGGATACTTCTAAAAAGATCCGCAGTGCATTTCAGACCAAAATAAAAGAGGGGGCATTTATCGGGAATTTTGCTCCCTACGGTTACCAAAAGGACCCACAAAATAAAAACCACCTTCTCGTTGATCCTGTAGCAGCTTCCATTGTCCGGGAGATATTTGAATGGGCAGAGCAGGGAGCGGCGCCATCCCGGATCGCTGATATGTTAAATAAGAGAAAGGTGCTGACACCAGCCATGTACCGCTGTGCCGGGCGGCCTTATTTGAATCCGGATGATTATTCTAATAGAAAGGAATGGACATCAGGCACTGTATGTAAGCTGTTAAGCAATCCCGTTTATTTAGGTCATATCGCTCAGGGAAAGACAATAAAAGTTTCCTTTAAAAGCAGCGTGACCCTCCGGAAGCCCAGGAAAGAGTGGGTGGTCGTTGAGAATATGCATGAGCCACTTATTTCCGGGGAGATCTTTGAACGGGTAAGAAGGCGGAGCATTTCCCGTAAAAACACGCCAAAAACCGGTTTTACCAATATTTTTTCCGGAGTTGCCATATGCGGGGACTGCGGCAGAAATATGTCGTCCACAGGAACCGGAAGTAAAGCGCAATCCCGCAAACTGGTATGCGGGGGATATAAGCTATACGGAAAGAAAGAGTGCACAAATCACTTTATGGATTACGAGCTTCTTTATCATGTGGTACTTCAGGAAATCCGCAGCCTGCTTTCTTTTCCTGAAAGTGAAAAGGAAGAGATGGAAGAAGCCCTTCGGGAGCCTTTTTTCCCTGGCGTAATGCATGGTGAAGAAAAAGCGGCTGATTCACTCAAAAAAAGGGAAATAGAGCTTGGACGCATAATCGAAAAGCTCTATGAAGATCGGGTAAACGGAAGGATCGGCGAGGACCGGTTTTATAAAATGCTAAATTCCTGTGAAAATGAGGGAAAGGAGATTGCAGAAAGCCTGGCAATGATGGAAAAACCCTGTTCATTGGCTCAGGAAAAACCTGCTTTTGACGGTCTGTTTTCCAGCCTGTTAGAAGATATAAGCCAGGAAAAAGGGCTTTCCTCTGATTTGCTTGGAAAGTTTATAGACAGAATTGAGATTTTCCAAAGCTGTGAAGGGGGAGAGGAGAGTGTTGGTTGTAAATGCCAAACGATCCGAATCTTTTACAAGGTGTTGCCTCCTTCAGAAGAAAAGAATGGTTTAGCATAAATTTCTGCTGTCATGTGCATGGGGTTTGGATGCAATGCAGCAGGTATTATCGGCTGCCGAATCATCGATTCTCCAAGAGAGCGGCTGATTGCCATGATTACCAATAATTTTGTGCCATGCAACGGACGATTCCCCACCATGATCGCAATTATTACCATGTTCTTCGTGGGAGGGGCCTCGGGAGCCTTTTCCTCCATATTGTCAGCAGCTATCTTATCAGGCGTGATCATCCTTGGGATTATTATGACGCTTGTCATATCGAAGCTGTTGTCAGCCACCATATTAAAGGGGGTCCCCTCATCCTTTACCTTGGAGCTGCCGCCATACCGGAGGCCACAGATCGGCAAAGTCATCGTACGTTCTATATTTGACCGTACCCTGTTTGTATTAGGCCGCGCTATTTCCGTAGCGGCTCCCGCCGGCTTGGTCATCTGGCTTCTGGCCAATATATCGGTTGGAGATGCAACCCTGCTGGCTCACTGTTCCGGCTTTCTGGATCCTTTTGCCAGGCTCATGGGCTTAGACGGAGTTATCCTTCTGGCTTTTATCCTGGGATTTCCGGCCAATGAAATTGTGGTTCCTATCATCATCATGTCCTATATGGCAGAGGGAAGCATTCGGGATATCAGTGATTTATCCGTCTTAAAAGATCTTCTTGTAGCCAATGGCTGGACCTGGATTACTGCGGTCAGTACCATGCTGTTCTCTCTGATGCACTGGCCTTGTTCCACCACCTGCCTTACCATCCGGAAAGAGACACAGAGCATGAAATGGACGGCTATATCCTGGCTGGTACCCACGGTAACTGGATTTGTCATATGCTTTTTATTCACAACCATTGCAAGGGTTTTCCTCTGATGTTTAAATTTCCCTGTGATTGTCTACAATAGGAGTAGAATACCAAATGGGAAAGGAGGGTGAAGCGTGAGCAGGATCTACCACGTTTACGCCCTGTCAGACCGGTTGAAAGCCAGAAAAATCGAGGGCGAGATTGCCAAGGTTGACGGGGTGAAAGGTATTAGAATCTCGGAAGACTTAAAGGAAATGAATATTGAAATGGACACAGGAAAAATATCCGCTGTCATGGAGCGGGTGGTAAACATCTGCAGCCGGGTATCCTACGGCTGTGAAGTGAAATATAAGTTTATTTAAACCGGACATTGAAAAAAGGCGGCCAACGGGGCCGCCCTTTTTCATCTGAAATAATTAGTGAGTACTCTTTGCATAATCACCAATTTTTTTATCCATGTTGGAAATATGTTTTGTGAGCCAATCCACTACCATTTGATTTGCGTTTAAGATCACCAGAAGATTGCCTCCGGAAGATTTATAATCATTTCTTAATTTTTCCAGCTGTGCAATGAAAGCGGTATGAGCCTGCTTTTGTTCCGCATAACCGGGATAGTGGATGCTCATCATGTATTTTTCTTCGTCTGAAAAATGCTTTTTTGTGTAATCATCCAAAAAATCAAGAAGCTCTCCAACGTATTCCTTTGCACGGTTATTTTTTCCTGCTTCAAACAGCGCTTCCGCTTTTTCAAACCACATTTTATGCTGATCGTCAATCATTGATATCCCTACGGATAAATTTTGTGTCCATGGCATAGCAATTCCTCCTAAAGTTTTAAAATTTATAATCTTCTTCCATTTTATAACAAATTTTTCAAAAGTTCAACCGTTGATATGAGTTAGATTCAAAGGACAGGAAAACCACGTTCAAAATATCCGGATGAATTGACGTACCTTCCTGGTAATGTTATAATTTTTATTTAGTATGTAGTAAGGTAGAAAGAACCCTATGGGGATACCATTATGCCTAAACGTATAGGCAGGAAAGAGGAAACATGGAAACAGAAGGAATCCGTCTGAACAAATTTTTAAGTGAAGCAGGGGTATGTTCCCGAAGGGAGGCGGATCGCTTCATCGAGGCTGGTAAAGTCTGCATTAATGGACAGGCGGCCACGCCCGGCCAGAGAGTTATTCCAGGTCAGTCCGTTACAGTAAACGGACGCACCATTCAATCAGGAAACGGAGATAATAGCCATAAGGATAAACAGGTCCTTTTAGCTGTTCATAAACCAAAAGGCATTGTATGCACCACTTCGGATAAAGACCGAGCCCCTAACATTGTGGACATGGTGGATTATCCTGTAAGAATTTACCCCATCGGCCGTCTGGACAAGGATTCCGAGGGGCTGATTCTCATGACTAACCAGGGTTCTCTGGTGAATAAGATGATGCGCAGCGGAAATGCTCATGAAAAAGAATATCTGGTAAAGGTCAACCGCCCGATAACCGATGAATTTATCCGGAAGATGAAAAAGGGAGTATTCCTGCCGGAGTTAAATGTGACCACCAAGCCCTGCGTTGTAAAGAAAGCCGGTGAAAAAGCATTCCGGATCATCCTGACCCAGGGACTAAACCGCCAGATCCGTCGAATGTGCGGACAACTGGGCTTTGAAGTACGGATGTTAAAACGATTGCGAATTATGAATGTTGAACTTGGAGAGTTAAAGCCCGGAGCTTACCGGGAGCTTTCAAAAAAAGAGTACCACCAGATGAAAGAGGCCTTAAACGGCTCCACGAATCATTCCTATAAAGAACAGAAAAAGGAGATATCTGATGGACGTTAAAATAAGCAGAATGAAAGAATTGATTGCCGTTCTAACGGCAGCAGGAAAGGCTTATTATCAGGAAAGCCGGGAAATCATGAGCAATTTTGAATATGACAGACTCTATGATGAGTTAAAGGAGCTGGAAGAGGAGACTGGAATCATACTTTCCCAAAGCCCCACGCAGTATGTAGGGTACCAGGCTTTAAGTGAGCTTCCCAAAGAGGCCCACGAGACCCCCATGCTTTCCCTGGATAAGACAAAAAGCACGGAAAGCCTGCAGGAGTGGCTGGGTAGCCAGACTGGAGTGCTGTCCTGGAAGCTTGACGGTTTGACCGTAGTTCTTTCCTATAACCACGGAACCCTTCAAAAGGCCGTTACCCGGGGAAACGGAGAGATCGGCGAGGTTATCACAAATAATGCAAGAGTATTTTCTAACATTCCTTTAAATATATCCCATCAGGGAGAGTTGGTGTTACGTGGAGAGGCAGTGATCAAGTATTCGGATTTTAACCGGATCAATGAGGAAATCGAAGACGTAGCTGCCAAATACAAAAATCCAAGGAACTTATGCAGCGGATCCGTAAGGCAGTTAAACAACCAGATCACGGCTAAGAGAAATGTGAACTTTAAAGCATTTGGCCTTGTGACGGCTGAGGGCGTTGACTTTAAAAACTCCAGAAAAGAGCAGTTTGAATGGTTAAAGAGGCAGGGCTTTGATGTAGTGGATTATAAAATGGTGAACAGAGATTCCCTGCCTGAGGCGGTGGAGGAGTTTTCCAACGCCATATCCAGCTATGATATTCCTTCAGACGGCCTGGTGCTTCTATTGGATAATATCGCTTATGGTGAATCCCTTGGCCGCACGTCTAAATTCCCCCGTAATGCCATTGCCTTTAAATGGGCCGATGAAATCAAAGAAACAAAACTTGACCACATCGAATGGAGCCCGTCAAGAACCGGGCTCATCAACCCGGTAGCAATCTTTGACCCGGTGGAGTTAGAAGGAACCACGGTAAGCCGGGCCAGCGTCCATAATCTAAGTATTATGGAGGCATTGGAACTGGGAGAGGGAGATGAAATTACAGTATACAAGGCTAACATGATCATTCCACAGATAGCCGATAACCTGACAAGAAGCAAAAAGATACAGATACCAGAGCAATGTCCTGTCTGCGGCGGAAAGACGGAGATCCGCAGGATGAATGATGTAAAGAGCTTATATTGCACCAACCCGGACTGCCAGGCCAAACGGCTGAAAGGCTTTACCCTTTTTACGAGCAGGGATGCATTAAACATTGACGGCCTATCAGAGGCGACTCTAGAAAAATTCATCGGAGCCGGGTTCATCCGGGAGTTTGCAGATATTTTTCATTTGGAGCAGCATGAGGAAGTTATCACCCAGATGGAAGGCTTTGGAAAAAAATCCTATGACAACCTGATAAAAGCGGTGAAAAAGGCTTCCCACACCACCCTTCCAAGGCTGATCTATGGTCTGGGGATCGCGGGAATCGGATTGGCAAATGCCAAGATGCTGTGCCAGGAATTTAAGTTTGATTTCGAGAAGATGCGCACCGCAGGAGAAGAGGAACTGACTGCAGTCCCGGGAATCGGAAAGGTGTTAGCAGATGCCTGGATCACTTATTTTAAGGAAGAGAAGAATAACGAAATGGTGGACCGCCTGATGTCTGAGGTAAGCATCGAGGGCGATACGGAGGCCAGTGGGGACGGAATCTTTGACGGTATGGTATTTGTCATAACCGGTTCCGTGAACCACTATGAGAATCGGAAAGCCCTTCAGGAGACCATAGAAGCTCATGGAGGCAAGGCTACCGGTTCGGTAACCTCCAAGACATCCTATTTGATCAACAATGATACTACGTCCAATTCTTCCAAAAATAAAAAGGCAAAGGAACTTGGGGTGCCCATTATTTCAGAAGAGGATTTCATAAAAATGCTGGAGGAATAAAATATGCCGATTAAAGTACAAAAGGATTTACCTGCAAAAGTCATACTGGAAAAAGAGAACATTTTCATGATGGATGAGGACCGTGCTTTAAGCCAGGATATCCGTCCTCTTCAGATCTTGATTATTAATCTCATGCCTGTAAAGGAAGAGACAGAGACTCAGCTTCTCCGGGCCCTATCCAACACTCCGCTGCAGGTGGACTGTACCTTTTTGATGCTGGAGAGCCATACCTCCAAGAATACGTCAGCCAGTCATTTGAATAAATTTTATGTTTATTTTGATGAGGTAAAGAAAAAGAAATTCGATGGAATGATCATCACCGGAGCGCCGGTGGAAAACATGGAGTTCGAAGAGGTTAACTACTGGGAAGAGTTAAAGAAGATTATGGAATGGAGCAAAACCCATGTGACCAGTTCTCTCCACATTTGCTGGGGGGCCCAGGCAGGTCTTTATTACCATTATGGCATACAGAAATATAAAAGAGAGAGTAAGCTATCAGGCATCTACCGGCACAAGGTTTTGGACCGGAAGGTCCCCCTTGTCCGCAGTCTGGACGATTATGTGATGGCTCCGCATTCCCGTTATACGGAGGTAAGGAGAGAGGATATAGAGAAGCAGCCGGAACTGGTAATTCTTGCGGAATCAAAAGAGGCCGGGATTTTGCTGGTGATGAGCCGGGATGGAAAGCAAGTATTTGTCCAGGGACATCCGGAATACGACCGTATGACTTTAGACGGGGAATATCATAGGGACTTGGGGAAAGGATTGGAGCCTGAAATACCTTGTAATTATTATGAAAATGATGACCCGGATACGGTGCCGGTGCTTAATTGGAGGAATGGGGCAAATACTCTGTATGGGAACTGGCTGAACTTCTATGTATATCAGATCACTCCTTATTTGCTGGAGGCGGAGGAATAAAAATCCTTTATTTTACAAGGTTTTCCGCATTTTTAATTAATTTAATGTAATTTAAAAAGTATCGTAAACTATCGCATTATAATATAAATAAGCTCTTTATTAATTGTAATAGCACAATTGATGGAGGGCTTATTTTACACCTTTAAGAAGTCATAAACCTAGACTAATTCCGCTAATTCCATTTCAGTTGCACCATACTCATCCCATTCAACAACGGTACAAAACACTTTTCTTTTTTAAAACCTTAAGAATTTATCGGTAAGGTCGATTATATATTTGTAGTTTATAAAAAGAAAGAGGTAATAAGATGAATGAAGAAGCAATAGTATTTGGTAAAGGTATTAAAATCTGGAGTATCATTTGCATCGTTTTTAGCGCTCTTGCTATAATTGCTAATTGTACAATAGGATCTTTTGATTTGGCTGTTATAGGTGTCGCTGGCTGCGTAGCTTATATACTGTTATTAATTAAGAAAAGAAAGATTGCTTTTTATGCCATTATAGTTCTTACAATAATTACAATGGTACTAAATGTGGCAATACATGATATAGGTATTATAACCTCATTAACCGGATTAATAAATCCTATTATTACTTTTGCTTTCCTATCAAAATACTGGAAACAGATGAAATAGGTTGACTTGAAGCGAAGTGTAATAAGGTGAATTTATTGAAGCAACTATCTAAATTGGTAGTTGCTTTTTTATTATAGTCGAAAGAGATATTTTGTGGTGAAGAAAGCCAATGGTAAATATTAGCTATGTACATTGGAAATTCATTATTGATAGTTAGAAGGGGTTGTTGTATTATTAAACAAAGTATATTGGAATTTAGTCGGAGGGTTAACACAATGAAAAAGCATTTGGAGTTAGTTGCCAAATCGTATGATAAAGGAATTGATTTAGGACGAAAAGGGATTGATTCTTATCAGAGCCTTCCACCACATATTACAAATGATCCTAATTATTCTTTGTATCTGAAAATGCGGATGAATGAAACACTCTCAGACAGCGGTCAAAAAGAAATAGTGGAATATCTATCCCCCAAAAGAGGCATGAATTTTATTGACCTTGGGTGTTGTTTGAACTTAATGTTTCGAGGATATAATGAATGGCCATCAACGTATTATGGAGTTGATATAAGTGAAAAGACCATAGAGCTGCTGCAAGAATTTGTTCACAAGAATCACGTTACGATTGGCTCTTTATATTGCGGCAGTATGCATGTAACACCATATTCTGATAGTTTTTTTGATATTGGTGCATGTATTGGTTCGTTGGAATATTTTGAAAAGGACTTTGTAAAGCAGTCAATTGCAGAAGCTCATAGGATAATGAAACCGGAAGGTAAATATATACTTGATATCCCAGATGTAGGAAGTCCTGAATTTCAAATTACAGCACTGATTGAAGATTATCTGGGCCGAACTGATCGATATAATATATCAAATAATGAATTTGAGACAATATTGATGCCATATTTTAAAGTAGTAAAGAAAGAGAAGATGGGGCCGATGATTCAATATTTTCTCACTTGCACCAAATGAACAATAGAAAAAAATCCTTAATTCCAATATAATAGTGTTAATTACGAACTACTAACTATCAGTATTGAGCTGGTAGTTTTAAGGCTTAAAAGGAGTGACAAATATGAATCAATTACCAGAAGGATATAAGGAAATAAGAAAGGTAGATTTGAGAGAAGATAAAAAAACATTTTTTGTCATAAACATCTTTTCATTTATAATTTTTATCGCTATGGCAGTTTTATGCACCATTAATAAACCAATAAGCTTTACAGTTGATTCAGAATTTTTGTACCTACTAATTCTTACTGTGTTTTTGTATATAATCTATATTATTTTACATGAAGCGATACACGAATATTTTATGAATAAATTTAGTGGGATAAAGGCATATTACGGCCATGCTCGGTTCTGTACATATGCAGGTAGTGATGCTTATTTCAATAAAAAGCATTACATCATAATATCACTTGCTCCTGTTGTAATTCTCGGTACTGTTTTATTTATAATTAATGCTATAGTACCACAGAGTTATTTTTGGATAATATATTTTGTACAGATCGGGAACTTAACGGGTGCTGTTGGCGACTTATATGTAACCTATTTAATTAGTAAGATGCCTGACGATACTTTAATACAGGACACAGGGGTGTCTATGACAATGCATTCAAAACAATTATAATCTGAATTATTTAAAACTATTAATGTATTTCTGAAATTAGTTTAGCAATTGTAACTGTAGATTATTTAAGTTTGAGGAGGTAATGAAATGGACAAAAATATTTATAGCGAAATCAAAACCGTTACACTTGAAAGATTTAAAGTAGCTAGATATGTTGTTATCAGCCCCGCTCCCGAAATGGATGTTATTGCCTATTTGGATAAGTGGGCAGAAAAAAGCGGCTTATCTGATCTGGAAGGCTACAAAAGAAAACAGATTGGTTGGGATTTTCCTTTTGTTACAAAAGAACAGCAGGAAAAGTTCGGGCTAAGGGGCTATGTTGCTGCCTATGTCATACCAGAGAATTTTGTTCCAAAGTGTGAGGGGGCTGAAATCGCATACATAGAAAAGGATACTTATGCAAGAATTACTATAACGAATCCGCATAGTAATTCTTTTGAGAACATAACAAATGCATACCATATGCTTTTAGAATTTGCTAAAACATCATCATGGGAAAATAGACTTGCATTCGAAGAAGAATATGATATAGATGGAGTCCACTATATGGACGTATACGTTCCCATTAATTAGAACCTCCACTAATAAGAATAATATGAGCAATAAAAATTAATTTTAAATATATTACTAAACAGGAATTAATCAAAGGAGGGGTAAAAAATGAGTGTGTTTTTTTACGGCTGCATTACTATGGATGGCTATCTTGCTGACAAAAACCATGACCTGGATTGGCTTTATCAAACTGGTACAATAGAAGAAACTGGTTATGAAAGCTTCTATAAAAACATAGATATTACTATAATGGGCAAAAGAACATTTAATGAAATAGAAAAAATAGGGAATATTGGCGGTATTTATCCAACTACCAGAAATTATGTTTTTACACACGCTGAAAGCTTATCGGCCAAGGAATTTATTCCTATAAATTGTGATGTTGTTGAATTCGTGAAACAAATAGAGATGGATAAAAATATTTGGATTATCGGAGGAAATACAATATTAGCCCCTCTGCTAGATAGTCATTTGGTTGATAACCTGATAATTCAGATCGCCCCTGTGTTATTAGGGACGGGGATACCAATATTTTCACAAAAAGAAGGGTTAAAGCGATTTTGCTTAAAAGAAGTAAAAAAATACGGACAATTTGCAGAATTAATTTATAGTAAAATATGATTTGTTGTAGCTTTTCAAAATTCCTTGCCTTTACAATAATCTGGTCATATAAATTCCAATCTATAAATTACAAGGCTACTACTTTAATATTAGGTTAGTAGTCTTTTTTGTATGTCTATGAGATTTGACGAAACACAGATTGAAAGTATTATTGCTTTTTACGTAGAATGCACTCCATAACATATGAATTTTACTTAGGTGAAGTAAATGCTTATTTTAACGACTGTACTGAAAACATACTGCTTGACGCATCTACACTTGTATATGACAAAATAGAAAAAAAGTTAGAGTAAATATGATAGAGCCAGATACTATAAAACTATTACGTGCGGAGTCGCGTCAATTGATGAAGTTTTAGAATATGCCTATGATGAATGAACTTCACTACGACTGCAAAGAGCCGAACCCAATGGCTAAAGGTATGTCGTGGTCATAGTCGGTATAGTATAACCCACCACATCTCAAACGAAATCAAAGTAGCAGCTTGAAATGTGGTGGACATAAATTTAGGCTTCTTCACCGATAGGATCTTCAATCATGGTGGACACTCTAAATTCATGGAAGTGACCATCGCTCACTTCTGTTACGGATTCCAGAAAGTGAACATGTCTGTCGCCCCCAACAGGAATTGCAAGTGATGTCTTGCCACAAAATTCATGAAAATGATTTTCATAAAAATCCGTTCTAAATTTTACTTCATGAAAATGGTTCTTACCAGCGGGGATTGCTTCACCAGAAACCGTAGCAAAACGATGATTATGTGGATCTTCTTCGCGTTCTGCTATCTCTACGCTGCCTTGAACTTCATGAACGTGTGTCTGCCGCTTATCATTGCAATCACAATATTCTTTAAACCAATCTTGGTTATAGTTATTCATATTGACTTACTCCTGTACTCCAATATTAGGAAAACTTTGTTTTCCATAATTATTATATGAAAATAATGTAATAAGGTGTTGTTTCTGTAAGGTGAGGCATTTAGGGAGACTGTCATTTACATGATAGAAGATAACGTCAGACTTAAAAAACAATTAATAAAAGAGAATAAGATAAAAGAATCATATAGATGTATGAAATGAAATAATACTTTGATTTGAGAAAGAGGTGATCTCAAATAGAATACATACTAAGAATTGAAGAAGTTCCAGACAAAGACTGTTGGTGGTATTTTAATTGCGATTAGATGAACCTTCTATGGTAGGAGAAAACAACTATATGATAGATGAATTGGGTGGATTTATGGAAGGAGGGACTAATAAAAAGGACAAGGTGAGCTTATAGGAGTGGGATTTGAAAGGTTATGTAAACGGCATCGCGCTTGGTGAAATACGCGTTTGCCGCCCAGGAAAATCCCGTATCTATATAAAGCACCAGCTGGCTGCAGGAAGCGCCTCCCATACGTAATGTTAATATATGTCTGTGATTCCGCATTAGGTGCTTGTCGGTATATATTTTCCCTTATGCGCTAAGATAATTCAAATGGTCGAAAGACTAAACAAATAAAAGCATTGTTTCATGATACAAAAGTGAGTAATTAGTTGGCAGCTTATTACTTACAAACTTACACATTACATTTCAATACGCACATAAGGTTAGACTTGATCAGTGGCTTTTGAAGCAATGTGACAAGTATTAGCCTTTATAATGTTGTAAAAAAGACCGTTTGGTAATATAATATTACTTATATTACCAAACGGTCTTTTCTTACTGAATTGGGGGTAAAAAGGGGGTATGCTTAATAATATTATATAGCGTGACTCATTAAACCCTTGTAAATGCGACGTATTGAAGAGTATAAAAGGTAACTTAGCATTCCTTCTATGTATATCAGATCACTCCTTATTTGCAGGAGGCGGAGGAATAAAATTTAGTTTGGTACAGGCATATCTATTTTCGAGATATGCCTGTTTGGCTATCATTTACGATGAAAATAAAAAAGAGAAAATCCGGTGGGAAATGAAGAAGGTATTTTTAGCTAACAGTTTTAAAAGGAAGTTGATGGTTGCCCTTATGTCTGTAGGGCTGGTGCCATTAATTATTATCAGCATTTTATATCAGAATATCTTAAATAACCGTATCGTTGAGGATACGAATGCAGCAAGCATTGAAAAACTGAAGTATTTAAGTATGAATATCGAACGTCAAATAGATGCGGCAGAGCAATTACTTGGCTGGATTACATATAATCAACGTCTGGAACAAATATTAAAAAAGTCATATGATCAGGTTTATGAAAAACAGATGGACATTATTGAATTCAGCTCCTATACCATGGAGTATGCCATTAATGCCAACGTAGAAAATAAGATTTTTAAAATACTGATCATGAATGAGGATGGTTCTTCCTTTCAGATGGGCAACGGTTATTCCCTTCTTCGGGAAGCGGATATCATGGAAGCGGGCTGGATGGAAACATTCCAGAGAAGGAAAGCGGATGAACTGATTCTGAGCATGGACTGGTATGCGAAAGATACCTTTGTTTTCCCTATGAGCAGCCGTATTTATGACAATCTGACCGGCAAGCCCATAGGCTGGTGCTTATTGATCTTTCAGAATAATATGTATTCAGATTACCTGCTTGCCGGAACTGAGGAAAATAGACAGGAGCACCTTTTTATCATCAACGGAAGCGGCCAATGCATTGCACATACTGATAAAAACCTGTTAGGGACAGATATGTCAGATGTTTCTATGGTTCATGAGATTCTTCAGTCCGGTCAGGAGACCGGCTATGTTACGGGAATCTATGATGGGGAGGCCATGATTCTCCATTACTATCAGATTCCGAATACAAATATGATAGAGATCCAGGGTACTTCCCTAGAGGCATTCTTACAGGAGAAACGCAGCATGACCAGACTGCTGGCCTTGCTCATCATCACTACGGTGACGGCTATTTTATTTGTAATTCTCTATTTAAGCAATATGCTGATGCGGCCGATTAATACCATCAGCGAGTACATCAAGAAAGTACCGGGAAGTGGTTTTAAGGGGAATATGGTCCTAAAGGGGGATGACGAGTTTAAGAAAATTGCGATATCCATTAACAACATGGAACGGGAGATTCTCCAGCTGATGGAACGGGAAAAGCAGGAAGAGGAAGTAAAGAAGAAACTGGAATTTAAGGTTCTTCAAAATCAGATTAACCCGCATTTCCTCTATAATACTCTAAACTCGATTAAGTGGATCGCCTCGCTGCAGCATGCGGATACCATCCGGGATATGACGTCTGCACTGGGCCGCCTTCTTCAGAATATCTCCAAAGGTACAGACAGTAAGATACCGATTTACGAGGAGATGTCCTTATTAGATGATTATATTCTGATTCAGGACATCCGTTACAGTGGAAAGATACAGGTGGAATATCACATTGGAAACAGTGAGATTACCCAGGCCTATATTGTGAAATTTTTATTGCAGCCAATTGTGGAAAATGCCATCTTTCATGGAATCGAGCCAAAGGATTCAGGAGGCAGGATTGACATCTATCTGGATCGTGTGGAAGATGATATTCATATTAGCATCGTGGATGACGGAATTGGAATGACTAAGGAGCAGATTGCTTCCCTTTTATATCCGGAAGAGGCAGGGGAAAATGTACGGGGACTCAGCGGAATCGGCGTCAGCAATATTCGAGAGCGGATTATAATGACATACGGAAAAGAGTATGGAATCGAAATCACCAGCCGGATGGGAGAGTATACCAGAGTGATGATTAAAATCCCTTATGAGAGAGAAGGTTAAAAATTGAAAACAATCATGATTATAGATGACGAACCTCTGATCCGACGAGGCCTGGAGAGCATGATTCACTGGGAAGATATGGACTGTCGGTTGATTGGTCAGGCTGCCAGTGGGGAGGAGGGGCTTATAAAAATCCGGGAATGGAAGCCGGATATTGTATTTACTGATATCAAGATGCCGAAGATGGACGGGATTGCCATGATGAAGGCGGTTGCAAATGAAGCAGATCCGCCTGTATTTGTAGTCCTCAGTGGATATAATGATTTTGAACTGGTTAGGGCCGCTATGCGTCTAGGCGCTGTAGACTACTTGATGAAGCTGAATCTGGAAGAAGAGGAATTAATCCGTGTAGTGAAAGAGGCATCAGAACGGGTAGCTGATAAGAGGAAAGAACCGGTCTCTGTTCCGCCTTCCTATGATTTTAAAGAGCATTTTCTAAAAGAACTCCTAAGGATGCGTCAGGATAAAGAGTTTTACCGGAAGATGGAACCACAATCTTTTAACTTAAAGGCAGGAGCCTCTTATCGGCTGCTGGTCATAAAGCTGACAGAATTTCCGGACGAACAATGGAATCAGAGTAAATTGTCTCAGAATTTCCTGATCAATATCTGTAAAGAGCAGATTTCAGAAGATGTAGAAGTCTATGAATATCATCTGGAGGCTGATACATTTGTGCTTTATATTGAGAGCGGAGGAGTCCTTTCCAAATCAGTGCTGATTTCTCAATGTGAGGCAATGGAGCTGGCAATCAAGAAATATTTAAATCAGGAAATCAGGATTGGAATCAGTACCCCGCATCATAATGCCATGCATCTTCCGGAGGCATTTGAGGAAGCCTTGCAAAGCATTGCCTTCCATATCGGCGGAGTCAATACCAGAATACACTTCTATATGGATCTTTTAAATACACACTATCTGGAAAAGCAGCTGAATCATATAAAATCTGAAACGGATTTGTTTGATGCAATAGAAAACTTTTTGCTGCAGCTGCAGAAGTTTATCACCCAGCGTGCCACAAGGGAGGAAGCTGTACATATTTGTTATCTGCTGATCACTCAGATTTATGAATTGGATTCCAACAGCAAGCCCTTTTTTATCCGTTGGTTTGGGAAAGAATATACCTCCGTCCGGGATTTTAGCAGTGAGGTGGATTTGGCGATGGTAAGTACGTGGGTACTTCGGCTGGAACAGGGGCTTAACAGCTTCAGTCAGGAATATATGGGGGAAATTTACCGATATAAAGTTAAGAAAGCAAAACAGTTTATTTTAGAGAATGTATATCAGAAAGTTTCTTTGAATCAGGTGGCGGCTGAACTGGAGATTACACCGGGCTACCTGAGCAGAATCTTTAAAAAAGTCACTCAGCACTCTTTTTCTGATTATATTGCAGAGATAAAGATTGAGGAGGCCAAAAAGCTTCTGCTCCAGGATAACAACCGGGTATATGAAGTGTCGAGTAAGCTGGGATATGAAGATCCATATTATTTCAGTAAAGTATTCAAAAGGGTAACTCAGATGACACCCAGCGAGTATATTGCCAGAAATTAAGCAAGGCCTATCAGCCCTTTAAACCGCTGGTGGCCACCCCTTCGATGAAGAAGCGCTGCATACTTAAGAATAGTGAGCCGACCGGAATCAGGGAAATCAGCGCAGCGGCCATAATCAGATTGTAGTCTGCCGAATACTGTGTGATGAACATGCGAAGTCCTAGCTGTATGGTTTTTAATTCATTGGAATTTAAGTAAATCATGGGACCCATGTAATCATTCCACACATTGACAAAGCTGAAGATGACCAGGGTCGCAATTGCAGGTTTGGACAGTGGCAGCATGATTTTTTGATAGATTCCAAATTCACTGAGGCCGTCAATCCTGGCGGCCTCTGACAGTTCCGTCGGGATGCCTAAGTATGCCTGGCGGATCAAAAACACGCCGAATGCCGTGAATGCCTGCATAAGGATTAAGGACAGGTGAGTGTCAGCCAGATGCATTTTTCGGATCAGGATAAACTGTGGAATCATATATACCTGCCATGGCACCGCAATGGTAGCAACGTAGCATAGAAATATGAAATCCCTTCCGGGAAATTTCATCTTGGCAAACGGATAAGCCGCAAAGCTGCTGGTCAGCACCTGAAGTAAGGTGATGATGATCGCTAATTTAAAGCTGTTTTTAAAGAAAAGCAGCAGGGGGATCTTTGTCCAGATGTCTGAAAAGTTTTTCCAGTTAACCTGTTCAGGAAGCCAGTGCATGGGAACGGAAAATACATCCTGGCTGGTTTTCAGTGAGGAGGACATCATCCAGAAAAACGGGAGCAGGATGATGAGGCTTAATATGATCAGCAGACCATATAGGATAATCTTTTTTAAAGAACTAGTTTGTGAGTTCATTCCTCTTAATTCCTTTCTCTCATTTTTTACATGTAGCTGACCCATTTTTTTTCTGCCCGGAACTGGACGATGGTAATAGCCAGGACTATGATAAACAATATCATGGAGATGGCACTTGCATAGCCAAATTCATAGTTGATGAAAGCAGTGTTATAGATGTTAAACACCAGTACATTGGTAGCCCGGCCAGGCCCTCCGTTGGTCATGACGGATACCAGGTCAAATACCTTAAAGCAGGCAATGGTGAGCATAATACTGACGAAAAATGTGGTCGGTGTCAGCATGGGCAGGGTAATGCTTTTAAAACGCTGGAAGGAATTGGCTCCGTCCACCTTGGCTGCCTCGTAAAGTTCCCGAGGGATTGCCTGAAGGCCGGATAAATACAGGATCATATAGTACCCCATACTTTTCCAGATGCTTACGATAATGATAACCGGCATAGCCCAATCAACGGAGGAGGTCCATCCCGGTGGATTGGCGATACCGAGGAACCTAAGAATATTGTTGACTGGTCCCAGAGTCGGATGGAACAATAAGTTCCACACCACTGCGATCGCTACCAGGGATGCCACATGTGGAAAAAAGAAGATGGTACGGAAGATGTTAATCCCTTTCATTTTCTGGTTTAAAATGATTGCAAGGCCCAGAGCAGCCGCCATGGTGAGTGGTACGGTGAATATAGAGTAATATACCGTATTCCATAGAGAGATCTTAAAGGTGTCATCGGTCCAAAGACGTTTGAAGTTTTCAAACCCCACGAATACCATAGGGTTGGCTGAATCCCATTCCATAAAACTGAGCCCCATGGAACACACGATTGGAATCAGGGTAAAGATCAGAAAGCCAACCAGATTGGGAAGTAAGAACAGGTAGGCCATTGCCATATTTTTAACTTTTCGCTTTGTCATAGTTATGCTGTTGCCAGCTCCTCCTTCGATTAGAATTTTAAAATCCTCTAGATCCATTGCAACGCAGATTTAGAGGATTTTAATGGATGATACTATTTGTTCAGCAGCTTCTGAACACGCTTTGCCATATTGTCAAGGCCGTCATCTATGGTCTCTGCTCCCAGCATAATTAAGTCATGCTCTTCAGAAATTATCTTATCAACGGCACCAGCCTGAGGAATCATCTGACATTCCAGCACAAAGGAATCAACAGTGATAGCTTCTTTGAATCCTTCCGGTATACCTTCTACATTCACCAGGGTGTTGATGGTTTTCTCATTCTGGTAAGCGGGAAGGGTTCCCAGGCTTGCAAGGATGTCAGCGCCGGGTTCGGAACACATGAACTGAATGAACCGCCATGCTTCTTCCGGATGGGCAGCATTTTTGTTGATCGCAATTGGTGTAGGGTTGCTGATCGCGATATTTGGATCCTGGCCCTCGAAGTGAGGTGCTTTTGCTGCGCCCCATTCAACGCTTGTTTCACCCTTATTTTTGGCATTAATGATTAAGTTGGCAAACCAGGTACCCATAGGTTCCATAGCAACCTGCTCTTTATAAAATGGTCCGCTGTAGTGGACATTACCGGTTTTTAATGTACCGTAATCCATGGCAGTTTTATCTTCGTTCTGTATGCCAAGGAACAGTTCATATACAGGCTTTAAGAACTGGTAATCACCTTTATCCATGGCATGATCTTTATCCATACCCCAGCGGTAAAGGGAGCCTGGCCAGGTATGAAGATGGGAGCCATAGACCTTGTCATTGCCTTCGCCGGAAGTCAGCTTCTTGGCCAGTTCGCGGTATTCGTCCCAGGTCATATCGTTGGAAGGATAATCTACACCGGCTTTGTCAAACAGGGTTTTGTTGTAATATAGGAGATAGTAATCGTTTCTGAACGGAAGACCATATAACTGATTACCGATCTTGATTCCTTCAGCCGAACCGTAGTAGGGTGCCATATCCAGACCGCTTTTTAAAACCATATCATCCAAAGGCATCAACTGGTTCTTCTCTACCAGACTTGTGTAGATTGGCATGCTCTTGATTGTGATGACATCAGAGGTATCACCGGATGAAAGAAGAACCGGGATTTTGGTGTCGTAATCGGTTCCCCCGATATCAGTAACCTTTACTTTGATATCGGGATTTTCTTTTTCAAACGCCTCCACAAGCACTTTCCAGTAATCGGTTGTGCCATAATCCCAGACGGTGAAGGTGATCTCCACCGGTGCTCCGCCACCTTTCTGTGTGTCAGTATTTTCTGTCTGTGCAGCCCCTTGCTTCTCCGCCGGTTCGGTTTTAGGGCTTTTACTGCTGCAGCCGGTCAGCAGAGAAACGCCACAGGCTGCGATACAGGTTAATGCGGTTGTTTTTTTCATTATTTGTTTCAGTTTCATGTAAACTCCTCCTGTTGTTTGTGTTGATATCTGTATTATAAAAAAACAGACGGTGTAATTGAATGGAATATCTGTTTTTATTTCGCCATTATTGAAACTCTGAAGGATAATTTTGATTTTGACCCTATAAAATTATGAACTTTCATGGAATATATTGCAGTTGCTGCTGGTTGCAGGGATAAAATCATACAGTATTTATAAAAATTCTCCATGTATTTTCCGTCTATATTCTACTATACTTATGTCAGATTAAAAAGGAGGTTTTAAGAATGGAAGCGTGGTTGGAGCAATTATATAGGAAGATAGAGGGGAAGATAGAGGCGGAGTGCAAACGAATAGGTGGAAGAATTCCGTATTGGACGAAAGATGGTGTCTATGCGGAGGATTACGCCGTGAAAGATATTTACTGGTGGACCAATGGGTTCTGGCCGGGTATTCTCTGGAAAATGTATTATGCGACCGGCAAGGAGGAATACAAACGGCACGCGCAGGAGGCAGAAAAAACTCTGGATGGGGCACTGCATGGTTTTATGGGACTTCACCATGATACGGGTTTTATGTGGCTCCATAGTGCGGTGGCCGATTACCGTCTGACTGGCTCGGAGGAATCCAGAGTGAGAGGTCTGATGGCCGCCAATATTCTCGCTGGAAGATATAATCCGGCGGGAAGCTATATCAGGGCATGGAATCAGGAATGTGTGAAAGAGGGGGAGGATTGTACCGGATGGATCATCGTGGATTCCATGATGAATATCCCATTGCTTTATTGGGCGAGTAAGGAACTAAAGGATCCCAGATTTTACAACATTGCAAAGAATCATGCGGATACTATCATGAGAACTCTGGTCAGAGAGGACGGATCCTGTGGGCATATTGCCTGTTTGAACCCCGATACCGGAGAACTGGAACGGATTCTGACGGGACAGGGATATTCGGATACATCCTCCTGGTCCAGGGGGCAGTCATGGATTTTGTACGGTTTTGCGCTGAGCTATCGACATACGGGGAATGCTGCTTATCTTGAAACAGCGAAAAGGACGGCCCATTATTTTATCTCCAATATCACTTTGACGGAATATATTCCGCTTTGTGATTTCCGCCAGCCGGATCAACCGGTATATCTGGATGCTTCCGCAGGATTGTGTGCGGCTTGTGGACTCTTAGAGATTGCGGAGCATGTGGAGGAGGGAGAGAAAGCCCTTTACCGGAAACATGGTGAAAGGATTGTGAAAGCCATATCGGAAGTGTGCTGTAACTGGGATCCGAATGTGGATTCGATCGTGCAGCAGTGCAAGGTGGATTACCATGGCAGCGGCGACCGGCAGACGGATTTAATTTATGCGGATTATTTCCTTGTGGAAGCGGTTTTAAGACTTCTTAATAAAGACTTTTTCATTTGGTAAAGAGGGAAAGGAGGTGTGGCAATGAAACAGAACATAGAGAGACTGCATAAAAGAGAGGATTTTGAAAGGCTTGTTTTAGAATTGCTGAATCCCCTAAAGCCATATTATTCTCAGGAAGGGGCCTGTCTAAAATTAGGCAGCACGGCGGCAGTTTATGATCAGGACGCCGCCTTGGCGGAAGGATTTTTAAGGCCGCTATGGGGGCTTGTTCCATTGTGGGCAGGAGGAAGCGAAGAGTCAGAGTTTAAAAAGATTTATCAAAAAGGTCTGGCTGCAGGCACAAACCCGGATGGTGCAGAGTACTGGGGAGGATTTCAAGATGTAGATCAGCGGTTTGTTGAGATGGCTGCAATCGCTTACGGGATTTTAATGTCACCGCAGGTAGTATGGGAACCGCTGTCTAAACAGGAACAGTCGAATTTGGCCGTCTGGCTGGATGGAATTAACCATTATCAGTGCCCGCCCTGTAACTGGATGTTCTTTGGTATCCTGGTTAATGTTGCATTAAAGTCTCAAGGACGGCCATATAATGAAGATCGTCTGATAGAATATCTGGATTATATAGAGTCATGTTATCAAGGGGAAGGCTGGTATATTGATGGTCAGAATGGGGAAAAGGACTATTACGTTTCCTTTGCATTTCATTATTATGGGCTTATTTATGCACGGTATATGAAAGCAGAGGACCCTAAACGGTGCAGGATTTATGAACAGAGGGCATATAGCTTTGCCGGAGAATTCCTTTACTGGTTTGCGGAGGATGGTTCTGCACTAGCCTATGGACGGTCTTTGACGTATCGTTTGGCACAGGTTTCATTTTTCTCCATGTGTGTGGCCAATGAATTGGAGGTGCTTCCCCTTCCGGTGATGAAAGGACTGATTGTGCGCCATCTGCAGTTCTGGTTGAAACAGCCTATATTTGATAATGCCGACATTCTGACGATAGGATATGGATATTCCAATCTGCTGATGTCGGAACAGTATAATGCCCCTGGTTCTCCATACTGGTGCATGAAGACATTTGCACTGTTATCTCTACCGGCAGCCCATCCATTTTGGGAGATGGAGGCAGCCCCCTTGCCAGAAATGGATGATCTGCGGGTAATTTCAAATGGTTCTATGCTGGTGCAGCGTCTTGGAGGAGAAGTCTCTGCTTATGTCAGGGGACGCAGTCTGCCACATCACCATGTGCACATGGAGGAGAAATATTCTAAGTTTGTATATTCCAGTAAGTTCGCATTTAGTGTTCCCCGGTCTCTTCGGACTTTGGAGGAAGCGGCTCCTGACAGTGTTTTGGCTGTAGAGCATGGTGGGATGATTCATACGAAAGGAATTACAGGACGTTCGTATATTGAGAATAATGAAATCTTTATGGAATGGTCTCCCTGCGAGGGAGTCGATATCGTAACAAGGATTGTGCCTCTTCCTAAGGGGCACAGAAGAATTCATACAATTAACAGCAGATTCTCCTGCAAAGCCTTTGATTGCGGTTTTGCCATACCTTGTAATAAGGAGACAAGGAAAGAACTATTGGAAAATGAGGGAGTTGCATCAGTATACAATGGCCGGACCGGTTACCAGGTCAGATGTGTAGGAGAGAAGGGGAAGGGATTCCTGATCCATGCTGCGCCTAACACCAATCTAATGGATCCGAAAACAGTGATTCCCAGTGTTGTGTACGAAATTTTAAAAGGAACTCAGACGGTCATGACTGAATTCCTGGAAGTAACCGATGAGAGTGCGGTATAACACATGTTATAATCAAAAAGGCTGGTATTTATTCAATGGAAGATTGAATAACCAGTCTTTTTTTATTTGTAATTATCTTACGGTTGGTAATAAAAGGAACAGGAAACCAGAGATTTATATGCCATATATATACAATTGAACCATTTTTTGCGCGTTGTTCAAAGAATAACCAGCATGTTATACTTGTAAAAAACTAAGAGAGAAAAGGAACATGTGATGAACAAAAGTATTATGAAGAAACTATTTCTGTCTGTCTCCGTTTTTATGGTGATCATTCTGAGTTGTTACTTAAGCAGGGTGGCATTTGCTGAAAAGCCTAACAGAATTTCCTCAGAACCTTCCCAAGACTCCACAACCATAACGGTTGCAGACGATCCGGTACCTCTTTCCCCGAAAACCATTGCAGATTATTCTGAAACGGCTGCTGTCCTTGCCGCAGAGGAATCAGATGCACCACCCGCTACGGAACAGTCTACTTCGTTAGCAGCGGAATCATCTGCTTTACCCACAACGGAACCCTCCAAATTACATTCTGAAAGATTAGTTGGATATTACGCAGCATGGGCGGCCTATTATAATTACTATCCAAACCAGATCGATGCAGGGAAATTGACCCATATTAATTATGCCTTTGCCAACATTGGTTCTGACTCAAAGCTAACCCTGGGATATCCTGACGTGGATTCTTCTAATATAAAGCTTTTAAATTCCTTAAAGCAGACAAATCCTGATTTAAAAACACTGATTTCCGTCGGAGGCTGGAACTGGTCCGGGAAATTCTCAGATGCGGCTCTGACAGAGGAGACCAGGACTGTATTTGCAGACAGCTGTGTTGATTTCATTAAAAAATACGGATTTGACGGAGTTGACTTGGACTGGGAGTATCCGGTCAGCGGAGGTCTGGCAACAAATGCCAGGCGTGGGGAAGATAAACATAATTTTACTCTGCTTCTTAAAAAGATTCGAGAAAAACTGGATGCTCAGGGTGCTGCTGACAATAAGCATTACTTACTGACTATTGCAGGAGGAGCGGATACTTCTTACATAAACAATGTAGAACTTTCAAAGCTGGCCCAGTATCTGGATTATGCAAATCTCATGACCTATGATCTGCATGGATATTGGGATTCCAATACAGATCTTCTGGCTCCTTTATATGACAACGATGATCCTTCTCCTCAGTATAAATCCAGTGTGGATAAGGCTGTCAATGCTTGGCTGGGCGCCTCTTTTCCGGCAGAAAAGCTTGTAATGGGTATTCCGTTCTACGGATATTTATATTCTTCTGTAAATAATTCAAACAATGGAATGTACCAGACCTTTGGCGGGTCCAGTTCCATTGGATATCAGGATATTAAAGACAAATATTTAAATAAACCAGGTTATACCAGTCATTTCCATTCCCAATCAATGGTTCCCTGGCTATTTAATGGTACAATCTTTATAAGCTATGAAGACCCGAAGTCTATAGGCTATAAATCTGATTATATCAAATCAAAGAAGTTAGGCGGTGCTATGGTTTGGGAGCTGAGCCAGGATCAAAAAGGAGAACTTCTCAGTGCACTGTATCATGGATTAAAACAATAAAAGAAAGGCGTCAGTTCCTTATCCCAGGCAGGGAATATGGAACTGACGCCTGTTTTTATCTTATTTCTCCAAAGTGCTGAGACCAGCAACTTCATCAACGGGAAGAGAAAAAGCAATGGCATGTTCTCCGGTTTCTTTTAACACCGTTTCACAAATGGATTTAAGAACTGCCTGTTTATCCGTGAAGGGAACCAGGATAAGGAGAATTTCCTTCTCACTGGAAAGAGTCAAACCAAAAAGCTTTTTTGAATCATCAGCAAGAGCTTCTCTGGCTTTGACCAGGGTTCCCCCCTTGCAGCCGGCATTTCTTGCCGCTTCCATAATAGGAGCGGAAAGGTCGGTATTGATGACAGCAGCAATTAGTTCGTATCTGATCGTATCTGACATAGAGCGATCCTCCTTGTGATAATCTGTGGATGTGGGCATATCCCCGGCTGCCGGGGCAGTTTCTAATATACTGGAAGCTGCGGCGCTGATCCCTGATAAGGGGATGGTGAATACAATGCCATAGCCTGGCTTTTCAAGCTCTAATGTTTCGTGCAGTGCAGATAATAAGCGTCTGGTAGCTGCTTCCTCCACAATTCCGATAACCAGATCTTTTTCCGGCTCATCAAACCCCAGGCAATCCCTGATTGCAGAGCTTGCGGTTCCATGTCCTCTGGTAATGAGAAGCAGTTCCTGATGATGTTCTCTAAAAACGGAAGCTGCTTTCTCGCCCTTTCCTCTGGCTACGATAATCGTGATCCAGTTTATTTTACGATTGGAAGTCATCAGCTTCCTCCTTTCCTAAGTCAATAAATTCTAACTCCATATTAAGAAGCGGCGCATTGGCCGGAACGTTCGCTTTTTTAGTTTTGTAGTTATAGGAAACGCCGATGAGCTGAATGATGATCAGAGGCGTCATGGCGACCATGGCTACGATACCAAAGGCATCGGTTACAATATTTCCTCCCAGAGCCTCACAGGCTCCCATTGCAAAAGGAAGCAGGAAGGTAGCCGTCATAGGACCGGAAGCAACACCGCCCGAATCAAAGGCAATGGACGTAAAAATAGGCGGGACCACAAAGGAAAGGCCAAGGGCCAGGGCGTAGCCGGGAAGTAAGAGAGCCATTAAGGGCAGGCCGGTCATAACCCTTATGATTGACAATCCAAGGGAGATAGCCATGCCTATGGATAATCCTGTCATCATGGCTTTTTCTGAGATTGATCCTCCTGTAATCTCCTCTACCTGCTTATTTAAAACCTGTACGGCAGGTTCGGCTTTCACGATAAAGTAACCGATAAGCATGCCGATGGGAACCATGACCCAGTTATATTGGAGTGAGGCAAGCTGCTGCCCCAGATAATTACCGGCAGGCATAAAACCTACGTTGACGCCGGTAAGGAAGAGCGTCAGTCCGATGTAAGAGTAGATGAGTCCTACCAGGATTTTAATCAACTGTCTTTTTCGCAGCTTCAGAAAGAAGAGCTGGAATATGATAAAGAACACCAAAACGGGAAAAAGAGCCAAAAAGACTTCCCATGCATAATCAGGAAGTTCATGCTGAAAAGCCAGCCAGAGATCCTGGGAATTATTTATGGAAGGGATCATTAAGGGTTCATAATCAGTGGCAGAGGATTTATAGGCCAGACCCAGTATCATAACGGAAAGGATCGGTCCTATGGAACATAGGGCGACCAGACCGAAGCTGTCGCTATCCGAGTTCTTACCCCGTCCGATTGAAGAGAGACCCACGCCAAGAGCCATGATAAAGGGCACTGTAATAGGTCCTGTTGTAACACCGCCTGAGTCAAAGGCTACAGCCAGAAATTCTTTAGGAACAAAAGCGGACGTTACAAAGAGTATGGCATAACAGATCATAAGGATATGGGATAAGGTCCAGCCAAACAAGGTTCTTAAAAATGCGATTGCCAGGAATACCCCAACTCCTCCGGCCACAGAAAGAATCAGGACCATGTCAGGAACTGCGGGCGTCTGTCCCGCCAGGACCTGAAGGTCAGGTTCTGCGATGGTAATGATAAATCCAATAACAAAACAGGCAAAAACAATAAGCGGAAGCTTTTTGGATTTTGCCAGGTGGGCACCCGCTTTTTCCCCGATAATCATCATGGACATATCAACACCAAGTGTGAAAAAGCCCATTCCAACGGTTAAAAGGGTTGCACCTACCAGAAACAGCATCAGTGGGTCAAGAGGCATGGGAGTGATGGTTATGCACAGGATCAACACGATACATGTAACGGGCAGGACAGATGATAAGGATTCTACTATTTTTTCTTTTAATTTTTGATTCAAAGAGATACCTCCTGTTGTCCGTCTTTTATGATAGGGATTCTTAAGAATGATAATTTGCACAGAATTGTGCGTGAGCCTGCAGACTCTTTTTAGATCATGACTAGTTTAACACACAATTAGTTGCGAGTGCAACTAAAATTTTTATGAATAATTGACATTTCTGGAAAATTCTCTCTTTAACTGTTCACAAATGTACAATTACCTGTCTTACTAATTTCATACCCTTTTAATGGAAGGAGATTGTTTTTAAATTCCTGAGAATTTACGGTATCGGCAATGCTTTGAAAGGTCGGATGGTTCAAGGCTTCCTTAGAAAAGACCAGGTCCATGGATGCGGAGGACAGAGGGATATAATCCAGTTGTGGGTATGCAGCCAGATGGGAGATATCTCCGATGCCTGCGTCAGAACTTCCCGATGCAACCGCATTAGCGGCTGACATGTGGGAGAGGCATTCCTTCTGGTATCCGTGTATAGCGGCTTTCTCCATGTTTTGAGTTGAAAGGCTGGAGTCCATATAGATCCGGTACCCGTTACCCTTCTCTCGATTTATGAACCTGATATCCGGCCGGCATAAATCCTTTAAGGTGTGTATGCCCTTTGGATTTCCTTTTCTGATATAAAGACCTGCCTGAAGATTGCAGATATGAAGGACTACGGCTTCCTTTCCTGGCATCAGGTTTTGAATCTGCTGAATTTCCTGTCCTTCCCGGCCGATGCAGAAAGAGGTGAGAGCCATATGGGTCTTTTCGTAGTACAGGGAATACAGGCTGTTATATTCATTCATATAAGAATGCAGGATGGGAAGGCTGTCCGGACGCAGGCTCAGCTGGCTGCGAAACAGCTCCACAACTCTGGATTCCTGGCTGCTTATAATCAGGCCGCTGGCATTAAGAAGATAATCCATCTGCCGGATCGCAGAATCGGCGGTAAACAGGGGGATGTCCAAGATCCCGGGAAGAGGCTCATCTGCGTGGGAAGAGCTGTTGCTGCCTGGAATCTTTAAATATTCATCCAGCTGTTCCTGACTGATCCTTATCTGCTTGCCTACCTTGCTTGCACTTAATTCTCCCCTCTTTATCAGTTCATATACAGTGGATTTTTTAATTTTAAGCTGATCAGCGACTTCTTGGGTGGTATATATTTTTTCCATACGGTTTCCTCTTTATTTCTTGTGGTTTCCATCATTTATAAATAGTTATAGCATATTTCATTTCATTGTCAATCAAAGCCGCAAAATACGGCTCAAATGCCGATGTTATTATAAAATTAGATTGGCATTGACAATCCGCAGGATATCATCTAAAATGAATTGGTAATTAACAAACGGGACAAAACACAACGAAACATAATTAAAATGAACAACAACATATTGTTGTTCAAAAACCAGGAGGAAGTATTATGAAATCAGGAAAGAAATTACTTGCAGTAATGATGGCGGCTATGTTTGCTGCCGGTACGGTTGCGGGGTGCGGTTCAACCGGTACAAAGGCTACGCAGGCGGATCAGACAACTGCAAAAGAGGAGACCAGTAAGGTTGAAGAAACTACGAAGGCAGCTGAAACCACCGAGGCAAAGGCAGAGAAAGAAGACCTTTATGTTTTTATTGCGGCCAGTTTAAAAAATACAATGGAAAAGATTAAGGAAACTTATGAAAAAGATCATCCAAATGTAAACATCATATACAATGCAGACAGCTCCGGCACTCTTCAGACCCAGATCGAAGAAGGAGCCCAGTGTGACGTTTTCTTTTCGGCGGCAACCAAGCAGATGGATGCATTAAAAGAAGGCGGATTTGTAGTAGAAGGCTCCATCAGCAACCTGCTTGAGAATAAAATTGTTCTTATTAAGCCAAAAGATGGGAAAACTGAGGTAACAGGTTTTGACAATATCACAAAGGCATCAAGCCTTGCTCTCGCAGGAGAGGATGTACCAGTTGGCCAGTATGCGAGAAAGCTGTTCACCAATCTGGGAACCCTTGATCAGGTAATGAAGATGGAAATTAACGAAGGCGCGAATGTTACTGCTGTTTTGACAGCTGTTGCAGAAGGAAGCAATGAAGTTGGTGTTGTTTATGCGACCGATGCGGCTTCTATGGCAGACAAGGTTGAAATCATTGCAGAAGCAGATAATAGCATGATCGATCCTGCTGTTTATCCGGTGGGCCTGATTATCGACAAGGAGGCTTCAGAGGGGCAGGTTAAGGCAGCCGCTGATTTTAAAGAGTATCTGGTAAACGATGAAGGCGTTATGAAGCTGTTTACAGATGCAGGATTTGCAAAATCCACAAAATAATAATACATAAAAAAGGGGGTGAAAATCTATGCTTGATCTGATGAAAACAATAGATTGGAGTCCCCTTTTTATTTCTCTTAAAACGGGGATTCTGGCAACTGTGCTGACATTTTTTCTGGGAATAGGCGCTGCTAGACTGATCATGAAGCTGAATAACACGGCAAAATCCATTGTAGATGGTATCTTAACATTGCCTTTAGTGCTCCCGCCTACTGTGGCCGGGTTCTTTCTACTTTTGATCTTCAGCCTTCGCAGGCCTTTCGGTAAATTTCTTTTTGAGGAATTTAACATAAAAATGGTACAAACATGGCCAGGCTGTGTCATAGCTGCTTTTGTCATCGCGTTTCCTTTGATGTACCGGAATGCGAGAGCAGCTTTTGAGCAGGTAGACGTTGACATGATCCATGCGGGAAGGACCCTTGGTTTATCTGAGGGGAAGATTTTCTGGAAGATCATCGTTCCCATTGCGGCACCTGGACTGGCTTCCGGCACCGTGCTCGCATTTGCAAGAGCCATCGGAGAATACGGAGCCACTGCCATGCTGGCAGGGAACATCCTGGGAAAGACCAGAACGGTTTCCGTTGCAATAGCTTCCGAAGTAGCGGCAGGAAACTGGGATAAGGCTGGATTCTGGGTTTTTGTCATTGTTATCTTGTCTTTTTTTATTGTTGCTGTTATAAATTATATATCCGGAAAAAATATGAAACATGTGAACAGGTGGATTTGATATGGCATTGCAGGTAAACATCCGAAAAAAGTTTTCAGGATTTGAATTAAATGTGGAATTTGAGACTGAGGCCGGCTGCATGGGGATCTTAGGAGCCTCAGGCTGCGGGAAAAGTATGACTTTAAAATGTGTGGCAGGAATTGAAACACCGGATCAAGGCCGGATCGTTTTAAACGGGAAGGTGTTGTTTGATTCGGAAAAAGGGATCAATCTACCTGCCAGAGAACGCCGTACCGGCTACCTGTTTCAGAACTATGCCTTGTTTCCCACCATGACCGTAGAGGAAAACTTAAATATCGTGCTTCCAGGAAAAAAACGGGATAAGTTACCCCTTGTTGCACAACAGCTAAGGCGCTTTCAGCTGGAAGGGCTGGAAAAAAGATACCCCTCCCAGCTATCGGGAGGGCAGCAGCAAAGAGTGGCTCTGGCCCGCATGCTTTTATACAAACCGGATATTATTATGTTAGATGAGCCCTTTTCTGCATTGGATGGTTTTTTAAAGGACACGCTTCAGATGGAAATGCTGGAACTGATCAGGGACTATAGCGGGGATGTGCTCATGGTATCCCATTCCAGAGATGAAATCTACAAATTCTGTGACCATATGATGCTCCTTTCAGAAGGGAAGACTATATTAAAAGGCTGCACAAAAGACATTTTCCGAAGACCGGAACGAATGGAAGCGGCAAAGCTGACCGGTTGTAAAAATATTTCTTCCATAGAGAAGATAAGTGATTATGAGCTTTATGCCTGCGAATGGAAAATAAAGCTTATAACAGAGGAAAAAATCGGAGATTCTATTAAATACGTAGGAATCCGGGGACATAACCTGATTCCGGCCCAGGGACGGTCGGAGGAAAATGTCATGGGAATTGAATTGGCTGGGTTTGCCGATACGCCTTTCCAAAGGCAGTACCTGTTCCAAAACTCGGACGATAAAACTGCCTCAAAGATCTGGTGGATCCAGGATAAAATAGATTTTGAGGAAGGTATGCATCAGAACATTCCGTCATTTATCCGGTTTCCCAAAGAAGACCTCCTTCTATTGCTTTAGTACTTCTGATAACTGATTGACAGGAAAGGAATAATTGATTACAATCAATTTATGAAAAAGCAGGGTAGATCCCATTCCGTTTTACCGGGCATAAGAGATGCCCAGAGGGTGTTTCAAAGGATCAGGATTAGATGAGAGGAGGCATATGAGATGAAACTCAGTGCAAGAAATCAGTTTAAGGGAAAAGTTGTAGGAATTGAAACAGGTGCGGTTAACGCCATTGTAACCATTGATATCGGCGGCGGCAATATTGTATCTTCTACAGTTTCTATGGCGGCGGTAAGGGACTTAGAACTGGAAGTTGGTAAGGATGCTTATGCTATCATTAAAGCGACTTCTGTAATGGTTGGAATTGATTAAAAATAGATATTATAAAAAACGGACTTTTGACAGTCCGTTTTTTATTTCTAAATATGTAGAAGGAAATCCTCGGTCCTTAAAAATCCCTGGATTTCTCCCCTTTCATGATATGAGCGCTAAGGAGGAGTACCAGATAGAATATGCTTAATACAGTAATATGGAATGCAGTTTTAATGAATAATGGCATACTCTGAAATGGATCTGCTACGGAAAACACCGCAAAGTAGATACCGATGGCGAGTACCATCAGGGCCGCTGGCTTTAGGATCATATCCCAAGCGTTCCACACAAAATCCACCTTTTTCCGCAGGGTAAGCACATGCATCATGGCCAGAAGCAGTTCACTGGCCAGCATTCCCACCAGATAAGCTAAGATCCCATATTGGGGAATTCCAAAGAGAACAAATCCCAAACGTATTAACAGTGCAATGGCGTTCTGTACGAAGGTGACAGAGGTTTTCCCAAGGCCGTTTAAAATACTTCCCATGGTGGTAACCAGATAGAGGAATGGACAAAGCCATGCTAATATGGTCATATAGGTTCCGGCAGTATTGTCCTTAAATACGCTGACACCCAGGTCATTACCAAACATAGTAAAGATACCGATGCATAAGATTCCCACGTACAGGCAGTAGCGCAGTGACATGGAAATGGCATCACCGATCCTCCGGTCGTTCCCTTCTGACTGGGCCTCGGCTACCGTTGGTAATAAAAGGACGGCAAGGGAATTAAATATGGTGGATGGGAACAGAATAAAGGGCAAAGCCATTCCGGTAAGAACGCCATATACAGAAAATGCCCCCGAATCGGAAAGCCCTGACATCTGCAGTCTGCTGGGAATCAGAATGGCTTCTGCGCTTGCCAGGATATTTAAAACCAGGCGGTTTCCCATAAGAGGCATTGCCAGGTGCATGAGCCCGGGAGCAGTTTCATGGAAGGAGGAGGCAACCGCTGTGACGCCTTCGGGCATTTTTGGTGAAAAAAAGCGATAAGCCGTGATCGTATAAAGAGAAGAAACAATTTCTCCTATCAGATGTCCCATAGCTGCCAGCTGGACAGTGATTTTAATTCCGGATTTTATCATAATATCTGCAATGAGGAACACAGCTCCGATTCTTACGAACTGTTCTATTACCTGAGCAGATGCCGGGACATGAGGGCGCTGCATACCATAATAGTAACCATTGATACAGGCGTGAATGGCCGCACATGGGACGGATACCGCAATAAAGAGAAGAAGAGGGGCGCAGCGGGGTTCCATCAGGATATTGGCGGCCAGGAAGTCCTTAAACCGGATGATGGCGTAAGCCAGGATCATGGAAATAGCCACTGAAATAATAAGGCCGGTTCGGAAGATGGAACGGCCTTTTCTCACATTAGCGGCTACGGACTGGGATATGGCGGTCTGGATGGAACCGGCGCATAAGGCAAAGCAGACGCCAAACACTGGATGGATCAGGCTAAAGATTCCTAGCCCTTCTGCGCCAATGGTCCGTGAGAGAAAAATCCGGTAAAAAAAGCCTAACAACCGGGTAATCAGCCCGGCAGAAGTCAAAAGAAGGGTGCCGGTGAGAAGCGCATATTTTCTTGGCGAAAGTTTTCGGGGAAATTTCAGAGAATCATTCATGCAATCTCCTGAAAATGAGAATTATTATAAATATATGGAATGGGTTTCTTCTTCATGACATCTGTTGCAGTTCCATTATGCCAACTCCGATTGTACAAATTTTTATGCATGGCTAAACTGTAACTATAATGAGAATCATTCCTATTGAAATTCTAGGAAATGTGTGTATAATAGAATTTGTAGATGAAGCTTTTAACTTTAGGACTACAGAAAGGCGGAACTAACAATATGAAGCAATTGATTTATCTTGACAATGCAGCAACTACCCAAACGCGGCCAGAGGTCGTGGAAGCCATGCTGCCTTATTTTACGGAGTATTATGGAAATCCATCATCCGTATACGAGTTTTCCGGCATCTCAAAAAAAGCCGTCTCAGGAGCCAGAGAAACCATTGCAAATGCTCTGGGAGCCAAGGCCAACGAGATCTATTTTACAGCAGGCGGTTCAGAGTCTGACAACTGGGCACTGATTGCAACTGCAGAGGCTTATGCGAATAAAGGAAAACATATCATCACCAGTAAAATTGAACACCACGCTGTGCTTCACACCTGTGAATATTTGGAGAAGCAGGGCTTTGAGGTGACCTATTTAAATGTGGATGAAAATGGGGTTATAAAGCTGGAGGATCTTAAAAAAGCCATCCGTCCTGACACCATTCTCATTTCCATCATGTTTGCAAATAATGAAATAGGAACCATAGAACCGATTAAGGAAATCGGTGAGATTGCAAAGGAACACGGAATCTTATTCCACACGGATGCGGTTCAGGCGTTTGGCCATGTGCCGATCAATGTGGATGAATACCATATCGATATGCTCAGTGCCAGCGGCCATAAGATTAATGGTCCCAAAGGCATTGGCTTCCTCTATATCAGAAGCGGCATCAAATCCCGTTCCTTCATTCATGGAGGCGCACAGGAAAGAAAACGCCGTGCCGGTACGGAGAATGTGCCGGGAATCGTAGGCTTTGGCAAGGCGACAGAGCTTGCGGTAGCAGGTATGGAAGATAGAGCTAATAAGGAAAGCGAGCTTCGCAATTACCTGATGGACCGGGTTATGACAGAAGTTCCATTTACAAGAATTAACGGGCACAGGAAAAACAGACTGTCCAATAACGTTAATTTTGCTTTCCAGTTTATTGAAGGAGAATCCCTGCTGATCATGCTGGATATGAAGGGTATATGCGGTTCCAGCGGTTCTGCCTGTACTTCAGGCTCCCTGGACCCATCCCATGTGCTGCTTTCCATAGGCCTTCCTCATGAGATCGCCCATGGTTCCCTTCGTCTGACCTTAGATGAACGCAACACAAAAGAAGAGATGGACTATGTTGTGGAATCCATTAAGGAGATCGTGGAAAAACTGCGCAGTATGTCCCCGCTTTATGAGGATTATATCAGGCATCAGGCGAAATAATTCAAAGCACCGCCTTTAGGCGGCCGGAAACAAAGCAGATTGATTACCTGGAAATGGAGAAAATAGATTATGTATACAGAAAAAGTTATGGATCATTTTGAGCATCCAAGAAATGTAGGGGAAATTGATAACCCCAGCGGTATGGGTACCGTAGGAAATGCCAAGTGTGGCGATATTATGAGAATTTATCTGGATATTGATGAAAATCAGATTATCCGTGATGTAAAATTTAAAACCTTTGGCTGCGGAGCCGCAGTTGCTACAAGCAGCATGGCTACGGAGATGGTGAAGGGAAAAACTGTTCAAGAGGCCATGGCTGTGACAAATATGGCAGTTTGCGAAGCTCTTGATGGATTACCTCCGGTAAAGGTACACTGTTCCCTGCTGGCAGAGGAAGCAATTCACGCTGCCTTATGGGATTATGCAAAGAAAAACGGACTTGAGATTGAGGGCTTAAAGAAACCCAAGTCTGATATTGGTGAGGAAGAAGTGGAAGAAGAATATTAAGATGCCGGGCTTTTGCTTATCCGGCTAGAAAGTGGAAACATAAAGCTATGAGCAAAGGGAAAGTAGTAGTAGGAATGTCTGGAGGTGTGGATTCTTCTGTGGCGGCATGGCTCTTAAAAGAACAAGGGTATGAAGTCATAGGTGTTACCATGCAGATATGGCAGGATGAGGATACCGGGACCCAGGAGGAAAACGGAGGCTGCTGCGGCTTAAGCGCCGTAGACGATGCCAGACGGGTGGCCTGGGACCTGGAGATTCCTTATTATGTTATGAATTTTAAAGAAGAATTCAAATCCCAGGTCATTGATTATTTTGTAGATGAATACCAGAAGGGACGTACGCCCAATCCGTGCATTGCCTGCAACCGTTATGTTAAGTGGGAGTCTCTTTTAAAGCGCAGCCTGGATATAGGGGCGGATTATATTGCCACAGGCCATTATGCTCAGATTGATAAGCTCCCAAGCGGAAGATATGCATTAAAGAAGTCCGTGACTGCGGCAAAGGACCAGACGTATGCCTTATACAATTTGACACAAAACCAGCTATCCCATACCTTAATGCCGGTGGGTGCTTATTCCAAGGACCAGATCCGTGAGATCGCGGACAGGATCAACTTAATGGTTGCCCATAAACCGGATAGTCAGGAGATCTGTTTTATCCCGGATAATGATTATGCAGGATTCATTGAGGAAAGTGCAGGAGAAAAAGCACCGGAGGGGAACTTTGTAGATCTTTCCGGCCAGGTGATCGGCCGGCACAAAGGAATTACCCATTACACCGTAGGCCAGAGAAAGGGACTTAACTTATCCATGGGCCGCCCGGTTTTTGTGGTGGAGATACGGCCTGAGACCAATGAAGTAGTGATCGGTACAGGCGATGATGTTTATTCTGATACCCTGCGGGCCAACCATATTAACTGGATGGCAATCCCCGGACTTCATGGAGAGAGCATGCGGGTATCGGCAAAGATCCGCTACAGCCATAAGGGTGCCATGTGTACCATACGGGAAGTGGAAGATGGCGTAGTGGAATGTAAGTTTGATGAACCTCAGCGGGCTATCACTCCGGGGCAGGCCGTGGTATTCTATGACGAAGACTATGTTGTCGGAGGAGGAACCATAATTTGAGTAATTTAAGAAAAGGTCGCGGTTGGCTGTTCATAGCCTCAATCCTTCTTTGTACATTTATGCTTGCAGGCTGCGCCAGGAAATATGAAGCAGTAAAAGCACCTGCACTGGAAGAAGCACAGGGCGGCATAGGCCAGGAAGAGGGCGAAGAGACCGCTCCTGTGTCCATTGCGGAGGATAAAACCGTAGAAACTCAGAACGGTAAATCAGCGGAGACAAGCTCTCATGAAGCTGCCGTAACCATGGAGACAGCTCCTTCCTTTGAGGCAGCCGATGAGACTGTTTATGTTACCGGATCCCAGGTGAATGTAAGAAAATCCCCTTCTGCTAACGGAGAGGTCCTGGATAAGCTTGATAAGGGGACTGCCCTTAAACGAACCGGATACAGCGATAGCTGGAGCCGGGTGGTTTATAAAGACAAGGAATACTATATTTCCTCCCGGTACGTGTCAAAAGACAAACCGGTACAGGAGACGGCAAGTGCTGCTCCTTCAGTTTCCGGAAACGGGACAGGAAAGATCATTGCCATTGATGCAGGCCATCAGGGAAAAGGCAATTCCGAGAAGGAACCCATCGGGCCAGGCGCTTCTGAGATGAAGGCAAAGGTGGCTTCCGGAACCCAGGGTACGGCAACCGGAATACCGGAATATCAGCTTACTCTTGCGGTTTCTTTAAAATTAAAGCAGGAGCTTATAGACAGAGGTTATCAGGTTTATATGATCCGGGAAACCAATGATGTGAACATCAGCAATGCAGAACGTGCCCAGATGGCGGATAAAAGCGGGGCGGACATCTTTGTCCGGGTCCATGCCAATTCCTTAAATGACAGCAGCGTTCAGGGTGCTCTTACCATGTGCCAGACGTCTAAGAATCCTTACAATGGGAGCTTATACAGCAAGAGCGTGTCTCTTTCCAAAGCTGTTGTAAATGGAATCTGCAATCAGACCGGATTTAAGAACCGGGGAGTGCAGGAGACGGATTCCATGAGCGGTATCAACTGGTGTAATATACCGGTGACCATTGTGGAGATGGGATTCATGAGCAACGCGGATGAGGATAAGAAGATGGCTACCGAGGAATACCGTGATAAGATCGTAAAAGGGATTGCCGACGGAATTGACGCATATTATAAATAAGATAAAAGAAGAACAGTTTTTGAGCCTGACTCAGAACCTGTTCTTTTTTTGCATTTGCCAGGCCAGGCATATATGAAAAAGAAACAGCATACATTTTCCTGAAATGCGGCTGAGCAGCAAGGAGAATGGAATCATGGCAGATTATGGACTGGCGATGGCAGGAGGCGGAACCAGGGGAGCAGCTCATGTGGGAGTATTATCTGCGTTAGAAGAAGCAGGGCTTCTTCCAGACAGGGTAGCGGGAGCCAGTGCCGGAAGTATTGTCGCTGGACTTTATGCATCAGGCATGACAATAGGGGATATGAGGGAAACGGTGCGGTGGTTGATAAAACATGGCAGGAGCATGATTGATCCGGATATTTTAGGAATTGCCCTTTTTCTTCCCCAGTTCCTGATGGGAAGGGAGACAACGCTTCAAGGGCTTATAAAAGGGAACCGGCTCCAGCGTTTTCTCTGCGATTTAACAGATGGGCTGGAGATACAGGGAAACTGCTGCAAGGGACTGCTGGTTCCGGCTGTGGATATTAACAGCGGGGATACGGTAGCCTTTACAAACATGTTTACAGAAGAAATTCCCCTCTCCGCATTAAAGCAGGAACATGTAAAATGGGAGCGGAGCGGACTTCTATGTGATATCATGATGTCAAGTTCCTCAGTTCCTGCCGTATTCCGGCCAAGGCAGATGAACGGGTTTCTGCTGGTGGATGGGGGTGTAACGAACAATCTTCCAGTTGACCTTTTGATTTCGGCGGGGGAAGCAAAAGTCATTGCGGTAGATATTGGAGAAGAGTATGAAATGCCTCATGATTATTCCATCATTGAAACTGCATTCCATTCCTTTTCCATTATGAGCAGGGAGCTTAAGGACTGCCGTTCCAGTGGTGAGATCCTTCTGCTAAAGCCGCCTATGCCAAAAGGAGCAGGACTTTTGACTTTTGAATGCATGGAAGAGTGTATGGAAAATGGCTACGTTTACACAAAAAAAATGATACCAAGGATCAGACGGGTACTGGAAATGAGATAGGATTTATAGTATTCTATAAAAACAGATTACGATCAGGAGGAAGAGAAATGGAATTGACATTTAAATACGCCGAAAGAAGAGATACGGCTCTCATACTAAAATTTATTAAAGAACTGGCAGAATATGAAAAGATGCTTGATGAGGTGGTGGCCTCAGAGGAACTGCTGGAAGACTGGATTTTTAATAAGCAGAAAGCAGAGGTGATCTTTGCCCTGGCTGACGGGAAAGAGGTTGGATTTGCGTTGTTCTTCCATAACTTTTCTACATTTTTAGGGAGAGTGGGAATCTATCTGGAAGACTTGTACGTAAACCCGGAATACAGAGGCTATGGAATTGGAAAGGCATTATTAAAGAAGCTGGGGAAGGTTGCGGTGGAACGGGGCTGCGGAAGGCTGGAATGGTGGTGCCTGGATTGGAACAAACCCAGTATTGATTTTTACCGTTCTATGGGTGCGGAGCCTATGGATGACTGGACGGTTTACCGGATAGCCGGCAATGCTTTAAAGGAGCTGGCGGATTAATTTTTGATATTTGTTTATAGACATAAAGGGGACGTACACAGATGCATCTGCGTACGTCCCCTTTTTTCATTTATTTATTTTTTTCAATTTCCTGCATCTTCATAGCACGAACCTTTAATGGAAGTCCAAACAGAGTGATGAAGCCATCCGCGTCGTGGTGGTCATATAAATCGCCTGTTGTAAAGGAAGCCAGGGACTCGCTGTATAAGGAGTAAGGAGAAGTGGTTCCTGCCTTAATGATATTTCCCTTATAAAGCTTAAGCTTTACTTCTCCGGTCACATACTCCTGTGTGGATTCCACAAATGCCTGAACTGCTTCACGCAGGGGGGTAAACCATTTTCCTTCATAAACGATCTGTGCAAACTTATTGCTCATATCTTTCTTCACTTCCATGGTAGCACGGTCTAACACCAATTCTTCTAATTGCTGATGAGCCTCAAGGAGGATGGTTCCGCCGGGAGTTTCATAAACGCCGCGGGATTTCATTCCCACAACCCGGTTTTCCACGATATCCACGATGCCGACGCCGTGCTTGCCGCCCAGTTCATTTAACTTGGCAATGATATCAGAAACTTTCATCGTTTCCCCATTGACACTGGTAGGAATCCCTTTTTCAAAGGTCATGGTCACATATTCCCCTTCATTCGGAGCCTTTTCAGGAGATACGCCCAATACTAATAAATGGTCATAGTTCGGTTCGTTTGCCGGGTCTTCTAACTCCAGGCCTTCATGGCTGATATGCCATAAGTTACGGTCACGGCTGTAGCTGTTGTCAGCAGAGAACGGAAGGTCGATTCCGTGCTGTTTGCAGTATTCGATCTCATCTTCACGGGACTGCATGGTCCATACATCGGTCATACGCCATGGAGCAATGATCTTTAAATCAGGAGCCAGAGCCTTGATTCCCAGCTCAAAACGGATCTGGTCGTTTCCTTTGCCTGTAGCGCCGTGGCAGATGGCGGTAGCGCCTTCTTTCCTTGCGATTTCCACCAGCCTCTTTGCAATGGCCGGACGTGCCATGGATGTTCCTAATAAGTATTTGTTTTCATAAACTGCATTAGCCTGAACACATGGAATGATGTAATTGTCGCAGAAGTCATCAACCAGATTTTCAACATATAATTTGGTAGCACCGGATAATTTGGCCCGTTCCTCCAAGCCATCTAATTCATTTCCCTGACCGCAGTCGATGCAGCAGCAGATTACTTCATAATCAAAATTTTCCTTTAACCAAGGAATAATGGCTGTGGTATCAAGACCGCCGGAATAAGCTAAAATAACTTTCTCTTTCATTTATAGATCCTCCTCAATTTTAAATGGATTTTTCTCGTTGAACTTTCATAAATATACACCAAAACATTAGAAAATGCAAGGGTAAAATAAAAAATATAAAAAAAACTTGCATAATATGCGTTATCAATGTATAATTATGAACTATCAGTATTAGAAAAGTCTGGAAGATCCTTAATGATTACCAGAAGATCATGTATAAATAAGGTATAAAATGCCGGAATACGGCATTGATAAAAAATAGACAACCGATGAAAAAATATAAGGAGAGATGAATATGATTAAGGCAGGAATAATAGGATCCACCGGATATGCAGGCGGCGAGCTTGCGAGACTTTTGCTCCAGAGAGATGATATAGAGATCCTATGGTACGGGTCAAAAAGCTATGTGGATCAGAAATACGCTTCTATTTACCAGAACATGTTTCAGATTGTGGACGATTCCTGCCAGGATGACAATGTGGAAGCCCTGGCTGAAATCGCAGATGTAATATTTACGGCAACTCCCCAAGGCTTTTGTGCCTCTCTGATTAATGAGAAAATTTTAAGTAAGACAAAGGTGATTGATCTAAGCGCCGATTACCGGATCAAGGATGTGGCTGTCTATGAAGAATGGTATAAGATGGAACACAAGACGCCTCAGTTTATAAAGGAAGCAGTCTACGGGCTTCCGGAAATCAACCGGGAAAAAATTAAAAATGCCAGGCTCATTGCCAATCCAGGCTGTTATCCTACCTGTTCCACCTTATCCATTTATCCGCTGGTAAAGGAAGGACTCATTGATCCCGGAACGATTATCATTGATGCGAAATCCGGAACGTCTGGTGCCGGAAGAGGAGCTAAGGTGGATAATTTATACTGTGAGGTCAACGAAAACATCAAGGCATACGGCGTAGGCAATCACAGACATACACCGGAAATCGAGGAGCAGTTATCCTATGGAGCGGGCCGTCCGGTCACCATAAGTTTTACCCCTCATCTGGTGCCCATGAACCGAGGCATTCTCATAACTGCTTATGGGACTCTCACCAAGCCGGTTTCTTATGAGGAAGTAAAGGCAGCTTATGATAAATATTACGCAAAGGAATATTTTGTCCGGGTTTTGGAAAAAGATGTGGTACCCCAGACCAAATGGGTGGAAGGAAGTAACTTTGTGGATGTGAATTTTAAGATTGATCCCAGAACCAACCGAGTAATCATGATGGGGGCTATGGATAACCTGGTAAAGGGCGCCGCAGGACAGGCGGTACAAAATATGAATATCCTGTTTGGATTGCCGGAGAATAAGGGGCTTAGGCTCATTCCTATGTTTCCGTAAGATATGCCACTCAGATTAATCCAATCGGATCAATAATAAAAGGGATAAGGAGAACATATATGATACTTCGTACCATGACATTGGAAGATTATTACCAGGTACATAAGCTATGGACCGGGATCAAAGGATTTGCAATCCGTACGATAGACGATTCAAAGGAAGGCGTAGAAAGGTTTTTAAAGAGAAATCCCGAAACCAGCGTGGTGGCAGAAGAAGATGGAAACATCATTGGATCCATCCTATGCGGACATGACGGGCGGAGGGGCTGTATGTATCATGTTTGTGTGGCAGAGGAATACCGGCAGAACGGAGTAGGACATAAGATGGCTCTTGAGGTAATGAAACGGCTGCAAAAAGAAGGAATCAGCAAGGTTAACTTAATTGCCTTTAAGTCCAATACTGTTGGCAATGAATTCTGGAGCAAGACAGGCTGGACATACCGCAATGATATCAATTATTACGATTTTAATCTAAATGACGTAAATTCTATAAATTTTGTTGATTAAGTGAGGAAAATGAGATGAATTTAAAAAGAATATCTGCAGAATTTTCCGTATGCAAGCTGACCGGACCAATGGACTGGGGAAAACTTAATGAGATCTCCGGGTTTTGGTTTTTGGGAAAGACAGACGAAGAGCTCTCGCTGGTATGTGAAACAGCTTCAGTCCCCGAAAATACCGTGGAGCGGGAGGACGGTTTTTTGGCATTCCGCATAGAAGGAATCCTGGATTTTTCCCTTATTGGAATATTATCAAAGATATCAACGGTATTGGCTGATCATGGTATCGGAATTTTTGCAGTATCTACATTTAATACGGATTACATTCTTGTGAAAAAGGAAAATTACGAAAAGGCTTTGAATCATCTGGAGACTGCAGGATATACGGTCACAGGAACAAAGGAGGAAGACTGATATGAAACAAATAGACGGCGGAGTAACTGCAGCAAAAGGATTTAAGGCGGCATCCACGGCAGCAGGAATTAAATATAAAGACAGAAAAGATATGGCGATGATTTACAGCGAAGTGCCCTGTAAGGCAGCGGGAACCTTTACCACCAATCTTGTGAAAGCTGCCCCGGTAAAATGGGATAAAGTCGTAGTGGAAAATTCTACTTGCGCCCAGGCTGTGATTGTCAATGCGGGAATCGCCAATGCATGTACCGGAGAGGAAGGGCTTCGTTACTGCATGGAAACTGCAGAAGCGGCGGCGGAGAGCCTTTCCATCCCTGTCAGCTCCGTGCTGGTGGCGTCCACTGGAGTGATCGGGAAACAGCTTCCGATGGACCGCATTGTAGCAGGGGTGAAAGCCATGGTGCCGGAACTTGATAGCAGCCAGGAAAGCGGGACGGCAGCTGCCATAGCTATCATGACTACGGATACGGTTAAAAAAGAAGTTGCGGTTCAATTTGAAGTCGGAGGAAAGACCATCACCATGGGCGGCATGTGCAAGGGTTCCGGAATGATCCATCCCGACATGTGCACCATGTTAAGTTTTGTTACCACAGATGTGGCTATTTCCAAAGAGCTTTTGCAGGAAGCCTTAAGAGAGGATATCAAAGACACCTATAACATGATTTCCGTGGATGGGGATACCTCTACCAATGACACCGTGCTCCTTCTTGCAAACGGCATGGCAGGGAATGAGGAGATCCAGTCAAAAAATGAGGATTATGAGACATTTTGCAAGGCGCTTAATTTCATCAACGAAACTCTTGCAAAGAAGATGGCAGGCGATGGGGAAGGCTGTACCGCATTGTTTGAGGTGAAGATCATAGGAGCGGAAACGAAGGAGCAGGCAGTGACCCTTTCAAAATCAGTCATCACCTCAAGCCTTACCAAGGCCGCCATTTTCGGCCATGATGCCAACTGGGGCCGAATCCTTTGTGCCATGGGCTATTCCGGAGCCGTGTTTGATCCGGAAAAGGTAGACTTATATTTTGAGAGCGCAGCGGGAAAGTTAAAAATCATTGAAAACGGAGTCGCCCTTTCTTACAGTGAAGAGGAAGCCACCAGGATCTTATCCGAACCGGAAGTGACGGCAACTGCGGATATTAAATTGGGAGATGCTACAGCTACGGCCTGGGGGTGTGACCTGACTTTTGACTATGTAAAGATCAATGCGGATTACCGCTCATAAGAAGGGGATACCAGGGGGAAAGAGGAAAGGAGAAAATATATGCAACTGGATCATAGCATTATGGAAAAAGCAGAGGTACTGATAGAAGCCCTTCCCTATATCCAGCGTTTCAACCGTAAAATCATTGTGGTGAAATACGGCGGCAGCGCTATGGTGGATGAGGAATTGAAAAAGCAGGTCATTCAGGATGTAGTGCTTTTAAAGCTGGTAGGTTTCAAGCCAATCATTGTTCACGGCGGAGGAAAGGAAATCAGCAAGTGGGTAGAAAAGTCCGGCATGGAGCCCCGCTTTGTCAATGGCCTCCGGGTAACGGATGAACCTACTATGGAGATTGCAGAGATGGTGCTTAACCGGGTCAACAAAAGCCTGGTGCAGATGGTGAATGAGCTGGGAGTGAAAGCAGTGGGAATCAGCGGCAAGGACGGTATGATGTTAAAATGCCAAAAACGCTATTCAAACGGAGAGGACATTGGTTTTGTGGGAGATATTACAGAGGTGGATCCTCAAATCATATATGATTTACTGGAAAAGGATTTTCTTCCCATCATATGCCCTGTGGGCTTTGACGAGAATTTTGAAACCTATAATATCAATGCTGATGATGCAGCCTGTGCCATTGCCACGGCTATGGAAGCGGAGAAGCTGGCTTTTTTGACAGATGTTGAGGGCGTCTATAAGGATTTTCAGAATAAGGAATCCCTTATTTCGGAAATGTCCATGGCTGAAGCCCAGGAATTTGTGGAAAGTGGGATGCTGGGAGGAGGTATGCTCCCTAAGCTTCAAAACTGCATCGATGCCATGAAGCAGGGAGTATCCAGGGTACATATCATGGATGGACGGATTCCCCATTGCCTGCTTTTGGAAATATTCACGAACAGGGGGATCGGAACGGCCATAATGAGTGCAGGAGAGGAGCGTTTTTATCATGCGAAGCAAGCAGGAGTACATTGAGAAAGCGGAGTCGGAGATTTATAAGACCTACAACCGTTTTCCTATTGTTTTTGACCATGGGGAAGGTGTCCGTCTTTATGATACGGATGGAGAGGAATATCTGGATTTTGGAGCCGGGATCGCTGTCATGGGTTTGGGCTATAACGACCCGGAATTTAATGAAGCCTTAAAGGAACAGGTGGATAAGCTTCTTCATACCTCTAATTTATTTTATAATGTCCCGGCTGTGGAAGCGGGTGAGCTAATTTTAAAGGCCTCAGGTATGGATAAAGTGTTTTTTACCAACAGTGGAACGGAGGCTGTGGAAGGCGCTTTAAAGATAGCCAGAAGATACGCTTACAATAAGGACGGAGGCCATGACCACGAAATCATTGCCATGAATCATTCTTTTCACGGCAGGAGCTTTGGAGCTCTTTCCGTAACAGGTAATGACCATTACCAGGAACCTTTTAAGCCTTTGCTTCCGGGAATTAAATTTGCTGATTTTAATGATCTGGACAGTGTGAAGGAACAGCTGAATGATAAAACCTGCGCCATAATCATGGAAACAGTTCAGGGAGAAGGAGGCATCTATCCGGCTGACGAGGAATTTTTAACGGGTGTAAGAGCACTTTGTGATGAGCATGACATGCTGCTGATCCTTGATGAGATCCAGTGCGGAATGGGACGGACCGGTACCATGTTCGCCTGGCAGAAATACGGTGTAAGGCCGGATGTGATGACCGTGGCAAAGGCTTTAGGAAACGGCGTACCGGTGGGGGCATTCCTGGCTGCAGGAAAAGCCGCGACGGCCATGTCCCCTGGCGACCATGGCACCACATACGGCGGAAACCCCTTTGTAACAGCTGCGGCGTTCAAAGTATTGGAACTGTTTGAGAAGAAGAAGATTGTAGACCATGTAAAAGAAATGGGAGAGTATCTTGCAGCAAAGCTTAAATCTCTGGCGGACCGGTATGATATTATAACTGACCAGAGAGGCATGGGATTGATCCAGGGACTTGAGTTTTCTGTACCGGTTGCCCCCATTGTGAGCCAGGCACTGTTGGAGCAAAAACTGGTTCTTATAAGCGCCGGGGCGAATGTTATCCGCTTTGTTCCTCCGCTTGTGATCGAAAAAGAGCATGTGGATGAAATGGTTGAGAAGTTAGAGGCGGTACTAAAGCGCCAGCCTTAACACTTTTGCCGGAGTTTTCGGAAGGATTTCTGAAGACTCCGGTTTTTTTATGATTGATCTCAAAGCTTTAATAATTCCGGCTCAATCCTGTTAATATAAGTTTCCAGGGAGTTCCGGTCAATGAGGGCCGGAATCACCCCCTGCCTGGAAACACAGAAGCCTGCGGCATATGCGGCGATTCTGGCCGATGCTTCCATGGAATATCCGGAAGATAAATAGGCGGCCAGTGCCGCAATAAAAGCATCTGCGGCTCCGGTGGTATCCACAGGTGGAAAGGGAGAGGCAGGCAGGTACCCTTGAAAGGAGGGATCCTTTAGATAACAGCCGGAATGCCCCAGGGTGATGATCACAGTCTTTGCCCCTTGTTTTATAAACTCATCAGCCTTTCCTTCTATATCCGGAATCCCCGGACACAATAGCTCTGCTTCTTTCCGGTTGGGAACAAAGATATCGGTCAGCTTCATGAGGGAAGGACGGATGGATTTCATGGCAGCCGGCTTTAAAATGTTTTTTGCACCATATTTTTTTGCCAGCCTGGCAGCCGCTTCTATGGCGGTTTCAGGTACTTCGGTCTGAAGAAGGCAGTAACCGGAATGTTCAAATGCTTTTTCACAAGAGGTAATGTCATCCGGCTCCAGATTCTGGTTTGCGCCGGTCAGGATGGTAATCATGCTTTCGCCGTCATTCTGAACATGGATATAGGCTTTTCCTGTTTCCCTGTGGGAATCTCTTTTTAAACCCTGGACATCTACCTGGTTTTCTTCCATACAGGTGAATATCAGGTTGGAGTCATAATCGCTTCCGACCTTGCCGATAAGAGAAACTTCGTTTCCAAGCTTTGCAGCGCCCACGGCCTGATTGGCTCCCTTTCCTCCCGGAATGACTGAGTGCCTGCTGGTGCTGACGGTTCGTCCCGGCTGGGGAAGTTCATCCACATTTAGGGTTACGTCGATGTTTACGCTTCCGACCACTACAATTTTTTTCCCATGAGATGCAAAGGGGAGATCAAGGCTTTGGGTATTTTCCAGAGGAAAGTCTGCATGAAAGTCTGAAAATTCCTCTTCCCGTTTTTCACATTTTTCTATCAGGCGGCTGCAGGCAAAGGCTCCGAATTCATAGTAGGGAATCCGGATGGTGGAAATACCTGAGAAAGCAATGTTTTCATGGGCATCATCCCTTAAGCTTATAATCGATAAATCTGTTGGAACATGAAACTGAAGCTTTGATAAATGCTCCATGAGTACAAGGGCGGATGCGTAATGAGTGCTGATCATTCCTGTTGGGGTGTGGGTCAAAATGCCATGATACCAGTCTTTGGTCTCAATAGGAAGATTCATGGAGCTGCTGTAAGGGATGTTGTGATCAAATAAGCATTTTTTAAACCCGTCAAGAACCATTTCAGACCGCAGGCTGTTCTGCTTTGTGAGACAGCCCAGCTTTGTGTGGCCATACTGAATCAGGATTTCTGCCGCGGCATACCCCATGCCTGCAAAATCAATGGAGCAGGAGAGGGGATCCTCCCTGCTGTTGACACAACAGACCTCTATGCCCTGTTCTTCAAAATAATGCCTGTTATCCAGGCTGTCTCCGTTTACTGGGTCCCAGATGACTCCGTCCACATGATTCCTGCAAAGGGAAGTAATATTTTTCAGTTCATTTTCAGGATTATCCATGCTGTCACAGATTAAAATGCTGTAGCCGCTTTTTTGTGCTGTGCTTATGATGCCATTTATGAATTGACTGGTCTTTCCTATGGATTTAAGGAGGACTCCGAAAATAAAGGTTTTTGCTTCCGGATTATTTTTAACCGTACTGTAGGGGGTATAATGATAGTCTTTTACAATTTTAAGGACCCGGTTTCTGGTTTCAGGGCTTATGTTTTTGTCTTTGTTGTTTACGATTTTTGATACAGTGGATATTGAAACACCGGCCAACTGGGCGATTTCTTTGATTGTCATGTAGTTTCACCTCTCTAAAAAATATAATAAAAAACACGGATATATAGCTTATTATGTGACAAATGTATGGTTTTGTCAATGGGTTACAAGAAATGTATGGTTAAAATAATATAAGAAAAAAGTTTAGTAAAATATTTTTTTGTGCAAAAGTTCTTGACATCTTATTCTTTGGATGGTAGCATGAGCTTAGATGAAATGTAGATAAAAAAATTGTTTTTTAGACAAGAAATAACGTTTTACTTCATGTGTCAGAGTAAAATGATACTCTTTTTCATTCTGTTTTTGTGGTGTAAAGTGTTTTATGAAAAAACGGCATTAAAGAAAAAATGAGACTGGAGTGCATGAGATGAAAATATTGAATTTTGGTTCTCTGAATATTGATTATGTTTATCAGACAGATCATTTTGTCAGGGCAGGGGAAACCATAGCTTCGGATTCTCTGGAAGTATTCTGCGGAGGAAAAGGTTTAAACCAATCGTTGGCATTGAGAAGGAGGGGAGTAAAGGTCTGGCACGCGGGAGCGGTAGGAGAACAGGACGGAGGAATGTTGACGGAACAGCTGGAATTATCCGGTATAGATACAACGAACATTAAGAGAGTAAAAAATAAGACAGGCCATGCCATTATACAAAAAACTCCAAACGGTCAGAATGGGATTATATTGTATGGAGGAGCCAATCAGGAGATAACAAAAGAACAGGCAGATCAGGTTTTGAACCGATTTGGAGAAGGAGATTTTCTCATTCTTCAAAATGAGATCAGCGAAATCGGATATATTATGGAACAAGCATATGAAAAGGGTATGAGAATTGTTTTGAATCCATCTCCCATGGATCATAAAGTATGGAATTATCCATTGCAAACTGTGGAATTTTTCATATTGAATGAGATAGAAGCAGAGGATATCTGCCAAAGGCCTGGAAAGGGAAAAGAGTTGTTAGCCGGACTGGCTCTTAAATTTCCCAAGGCGAAGATTTTGTTGACTTTAGGCGAGAACGGAGCTTTATATAAGGATGGCGAACGGGTGTACCGCCAGGAAATATATCCGACGGAGGTGGTGGATACGACAGGGGCGGGAGATACCTTTACCGGCTATTTTATAGGGGGACTGTTTTTGGGGGAATCTCCCGAAGTGGCGCTCAATCATGCAGCAAAGGCAGCTTCCATTGCAGTATCCAGAGCCGGCGCGGCGCCTTCCATTCCCGCCAGAGAGGAGGTGGTTGGGGACGGATGACGAAAGGTTGCAAACATTGTTATATCTTTTTATGGGACACAGATGAATGAATCAGAGGGAGGTTTCTTATGAAGAAAATTATATCAGGGTTTTTAGCAGCAGTGATGTGTTTGGGTCTTGTGGGTTGTGCGGCTAATCCGGCAAAAGAGAGCGGGGAGACGGAAAACGGAAAAGCACCGGAAGCTTCCACTAAACTGGAAGAGGCAGAGGCTTCCGGGCAAAGCGGCACATCGGCAAAGAAGGCGATTTTGATTGTAAACGGCAACTTAGGAGATTTAGGATTCTTCGATTCCGCAAACAGAGGGATGCAGCGGTTAAAGAATGAGCTTGGAGTTGACATTCGCGTTATTGAGACGGGAGATGACGAATCCAAGTGGGAACCTGCTTTAGCCGATGCGTCTGACGAAGATGCGGATTGGATTATAGCAGTATCCCCATCCATGGTGGAACCGATTCAAAAGCTTGCGCCGGAATATCCAGAGAAAAAATTTATTCTCATCGACAACCAGGTGGACTATGACGCTGCTGATTTAAGTAATGTATACTGTGCGACATTTAAGCAGAACGAGGGTTCTTTCCTGGCAGGAGTTGCTGCCGGACTAGTGGCAGAGCAGGGGGGAATTATCGGTTTCATAGGTGGCATGGACATTCCCCCGATTAACGATTTCCTTGTGGGATATATTGAAGGAGCACAAAGCACCAATCCCGGCGTAAAGGTAATCAGCACCTATACGGGCGATTATTACGACCCTGCAAAAGGAAAGGAACACGGAATTGTTCAGTTTAACCAGGGTGCGGAGGTTTTATTTGCAGCGGCAGGTCCTTCCGGACTTGGAACCATAGAGGCAGCAGTGGAACAGAATAAGAAAATCATTGGCGTGGATTCGGACCAGTCTGAGGCTTATTTGGAAAAAGGCGATAAAGATACGGCTTCTCATATCATTACTTCCATGATTAAAAACGTAGGCGACACGATTTTTAATAGCATCGCAAAGGACATGAAGGGAAATCTGGCATGGGGAACCTCTGAAAGTTTAGGCATTGTAGAGGGTGGCGTCGGCCTTGCGAAAAACGAAGTTTATGAAGGAACATTTACAGTAGAACAGTCAGCTAAAATTGAAGAAATTCAGGATAAAGTAGCATCAGGAGAGATAAAAGTCAGTTCAGCGATTGGAATGTCTACGGCAGAATTGGACAAGATCAGGAACTCTGTGAAGCCTTGATTCATTTATCGGGATCGCCCGAAAGTGTTTTTTCGGGCGATCCGATTTAGGAGTAATGTCAATGGATAAAAGAAAAGATAAGGTAGTTCTTAAAGCGGAAAACATATTAAAAGTTTACCCCAATGGGGTAGTGGCAAATAAAGATGTGAATCTGGAGGTATATGAAGGGGAAATCCATGCGTTGATAGGGGAAAACGGGGCAGGAAAATCAACGCTGATGAAGATTCTTTTCGGTATGGAGACACCGGAAGGCGGAACGTTATGGTTAAACGGTAGTGAAGTGAAAATTGAAAATTCGAAAAAGGCAATCAGTTTAGGGATCGGAATGGTTCATCAACATTTTATGCTGGTGGATTCCTTAACCATTGCAGAGAATATCGTACTGGGGGCTGAGCCTCATAAATGCGGGGTTTTTCTCAATCAAAAAGAGATGATAAGGGTATCGGAAGAATATGCGAAAAAGTATAAATTCACCCTGAATGTAAATGACAGAGTGGAGAATGTAAGCGTAGGAATAAAACAGGAAACCGAGATTTTAAAAGCACTGGTACGGGGGGCTAAAATTCTCATTCTGGACGAGCCTACGGCAGTCCTTACACCACAGGAAACAAAGATGCTTTTTGAAGAACTCCGGGCTTTGAAAGAGCAGGGGCATACCATTATTTTTATTTCCCATAAATTAAATGAAATTATGGAAATTTGTGACAGAGTCACAATTATGCGGCATGGAAGAACTGTGGAGACTACTTACGTAAAGGATACAAGTCCCCAGGATATATCCAATAAAATGGTCGGCAGGGAGATTGTGCTGCACATAGATAAGAAACCAGCAAAAGCGGGACAGGTGTATCTGGAGGCAGGGGATATCACCTATATCAATAATATAGGCAAGAAGATGCTTGACAAAGTAAGCCTTAAGCTGCGCTCCGGTGAAATTTTAAGCGTTGCCGGTGTGGAGGGAAATGGGCAATCAGAGCTTGCGGAGGTTTTGTCAGGCATGAAAAAGCCGGTGTCAGGGTTCGTAAAAATATTGGATCATGAGATTTTGGAATTTGATCCGGCTTCTTTCCGCAAGAGACAGGTGGTTTATATTCCGGAGGATCGGATGGCGGTTGGGTGCGCCCCGGATATGACGATTTCGGAAAATATGTTTGCAGATAAAATTGACGATTACCTGGAGCATACTGTTTTTCTGAACAAAAAAAGGATTGATGAGAAGGCAAAAGAGCTGGTAGAGGATTTTAAGGTTTTATGCGTGTCGCCGGAACAGGCTGTGAACATGCTTTCGGGAGGAAATATTCAGAAAGTGGTGGCAGCAAGAGAACTGTCAGGTGATGTGAAAGTCGTGATTGCAGAGCAGCCTACCAGAGGCATTGATGCGGGCGCTTCGGAACTCATCAGACGGAAGCTTGTGGAGCTTCGGGATAAAGGGGCTGCAGTGCTTCTTATTTCAGCAGATTTAAATGAAGTTCTGGAGCTTAGCGACAGTTGTGCCGTTATGTATAACGGTAAGGTGAATGCGTATTTCAAGAATACCGTTAATTTGACAGAAGAGGAGCTTGGCTACTACATGCTCGGCGTGAAGAAACAGTCTGAAGAGGAGGTGAGACGTTCTTATGAGTAAAAAGTCAAAAATAGAGCGGTTTAACGCTTATTTTGTGGCCGTAAGGTTTGCGGTGGCCGTGCTGATTGCTTTTTCAATCTCTTTTCTTATCATGCGCTTTTCCTCGAATCATTCATTGGAGGCAATTAAAAATCTTTTTATCGGCCCTTTTACTACGGTCAGGAGATTCAGCACGGTTTTAGAAACTGCAATTCCGCTCACCTTTTCAGGACTTGCGGTATGCGTGATGTTTAAGGCCAACCAGTTTAATCTGGCCGTGGAGGGAAGCTTCTTCCTTGGAGCGTTGGGAGCCGCCATAGCTGCTATTTATATGAAAGGGCCGGCTGTACTGGTTATCATAGCGGCAATACTTATAGCGGGAGTGGTAGGAGCCTTAGTCTGCGCGGTTCCTGGCATTTTAAAGGTAAAGTGGAATTGTAATGAGCTGGTAGTATCTCTTATGCTCAATTATCTGGCTCTTTATATCGGAACCTTTTTATTTAATCAGTTTGCCAAGGATCCCAGCTCCGCTTATAAGGCTTCGTTTCCGTTTCGGTCAGGAGTGAGCCTTGGAAAATTAATTCCAAAAACCAGACTCCATGCCGGTGTGTTCATTGCGGCGGTATTTGTAATCCTGACTTATATATTTATGTATAAAACCAAATGGGGATATCAATTGAGGATTACTGGAGGAAATCTCAAATTTGGTCAGTATGTCGGAATAGGCACTGCCGGAGTGATCCTGTCATCTCAGCTTTTGGGCGGTTTTATAGGAGGCGTGGGGGGCGCTACGGAAATGCTTGGAATGTACACCAGATTCCAGTGGTCGGCGCTGCCTGGCTATGGTTTTGACGGGGTAATTCTAAACATTTTGGCAAAAGAAAACCCGGCATATATACCGGTTGCTGCGATTGCGGTGGCATATTTGAGAATTGGTGCGGACTATATGTATAAGCAATCAGATGTTGCTTCTGAAATCGTATCTATTATAGAAGCTCTGGTCATTGTCCTGGTGGCAGCCAATGCGTTTCTGTCTCGTTACCAGCATAAGATGATAACCAGGCTTTCCACAGAAGGAAACAGGGAGGTGAATCAATAATGGAAACAATTTTACACTCGCTGTTGACGCCTTCATTTTTTTATTCGGTGATAAGAGTGGCCACACCCCTGATTTTGGCGTCGCTGGGAGCGGTGATAACATCGAATGCGGGCATTACCAATATCGGAATCGAAGGGATCATGCTCATATCCGCTCTGACAGGCGTATTTGCAAGCGCGTTGGGCTGGGGGCCATGGTTTGGGCTTTTAGCGTCAATCCTGATGGGAGTTTTATGCTCCCTTGCCATCGGTTATGTTGCCATGAGCCTGAAAACGGACAATGCCCTGACCTGTATTGCGTTTAATACCATGGCTGTGGGAGGAACCGTATATTTCATGTATGCCGTAGTGAAGGACAAGGGGACTACTCTGGCTCTGGATTCGGGCAGACTTCCTAATATAAAGTTTCCTGTTATTCAAGATATCCCCATCCTGGGAGATGTATTTTCCAATCACAATGTGATATCCTATGTAGCCTTTATCATGATATTTGTTGTATATATTCTTCTTTACAAGACTTCGCTGGGTCTGCGGATCCGGTCGGCAGGAAAATCGCCCCAAGCCCTTTCTTCTGTTGGTGTGAGCCTTTTAAAGACACGCTATATCGCACTTGGGATCAGCGGTATTTTAGGAGGAATGGCGGGGGCCTTCATGTCCATGGGATATGTTACCTGGTTTTCTAAGAATATGACGGCAGGCAGAGGCTTTATAGCTCTTGCTGCAGATGCAATGGGAAACTCCACTCCCGTGGGAGCAGCCCTTTCCGCCCTTCTTTTTGCGGTGGCGGAATCACTTTCCTACTCATTGCAGATCACCTCCATTCCTTCTGAATTGGTACAGATGCTTCCGTACCTGGCGACGATATCAGGACTTGTGATTTACTCAGTTAAGAAGAAGTCTACAGTGGAAAAGAGAAAAGTGGAATATGAGAAACAAAATAACCAGTAAAATGAAAGGAGATAAAAATTATGGAGAAGAGACCTGTCATTATCGACTGCGATCCCGGGCACGATGATGCAATGGCTATTTTATGGGCATTGGCATCGGAAGATTTGGTAATAAAAGCCGTGACAACGGTTGCCGGCAATCAAACGATTGAAAAGGTGACAAATAACGCAATCAAGGTTTTAACTAAAGCCAAAGCGCTTCATATACCGGTAGCCAAAGGTGCGAAAGAGCCAATGGTAAGAAAGCTGGTGATAGGCGGGGAGCTGGTGCATGGAGATTCCGGTCTGGAAGGGCCTGTGCTTCCGGAAAACGGGTTTGAGGCCTCTGGCTTAAGAGCTTTAGAGCTTATGATAAAGGTTTTAGAGGAGTCGGAAAAGAAAGTGACAATCGTGGGAATTGGTCCCCTTACTAACGTTGCCGAGTTGCTCATCATACGTCCTGATTTAAAAGAAAAAATAGAGGAAATAGCAATTATGGGAGGTGGTACCACAGGAAACTTTACACCTGCCGCAGAATATAATATTTTCGCGGATCCGGAAGCGGCAAAGGTCGTATTCAATTGTGGACTTCCTGTGATTATGGCAGGCCTTGATGTCACTTTAAAGGCATATGTGACAAAACAGGAAAATGAAAAGCTCAGAGAGCAGGGGAATGAAATTTCCGTATTTGCGGCGGAACTGATTGATTATTTTAGTAAATACCACTACGAAGTAGAGGGATTTCCCGGATGTACCCTGCATGATCCCTGCGCGATAGCGGCGCTTGTGCATCCTGAAATCTTCAAAATGAAGAGGTGTAATGTAGATGTGGAAATTCACGGGGAGCTTACGACAGGAATGACAGTGGTGGACGTCATTGATTATCAGAGAAAGCTGTTTGGAAAAAAAGTAAATTACAATACCCAATTTATCTATGAAGTGGACAGAGAGAAATTTGTGGAATATTTCTTTGCCGCAATGAAGGGACTTAATTGATTTTGGAGGCATAATGAATGAAAGATCACTTGATGAAAAGAACGCTGATCGCTTTGGCAGGGCTTGTCTTTTGCGGCATAGGAGTTTCTCTGTTTCTTTATACAGGGCTTGGTGTTGACCCGGCCAGCGTTTTTGAACTTGGAATTGCCAATGTGTTTCATATAAGCTATGGAACTGCCTCCGCGCTTATCAATGTGGTTATTTTAATTATCGTATTTGTTGTGGACAGGTCTTTCATAAATATTTCCTCTGTGATAGCGATATTCGGCATAGGATATACTGCGGACTTTGCAACGATGCTGCTCCATGGGCTGCATTTGGGAGAGCTTCATTTAGCGGTTAAAATAATCATGATTCTCCTGGGACTTCTGATTATGTCCATAGGAATCGCCACTTATATCAGAGCGGATTTAGGCGTTGGAGCAATTGATCTGGTTTCTGAAATTATAAGCAGAAAGTCAGGCGTTCAATACAGGCTGGTGAGAATCGCGGGAGATGTGAGCTTTGTCATAATAGGCTATTTTTTAGGAGGGACTTTGGGGATCGGTACGGTTGTCGCGGCATTTATGACCGGGCCTGCCGTACAATTTGTAAGGCCCGCCGTGCATAGGGTTGTTGACAGGCTGATAGGATAAGTTTTAAAGGCCGGAGGGCAGATAAAAAGATGAAGAAAAAGATGATATTAGATATTGATTCGGTAGGAGATGATATTTTAGCAGTACTTTTTACCGCGCTCAATAAAAATATAGATTTATTAGGAGTTACCACTGTAGCGGGAGCTTGCGGCGACATCAGGCAGGCGGCCTGGGTGGCGCTTCATACCATAGAGCTTACGGATAAAGATATCCCGGTCTATGTGGGTGCTTCGGATCCGTTTTCTCCCCAAGCTTCGGATTCAGCCGGTGATCCGGTGAATTTTTTTGAAGAGGTGAGATGGAAATTCGGGGACAGGCTCCTGGAATTTAATACCCCTGCAACAAAACCTTCCACAGAAGCCAGGGAAGAACACGCGGCAGACTATCTCGTCAGGGAATTTAACCGGCATCCCGGAGAAATCACCCTGGTTACCACAGGACCTCTTACCAATATTGCTTTGGCTCTGGAAAAGGATCCTTCCATAGCAAAGAAGATAAAAGAAGCTTATGTCCTGGGAGGTGCGTTTCAAACTTATGGAAACATTACACCTGTAACGGAGTATAACATCTTTGCAGATCCGGAAGCGGCGAATATTGTTCTCAATTCAGATATGAAAATCACCCTGGTGCCTTTGGATGTTTGTGAAAACAATCAATTTGCTGATTCTATGCTGACCAGAGACCATATTGCAGATATGGAATACGCCGCTTCGGGAAATAAGATTGTGACCTTTATTGCCGAAAAATATCCGATATATATTGATGTGTGGAGAGAATATTTCCAGCTTGGCGGATTTCCCATGGATGATGTCATGACAGCGGCATTGGCGACTGACGAAGACTTATGCCGCTATTCGGAGCCGGTGCATGTGGAGGTGGAGCTTAGCGGAAAACTTACCAGAGGACAGACCATCCCATTTTTTGGATATCAGATTAATAAATATCCTCAAAGGGCACACAAGAATGTCAGAATTGCCCAATGGATAGACGGGAAGCGGTTTATGAATTTGTTTGTGGAAACCATTGTCAGCGGAAGCTAAGTAGCTGTCATTGCACTTGAAATGTAAAAAGGCCCGGATAAATATGGGCTTTTTTGCATCCCCCAAATAAATTTCTTCTGGTATTTATGCACGGTTGATTTTAACTGAATCAAGTAAGTCCTCATCCCTTTTTATTAAGGTACCGTCTTCTGATTCAGTTCCCGGATCTCCCGAACCCGCAGAAGAACAGGAAGCAAGGCTCCCGCTGCAATCAGACTGAACAGATTCTGTACCAGATTGAACGGAATATTAGAAAGGGAAGCCGGTAAGCTGTATACTGCAAGTTCAAATATGAAATATCCTCCTGTGACTACTGCGCTGCATACCAATCCGGCAGCCAGAAAAGGCAGTGGCCGGAAGCTGCCCGTCCGTCCCCTGGAAGGCAGATGTCTGTACAAATATCCCCCTGAAAATGCTGCCAATGCTTTAATGATCAGGGTAGCAGGCGCATAAAAGGCGTAGCCGGACAGCAAATCCGCTATCATGGAGCCGATTCCTCCTGCGGCTGCGCCGGCCATTGGCCCTAAGAGCATGCCGCTTAGCAATACCATCCCGTCTCCCAGATGAATATAGCCGCTGAATGCAGACGGTATATGTATTACCATAGTAGCTGCAGTGGTAAGGGCCGCCATCAAAGCGCTGAAAACGATTTTTTTCGTTCTGTTATTGTTCATGTTTTCTCCTCTCTCGCAGATCATCTTTTATTTTTGCTAAACCTATCATATAGAAAAACTGGCATTTTATAAATATCCAATTTGGTTAAAATTATACATACCAGTTTTACTGCGGTCAGAGCTTGACGAGCTTTCCTTAAAGTGCCTTTCAATATAAACTTGTATTTTTAAGGAAACCCTTATATAATAATGGAAAATAAAAATGCGGTTGGAAAGGCGGATCAATAGTTATGATACAAGACTTTACAATTCACACATTCCTTGAAAAACTATCCTCAAAAAGCCCAACGCCGGGCGGCGGCGGGGCGGCAGGCCTTGGCGGCGCCATAGGGGTGGCTTTGGGGGAAATGGTGGTGAACTTAACCCTTGGCAAAAAGCGGTATGCCGATGTGGAAGAAGAAATGCAGTCATTTCTTGAAAAGCTGGAGGCTTTAAAAAGCGAATTTTTAAGGCTTGCAGATGAAGACGAAGTTGTATTTGTCCCCCTGGCGGCTGCATACGGCCTTCCAGCCGGTACGGAGGAAGAAAAAAGGCATAAGACGGAAGTCCTGGAAACACATTTGCTGGCTGCTACCCTGGTCCCTCTCATGGTTATGGAGCGGTCCCTTGAAACCCTTGATATCCTGGAGGTTCTGGCGGAAAAGGGAAGCCGTCTGGCTGTCAGTGACGTAGGTGTCGGCGTGCAGTTCCTGCGTTCTGCCCTGCTGGGAGCAAAGATGAATGTTTCCATTAATACAAAATCCATGAAGCAGTGGGAAAAGGCTTTACAGCTTCAGGAACGGGCGGATAAGCTGGCAGAGGATGGAACCAGAAAGGCAGATGCCATTTATGCCAAAGTGGAAGCTGCTTTAAAGGCAGAATAAGGAGGATAACATACGTGATAACCTTAAAGGGTGCAGCTGTGTCTGCAAAAATCAAGGAACAGGTGGAAGAGCTTTTAAGCAGCTTAAAAGGAAGGACTCCCAAGCTTGCTATTGTGCGGGTGGGAGAACGTCCCGACGACTTATCCTATGAGCGGGGAGCCTTAAAGAAGATGGAAAGCTTCGGCCTTAAGGGAGAAAGCTTTGCCTTTTCCCAGGACATAACCGATGAAGCGTTTAAGAAAGAGTTTGCAAAAATCAATGATGATCCGGATATTGACGGCATACTTCTCCTGCGCCCTCTGCCAAAACAGATAAAGGAAAAAGACATCGAACACATGATCCATCCGGAAAAGGATTTAGACGGCATATCTCCTGAAAATATCGCCAAAGTATTTGCCGGGGACGATACGGGATTTGCACCATGTACGGCAGAGGCAGTTGTGGAGGTCTTAAAGGCCAATGATATTCCTTTGACCGGAAAGCGGGTAACCATCATGGGCAGAAGCATGGTAGTGGGGCGTCCCTTATCCATGCTGATGCTAAAGGAAAATGCAACGGTCACCATCTGCCATACCCGCACAGAAGACTTAAAGGAAACCTGCAAAAATGCTCAGATCCTTGTAGCTGCCGCCGGGCAGGCCAGAATGGTGGATGCCTCTTATGTAGGAAAGGATGCCGTAGTGGTGGATGTGGGGATCAATGTGGATGAAAATGGGAAGCTTTGCGGCGATGTGGATTTTGATTCCTTAGAAGGAACCGCCTTAATGGCAACTCCTGTACCAGGAGGAGTGGGTGCGGTGACAACGGCTGTGCTGGCCAGGCACCTGGTGTTGGCTGCTCATAAAAAATAGAATATGGAAAAGTGATAAGACGGTACTGTAAAAATAAGACAAGCGGCATGGGAGCTTTTAGCTCTTTTCATGCCGCTTGTTTTTTATGAAAGCTTCCTTACCCATTTATGGCCTGCCGCTTTACCTGTCCAATGGCTCCCAGTACGGGAGGGAGATACAGGATCACAACGGTCAGGATCAGTTCCGGCAGGATATAGGTAGCATTATAGCCCAGGGTATAAGCAATTGGATTCATGCCTTCCGGCGTATAGGAAGCAAAAAATATATAGCCTGAAATCACATGGCACAGGTAACGGCCGGCGACACCCACCACATATCCGGTCACAAGACCATGCTTTTTATTACTGAACAGTCCGGAAAGTCCCAGTGCGCCGAAGGCTAATGGATAGTCAAGTAGAACTTGAAGCGGAGCGAATATATAGGGGTTCGTGATAAACTGTAAAATTCCGTAAGCTACACCGGTCGTGATCCCGGCCTTTACGCCGTAAACATAGCCGATGAGGCCGATGAACAACATGGAAAACAGAGTGATGGAGCCGCCAAAAGGAAGGGAGGCCAATTTGATAAAGGACGTTACCGTTGCCAGCGCCATTGCACCTGCGCAGTAAACCAGCTGGCGGGTCTGCAGCTTTTGAGATTTAGAAGACGATCTGCCAAGAAGATGCAGGGCAAAGAAAATTGCGGCAAATAGAACGACTACCAGCAAGTATCCGGCTGGCTTTAATAAATACTCTTCACTTTCCGCAGAGTAAGTTAGAAAAAATGACATAAAAAATCCTCCTTTGTGTGCGCAGGAGGGGACTACTATTGCTTCCTTACGCCGGCATTATCCGGTTCAAGTAGTGAGGGTTCGGTTTCTACCAATCTCAGCCAAAGGCTCCCCTAGCGTGTGTAATTTATATAATTTTGCTGTGAGTATAGCGCAAATATGCAGGCTTGTCAAGTCCAATCCAGTTATGTTTCTGCATGGCTGGACGGTAGTCAAAATGTAAATTCAGTATAAAAATGCAAATTAAGCACAACCTAGTAAATGAAGTAAGGTTGAAATAAAGTCCGCTTGACTTATTATTAACAAATTAGAGATACGGAGGTTGTTTTCATGACAGGCTTTATTATTGCTCTTATATCCGGAGCGCTTATGAGCATACAGGGAGTTTTTAATACGGGAGTGACGAAGCAGACCAGTATGTGGGTTTCTACAGGCTGGGTACAGCTGACTGCATTTTTAACCTGCCTCATCCTTTGGTATTTCTCCGGAAGGGAGAACATTACCGGCCTATTTGACGTACAGCCCAAGTACTTATTGATCGGCGGCGTTATGGGTGCATTCATTACCTATACAGTAGTAAGGAGTATGGGAACCCTGGGGCCGGCCAAAGCGGCGCTGATTATCGTAATTTCCCAGATCATTGTGGCCTACGCCATAGAACTGTTTGGCTTGTTTGGCGTTGAAAAGGTAGGATTTGAATGGAAGAAGCTGATCGGCGCGGTTGTTGCCATTATCGGAATCATGATATTTAATTAATTTGGAAATAGTGCTTGTATTTACCTATTTCTTTATGTAGAATAGTAACATAGGCTGAAGATGGTATCCTTTTTTGGAGATTTTTGTAAGAGGAGGGATATCATGAATTACCAGAGAGTTAAAATCATCCTTATCGCCCTGTGTGTGTTAGGGGCGGGTGTATGTTATGGATTGAGCAGAAACCATGAGGCTCGCAGGCCAGGGATTTCTCTGTCAGAGGAATCAGCTTTATCTTCCGGGGAAACGGTTAACGGAATTGGTGCAGGTAATGGCCCGACGGAGGCAGAAGAGGACAGTTTAGGAAGTGCAGGAGAGGAAACGGCCCTGCCTTTCTACGTACATATCTGCGGAGAAGTTGTTTCTCCCGGTGTTTATGAGCTTAAAGAAGGAAGCCGGGTTTTCCAGGCAATCGAGAAAGCAGGCGGAGTCACAGACCAGGCTGCGGCAGAATATTTAAATATGGCGGAGCAGGTCAAGGACGGCATGAAGATCGTGGTCCCTGGTAAGGAAGAGGTGGAAGCGGCAAAGGCCAGGGGGGAGATTTCCTTACAGGCAGAGGCTTCATTAAACGTACAGAAAACCAAGGTGAATTTAAATACAGCCACCAAAGAGGAACTGATGACCCTGCGGGGAGTCGGAGAAGCCAAGGCAGCTGATATACTTAAGTATCGGGAGAGCCACGGCGGATTTCAGAAGATCGAGGATATTATGAAGATATCCGGCATCAAAGATGCAGCGTTTCAGAAAATAAAAGATGATATAACGATTTGAAATAGAGGATAGAGGTGTAGTATGGCAAGCGTTTTAGTAGTTGATGATGAAAAACTCATCGTAAAAGGAATGAGATTCAGTCTGGAACAGGACGGTATGGAAGTGGACTGTGCCTATGACGGAGAGGAAGCTATTAATCTGGCAAAGCAGAAAGAGTATGATGTGGTCCTTTTGGATGTCATGCTTCCCAAATACGACGGATACGAAGTGTGTCAGGCCATCCGGGAATTTTCCGAGATGCCTATCATCATGCTTACAGCAAAAGGCAATGATATGGATAAAATCCTGGGCCTGGAATACGGTGCCGACGATTATATCACAAAGCCTTTTAATATTCTTGAGGTAAAGGCCAGGATTAAGGCTATCCTGCGCCGGAATTCAAAGAAGAACAAGCGGGATAACCAGGAAGACAGCCAGGTGATAAAAGAAGGCGATTTAAAGCTGGACCGGGACAGCAGGAGAGTGTTTATTGCTGAGAAAGAGATTAATTTAACCGCAAAGGAATTTGATCTTTTGGAACTTCTTACCTGCAATCCGGGTAAGGTTTACAGCAGGGAACAGCTTCTTACTTACGTATGGGGAAATAAAGCCATGGATACGGGGGATGTAAGGACGGTAGACGTTCATGTAAGGCGTCTGCGGGAGAAAATCGAACCAAGTCCCAGCGATCCTAAATATGTGCATACCAAGTGGGGCGTAGGATATTATTTCCGCGTCTAGTAAAAAAAGAGGAGGATTTCTGACGGGTGACCGGGGAAATCCGCCTTTTCTTTAAATTTTGGGAAGAAAATTCCATAGATTAGAATCAATTTTGGAAACGGGGAAACGATAAGATGGATTACAGCATTAGAAGAGTAAGGAAAGAAGATTTGGACCGGGTCGTGGAAGTGGAGGCCCTTTGCTTTCCGCCGGAAGAGGCGGCAGGGAGGGAATCCATAAGGCAGAGAATCGATCAATTTCCTGAAAGCTTCCTTGTGGCGGAGCTTTCTGACGGGACAATCATCGGTTTTATAAATGGCTGTGTTACAAATGGGAATACGATCTGTGACGAAATGTTTGAGAAAGCAGATTTTCATAATCCAGATGGCGCTTACCAAAGCGTGTTTGGACTTGATGTGATAAAAGAATGGCGGGGCCGGGGTGTTGCCGCTGCTCTTATGAAACGTTTTATTGAAGAAGCAGGGAAAAAAGGCAGGAAAGGAATGATACTTACCTGCAAGGACAGGCTGATTCACTATTACGAAAAATTCGGATACAGGAACATGGGAGTGTCCGGATCTGTGCACGGAGGAGCCGTCTGGTATGACATGCGGCTTGATTTTATAGATACAGGGAAGTGAGGCACCGTCAATATGAAGAAAAGCCCCCAGGGAGAGCGGTGGAGACGGCTTGACAATACGGCAAAGATATTTCCGGTCATAGCAAGTGAGAATTTAAGCAATGTATTCAGGATTTCCGCAGTTTTAAAGGATGAGGTGGATCCGGGCACCCTGCAGAGGGCACTGGAAGAGATCCTTCCTCAGTTTGAGGGATTTTCGGTGAGGCTGCGTAGGGGATTTTTCTGGTATTATTTTGAGGACAACAAGAGGATGCCGGTCATTGAACGGGAAACGACTTACCCCTGCAAATTCATTGATCCTCACAGCAATCAACTTTATTTGTTCCGGGTCACATATTTTGACAGGCGGATCAATCTGGAAGTGTTCCATGCGGTTACAGACGGCCTGGGAGCGGTGAACTTTTTAAAAGCACTTGTTTACCGGTATCTGGATATTAAACGAAATTCCAGAACCGGTCATCGGACGTCTCAGAAGATATCATCAAATGTATCCATGAATGTGGAGGACAGTTACGTCCGTCATTATAAAAAGACCGAAAAGCGCAAATACAGCACCAGAAAAGCTTATCATCTGGCAGGAGAAGCCCTTCCTCTTGATGAGGAAAATGTTCTTCACGGTTATGTGGATTTAAAGATGCTTAAGACGGTCGCCAAAAGCTATGGGGTCAGCATCACCAGATTTTTGACGGCAGCCCTGATCTGGGCGATCTATCAGGAATATCTTGATGGGAAGCCTTGTGAGGAATCCATCGGCATCAGCATTCCCATTAATTTGCGGAACTTTTTCGGCTCGGAGACGACCGCTAATTTTTTTGCTGTGACGCTTATTGATTTTTTATCCACCAGTGAGGCGCATACCTTTACCGAGGTGCTGGAAGCAGTAAGCAGCCAGATGGATTCTAAGATCACAAAGGAAAAGATGGAGCAAATCATTTCCTATAATGTTTCCAATGAAAAGAAGTGGTATCTGCGGGCCGCTCCCCTTTTTGTAAAATGGTGTGCGTTAAACCTGGTTTTCCGGAACAACGAGAAAGCCTACACCATGACCCTTTCCAATATCGGTCCGATCGATATTGAAGAGGATTACAGGAGGGAAATCGAGCGGTTTACCATAATGATCGGAGTTTCCAAAAGGCAGCCCATGAAATGTGCGGTCTGTTCTTATGGAGAAGAGGTTATTGTGACCTTTACTTCCGTATTTCAGGATACCAGGCTTCAGGATCGTTTTTTCGGTTTTCTTAGAGAGATGAAGATTCCGGTAAGTCTTGAGAGCAACGGCGTTCCGGATCGCCGGGATGATCTGGGGATGTATCCTCAAATCCGGTATGACCAGAAACGGCTTAAGAAGTTGGTTACTGTCTTTTATGGATTGCTGTTTTTTGTAGGGGCTGTTTTAGGGATGATCAATTATGCCACCTATTCCGGCTCTCTGTGGTCCATCATTGCCATCGGGCTTATGGCATATACGGCTCTTACGGTCGAATATTCCATTCTGCGCCATGCGAATCTGGCATCTAAGATCCTTATGCAGACGGTGGCTGCGCAGGTACTTTTAGTGGCTCTGGACCATTCGACGGGTTATAATGGCTGGTCAGTGAATTACGGAATTCCAAGCACCATTTTGTTTGCGGATCTTTCCATTGTTTTTTTGATACTGGTAAACCGGATGAACTGGCAGAGCTATTTTATGTATCAGATTGCTGTTACAGTGTTCAGCTTTATTCCTTTGATTTTATGGGCGACAGGTCTTTTAACCAGACCGTTTCTGGCCTTGTTCACTGTGACAGTGACGGTGATCATTCTTGCCGTTACCATTGTGCTTGGAGATCGAAGTGTGAAAACGGAACTGAAAAGGCGGTTTCATGTATAAAATAGACGCCGGAAAAGGAGGGAGTTGTTGATGAGTCAAAGAAAAGTAAGCATAAGAGGAAATCTAGTAAGGGAAATGATGCAGAATGTAATGGAAACTTCTCTGAAACAGCCTATCCGGACCGGAGAACTGAGGAAAAATCCGGTGGAGCCTGCCTGGGTCCGCCCGGCAGGTTATGAATATGAAATTATAGAGCTGGAACATTTGAAAATGGAATATCTGCGTCCTGTGGGAGTGGTAACGGATCGGGTGATCTTACAGCTTCACGGCGGCGGATACATCGGGCCGATGAAGAACATTTACCGGAGATTTGCGGTCCGATATTCCAAGCTAAGCTATGGCGGGGATGTTCTGACTCTTGACTACCGGGTTGCCCCGGAACATCCATTTCCGGCTGCTTTGGATGATGCAGTGGCAGCTTATCAATGGCTTATAGAAGAAAAAGGATACCGGCCGGAGCATATTGTGGTGGCCGGAGATTCTGCAGGAGGCGGATTAAGCCTGGCCTTAGGACTGTATCTGAAAGATCATGGAATTGCCCTTCCCGGAGGTTTTATTACCATGTC
>Ga0213825_1000086_pt1 | contig 77894 bp, 71 predicted proteins | sample MC6MC0900MG_FD_179896 | JGI IMG/M metagenome (GOLD analysis project Ga0213825, IMG submission 179896) | Enriched soil aggregate microbial communities from Iowa State University, Ames, United States - MC6-MC0900-MG | ecosystem: Environmental > Terrestrial > Soil > Unclassified | place: USA: Iowa...
AAATCTTTGTCAATAAGTAAATGATAGAAATAAATGCATAACAGGATGCATAAGATGCAAACTCCCATTTTCCCTCTACCTGTAACTGGCTGCGGTCAAATAACACCATCATAAACTTATAAATAACGTATGTTCTAAAGAGATTAGAGATAAGATAAATTAAATCATACATGCTTAGTTGCACTGAGTTTCCTCCTTCTCATAAGATATAAGCAGATCTCTGACATCTTTCCTTCTGCGCTGGCTTATAAGCAGGCGCTCACCATTCTGCATTATAACTTCCTCATATCTAAATTTAGATACATAAGCATAGTTTATGATGAAGGATCTATGAATTTGAATAAATTGAAAGCTGGAAACCTGCGATAAAACCGCTTCTATCGTATCATAAAAATAAACTGTACCTTTTATTGAAACTAATTTTATTTCCCTGTCCATACTTTCAAAATATAATATATCTTTTACAGGAATCTTATGAACGCTATGCCCTATTTTGTACGAAAATACACCACCGCTCTTCCCCAGAATTTTTAATGCTAATTTAATATCAGCAATGATTTTCTCTTTATCTATCGGTTTGGATAAAAAGTGCATGGGTTGCACTTCGAACAGTTGACGGTCATAGTTATCTTTTGAAGATATGTACACGATCTTTGTAACATAATCTTCCAGCTCGTTTCGAAGTTTGATCCCAATTTGAATCCCATTTAAATCCTGCATTTCAATATCTAAAAATATTAAATCAAATGTATTTTCATTTTTTATAAATTTAAATAAATCAATCCCTGAATTAAATACCTCGACCTCCAAATCCAGACCGGATTCTTTTTTAAAATCTAAAATATATTTTTCTATATCAGCACAAACTATTTGTTCATCATCACAAATCGCTATTTTCAGCATATGCCCACCTTTTTTTCATCCAATTCACCCTTTGTTAGATTCCCACAATTTTAGTCATTGTGCGAGTGTGAACATTTTAGTATTTTTTCTCCGAACCAGGAAAATATCTCAATAAGAAGATTCTTCTTGTAAACCCCTTTTCTTATGCTATAATATGACGTGGCCATGCAAAGACCTTTTTTTGCAGTCAAGGCAAAAGTTCTAAAAAAGAAAAGGGAGTATTCACCAATGAAAACATTTATTAACGCGATTATAGCCGGGATTACCATCAGTATGGGCGGAGTCATTTATTTAACTCTCGAAAACCACATCGCTGGTTCTTTTTTATTTTCAATCGGATTATTTACCATATATACCTTTGGTTTTAATCTGTACACTGGAAAGGTATGTTATATTGCTAATGAAAAGCCGTCCTATTTATTAACAATACTTATTGTATACATAGGTAATTTTGTGGGAACGGTTGGAGCCGGGATTGTATTCAGGCATACCAAACTGGCCAAACTCATAGATCATACAAGAGAACTTGTGAATATGAAGCTGTCGGACACCCTGTTCAGCACGTTTATCATGGCAGTCATGTGCGGTATTATGATGTGCATCGCAGTTATCGGATATCAAACCATAAAAGACGGTATTGGAAGATATTTATCTTTGGTCTTACCGGTTATGGTATTCATCCTTTCCGGATATGAGCATAGCATAGCGGATATGTTTTATTTTACTATGGGAAATGCCTGGAGTGCAAAAGCATTCCTTTATATACTGGTTATTTCTGCAGGAAATTTGGTGGGGGGAAGCCTCATTCCTTTAGCAAAAAAATATCTTAGTGAAGAGGCATCCCTCCTTCATTAGGATGCTTTTTCCATTTAATTCAAAGCCATCTGGCTATGACATATACGACAAGAACCGATATGAAAAGAGTTGCTTTGATTCTGTAGCCGATAAAGCAATTTCTGAAACACCCTTCAAAAAGTTTTTTACTCATAGTTCCCCATTCCCTCCGTATCTTCTGTAGAAAACAATTATTACCTTCCACTAATACTATAATAAGGAATATGGTTTTTTCACAGGTTGTAATAATCGTTAGTGATGCATCATATTTTCGTTTTACTGGATTTGATTTTGATTAAGAAATTTCATTCAAAAGGCAACAAAGAATTATAAAAAGGCTCTTGTTCTATAGCTGATCGCTCAGCTATATTACAAAAGCCTTTTTCTTTCCTGGTTTATTCCTTCCAAACTATGCCAGGTTGGAGTACCCCATTAAACTGATATCTACTTCCTTAGCCACTTCCCGGCCCTCTCTGATCGCCCAAACGACCAGCGATTGTCCACGTCGCATATCTCCGGCCGCAAACACCTTATCCACGTTCGTCTTATATTTCCCGTCTTCCGTCTCCACATTACTTCTGCCGTTTAACTTCACGCCAAAAGCATCAGCAACATAAGTCTGTGCGCCCAGAAATCCTGCCGCAATCAAAACAATATCAGCCGGAACTTCTTTTTCACTGCCGGCTACGGGTACCATGTTCGTGAGGCCGGTTTTTTCATCTGTCTTTGGTTCCAATCCCACCAGCACAGCTTTCACTACTTTGCCGGACTTATCCTTGATAAACTCCTTTACCGTAGTCTGATATACCCTGGGATCCTTTCCGAATACGGCAATGGATTCTTCCTGGCCGTAATCAGTTTTCAATACTTTCGGCCATTCGGGCCAACTATTATCAGGGGTTCTTTTATCAGGAAGCTTTGGCAGCATCTCAAGCTGGGTAACGGAAGCACAGCCATGGCGGATAACCGTTCCCACACAGTCGTTTCCAGTGTCGCCGCCGCCGATGACAATGACGTGCTTTCCTTTTGCTGATATATAGCTATTATCCTGTAAGTTGGAATTCAGCAGGCTTTTTGTGGTGGACTTTAAGAAATCCACTGCAAAATAAATCCCCCCAGCATCTCTTCCCGGGACATTTAAATCCCTTGGGTTGGAAGCCCCGCAGGCCAGGATGATGCGGTCATACTCCTTTAACAGCTCTTTCGCCTTCTGGGTCTTTCCGATATCAGAACCTGTAAAGAACGTCACACCTTCCTGCTTCATAATCTCCACTTTCCGGTCTATAACTTGCTTTTCCATTTTCATGTTGGGGATCCCATACATGAGAAGCCCACCTATGCGGTCCTCTCTTTCCAATACGGTAACGCTATGCCCTCGTTTGTTCAGCTGATCAGCTGCAGCAAGACCTGCCGGGCCGGAACCGATGACGGCTACTTTTTTCCCGGTGCGGATTTTTGGCGGAACGGGGCCTGCTATGCCGCTTTCATAAGCACGTTCCATGATGGCATACTCATTTTCCTTGATGCTCACCGGATCTCCATTTAAGCCGCAGGTACATGCGGCTTCACAAGGAGCCGGGCACACCCTGGCGGTGAATTCCGGAAAGCTGTTGGTTTTTTTCAGCCTGTTATAAGCCTGCTGCCAAGTCCCTGTGTATACAAGCTCATTCCATTCCGGGATCAAGTTATTAAGTGGGCAGCCGGAAACCATGCCCTTTAAGATCACACCGGACTGGCAGAAGGGGACGCCGCAGTCCATGCAGCGTGCACCCTGGCATTTTTGTTCTTTCTCAGAAAGAGGCAGGTGAAACTCGTTATAATTCTTAATACGAGTCTTGGGTTCTACCGCTTTTCCTGTTTTTCTGCTGTATTCTAAAAATCCTGTTGGCTTTCCCATGATCTGCTCCTCCTCACTTCTTTGTATTGGCGTAAAATGCTTCAATCTGTGCCTGTTCGCTGCTTAACCCTTTTTCCTCCATCTGGACGATGGTATTAAGCATGCGTCTGTAATCATGAGGCATGACTTTCTTAAACTTTGGAAGATATTCTCCAAAGTTATCAAGGATCTCTTTTCCTTTTGCGGAATTGGTATAAGCCACATGTTCTTTGATCATGTCTTTTAATTCAAGAACATCGTATTTATTGGTAACCTCTTCAAAGGAGACCATTTCCTTATTAAGCCTCTTATATAAATCTCTCTTTTCATCCAGTACATAGGCGATGCCGCCGCTCATTCCTGCAGCAAAATTCTTGCCGGTGGAACCAAGCACCACCACACGCCCGCCTGTCATGTATTCACAGCCATGGTCTCCCACGCCTTCCACGACAGCAGTGGCGCCGGAGTTCCGGACACAGAAACGTTCGCCTGCGATTCCGCAGATAAATGCCTTTCCGCTGGTAGCGCCGTATAAGGCCACATTTCCGATGATAATGTTATCCTCGGCCTTAAATTTGACACCCTGAGGCGGATAAACCACCAGCTTGCCGCCGGAAAGCCCTTTTCCAAAATAATCATTGCTGTCGCCCACCAGCTCCAGAGTAAGGCCCTTTGGAATAAAGGCTCCAAAGCTCTGACCACCGCTGCCCGAACAGTTGATGGTAAAGGTATCCTCTAAAAGCCCCTCCGGATAAAGGCTGGTGATTTCCGAACCAAATATGGTACCCAAGGCCCGATCTGTATTGGAAACATCAATATGAAGGCTCTTTTTTTGGCCGGCACGTAAGGCTTCTCTTAATTTCTTAAGGATGACCTTTTCATCTGTGGTTTTCTCCAGTTCAAAATCATACACCTGCTTTTTATCGTAGCCTAAAAGCTTCTCTCCTGCATATGAACTTCCTAAAATGGCGGTAAAATCCACCTTACCTGCCCGTTCAGACGGCATACCGGCTTTCTTCTTTAACAGATCCGTCCTTCCCACAAGTTCATCTACGGTACGGATACCAAGCTTTGCCATATATTCCCGAAGCTCTTTGGCAATAAAATGCATGAAGTTGATCACATGTTCCGGTTTCCCTTTAAAGCGCTTCCTAAGCTCAGGATTCTGGGTAGCAATGCCCACCGGACAAGTATCCAGATTACAGACTCTCATCATGACACATCCCATGGTCACAAGGGGGGCCGTAGCAAAGCCGAACTCCTCCGCTCCCAGGGCACAGGCAATGGCAACGTCCCGCCCTGTCATCAGCTTTCCGTCAGTCTCTAAGATCACCTTGTCCCTCAGCCCATTCATAATCAGAGTCTGATGGGCCTCCGCTACGCCAAGCTCCCAAGGCAGTCCCGCATTATAGATGGAATTTCTTGGAGCCGCTCCGGTTCCGCCGTCAAAGGCGGAAATGAGGATCACCTGTGCACCGGCCTTTGCTACACCTGCGGCCACTGTGCCCACACCAGCCTCAGAAACCAGTTTGACAGAAATCCTGGCATTGGAATTGGCATTTTTTAGATCATAAATCAGCTGAGCTAAATCCTCAATGGAATAAATATCATGGTGAGGCGGTGGGGAAATAAGGCCTACTCCGGTCGTGGAGTGTCTGGTTTTGGCAACCCATGGATATACCTTTCCTCCCGGAAGCTGTCCCCCTTCCCCTGGCTTTGCACCCTGAGCCATTTTAATCTGGATTTCCTTTGCGCTGACCAGATACCTTGAGGTTACTCCAAACCGCCCGGAAGCAACCTGCTTGATGGCAGAACACCGGTTTACGCCGTCTGCACCTACCGTCAGACGCTCCAGACTTTCGCCGCCCTCGCCGCTGTTGGATTTTCCATGAATCCGGTTCATGGCGATCGCCAGGGTTTCGTGGGCTTCCTGGGAAATGGATCCGTAGGACATGGCGCCTGTTTTAAACCGTTTCACAATGGATTCTACGCTTTCTACCTCTTCCAAAGGAATTTCCTTTGTCTTAGAATAATCAAAGTCCAAAAGGCTTCTTAAATTAATCGTCTGCCCCTCTTGCGTCAAGGCGTTGGTATACTCTTTGAACGTCTCGTAGCTGCCGGTTCTTGCCGCTTCCTGCAGAAGATGAATGGTAAGAGGATTGTATAAATGTTCCTCTTGCCCTGCCCTCTCCTTATGGCTTCCCACGCTGTCCAGGGTTAGATCCACGTCAAGTCCAAGGGGATCAAAGGCTGCTGAGTGAAGGACATCCACATCATTGGCGATATCATCTAAGGTGATTCCTCCCACTCTGCTCACCGTATCTGTGAAATATTTATCAATTACTTTCTTTGAAATGCCGATTGCCTCAAAAATCTGGGCTCCCTGGTAGGATTGTATGGTCGAAATCCCCATCTTGGAAGCAATTTTTACGATACCGTGAAGTACTGCCGAGTTATAATCTTCCACAGCTGCATAATAATCTTTATCCAGCATGCCCATTTCAATAAGGGAACGAATGGATTCCTGGGCAAGGTATGGATTAATGGCGCAGGCTCCATATCCCAGCAAAGTTGCAAAGTGATGTACTTCTCTTGGCTCTCCGCTTTCCAGTATAAGTGCCACGGAGGTCCTCTTTTTTGTTTTGACCAAATGCTGCTGTAACGCAGAAACAGCAAGCAGGGAAGGAATGGGCAAATGGTTTTCGTCTATATCACGGTCTGATAAGATGATAATATTGGCCCCATCCCGGTGTGCCCGGTCTACTTCCAGAAACAGCCTGTCAATGGCTTTTTCCAGGGAAGTGTTTTTATAGTAGGTGATGGGAATCACTTCTACCTTAAAGCCAGGCTTCTTCATGTTTTGAATCTTCAGTAAATCCGTACAGGTAAGAATGGGATTATTGACCTTTAGTATCTTGCAGTTTTCCGCCGTCTCCTCCAGGATATTCCCTTCCTCTCCCACATAAACCGTTGTGGAAGTTACAATCTCTTCACGAATGGAATCAATGGGCGGATTGGTGACCTGGGCAAAGAGCTGCTTGAAATAGTTAAACAACGGCTGGTGCTTTTTGCTTAATACTGCCAGAGGACTGTCTGCTCCCATAGCGGAAACTGCTTCCGCACCGTTTAAGGCCATAGGAAGGATCATGGTTTTGTATTCCTCATAGGTATAACCATAAGTCTTCTGCAGCTTTGCCCTTTCCTCCCTGTTCATGGCAGGAACCCCTTTATTGGGGATAGGAAGCTTTTTCAGTTCAATTAAATTGGAGTCCAGCCATTCGCCATAAGGTTTACGGGCTGCATAATATTCCTTCAGTTCCTCATCGCTGATCAGGCAGCCTTTCATTGTGTCAATGAGAAGCATCTTGCCAGGACGAAGGCGTTCTTTTCTCACCACATGGCTCTGCTCAATATCAATGGCACCGACCTCAGAAGCCAGGATCATCTGATCCTCATCAGTAATGTAGTATCTGGATGGACGAAGGCCATTGCGGTCTAAAACGGCCCCAACTAAGTCCCCGTCACTGAACACGATGGAAGCCGGTCCATCCCAGGGTTCCATCATGGTTGCATAATAACGGTAAAAGTCCTTAATTTCCTGAGGCATGGATTTGTCGTGTTCCCATGGTGCGGGAATGGTCACCATAACAGAAAGGGGAAGGTCCATTCCGCTCATCATCATAAATTCCAGCGCATTGTCAAGCATGGCAGAGTCGGAACCTTCCTGGTTAATGATAGGAAGGACCTTATGCATGTCATACCGGAAATACTCGGACTCCATATTTTCTTCCCGGGCCATCATCTTATCCACATTTCCCCGAATGGTATTGATCTCACCGTTGTGAACGATAAGGCGGTTGGGATGGGCCCTCATCCAGCTGGGGTTCGTGTTGGTACTGAAGCGGGAATGTACCACAGCAATGGCGGATTCATAATCCTTATCCTGGAGGTCTGGAAAAAACTTCCTCAGTTCCTTCACCAGAAACATTCCCTTATAGACAATGGTCCTGCTGCTTAAGGAAACCACATAGGTATTGTCATTGCTCTGTTCGAAAATCCGCCTTGATACATAAAGCTTCCGGTCAAACTCCAATCCCCTGGCCGTATCAGCCGGTTTTTTTACAAACCCCTGGGCAATGCAGGGCATACAGTCCACTGCCTTGGCACCGATCAGTTCCGGATGAATCGGCACATCTCTCCAGCCTGAAAATTCAAGCCCTTCTTTCTTTACAATGATCTCAAACATCTTTTTGGCTTGGTTTCTGGCAAGCTCGTCCTGAGGAAAGAAAAACATGCCTACGCCGTATTCCCTCTCCTCTCCAATCTCTATGCCCAGAGGCTTTGTTACCTTTTTGAAAAATTTATGGGAGATCTGAAGCATGATTCCAACTCCGTCTCCTGTCTTTCCTTCCGCATCCTTACCTGCACGGTGCTCTAAATTCTCTACGATATGGAGAGCCTGCTCCACCGTTTTGTGAGTCTTCACGCCCTTTATGTTGGCAACCGCTCCAATGCCGCAGTTATCATGCTCAAAGCGGGGATCATATAGGCCCGGCAACTCCTTTTTATTAGGGGATTGTAAACCTTTATCCATAACCTCTTCCTTTCCTCTTTCCTGCCCATGCTTTTGGGTGCCAATGGGTAACAGTAAATTTTTAGTTGATAATACTACATTTTTTTCCTCTTGTAAATGTATTTTATTCTTAAGTTTTCAGATAATTTGAATTTTCAATATATATACAGCTATATTCTTATAATTTTAATTTTAAAAGATATTTTTTCTCCTGATATGGTACAACTCTCAAACCTTTTCAAGACTCTGGTGCAAATTTCTAATTATTTGAAGCTTACACTTTCAATAATTAAGTCTATAGTTCTTTTTCAAAGCCTACAAACGGATAACCCTGCATATTCCGCCCTTTTTTACACAGAAAAAGCCCCGGGAATCTCTTCCCAGGGCTTATACTAACTTTTCATAAAACAAAAACTGGATTACATTTCTCCAAGGCCGCTTTCAATCGCTTCCGTCATGGTTTTCATTGCTGCTGCCTCATCTTCGCCTTCACAGATCAATTTGATCTCTGTTCCGCACTTAATTCCAGCTGCCATAACGTTTAACACGCTCTTAGCAACGATTCTCTTCTCTCCATATTCGATAATTACATCGGATTTAAATTTCATAGCTGTCTGAGACAGAACCCCTGCTGGTCTTAAATGAAGCCCGGATGGATTTACTACGGTCAGTGTTTTTGATAACATATCATAATCTCCTTTATCCTCTATTTTTTTATACTCCTTGCAGTTAATTTTATTACAATATCCAATTTGTGTCAAGACAAACCCGTATGTCTTTAACATATTTTACAAAGCATTTTCTTGTTTAGGAAATTTCCGAAAGCTTCTGCCTTTCTTTCTGGGAATAGATACAGCCACAGTAATCCTGTCTGTATAGATTATACTTCTCAGAAAGCTCAACAGACCGCTTATATCCATTTTTTTTCTTGAAATCAGAGGGAAGATAAGGGACTCGATACTCCTTTGCAAGCTTCTCACCAATCTCATTGAGCTTTTCCGCGTTCTTTAAAGGGCTTATAGACAGAGTGGTAGTGAAATAGTCGAAGCGCCCGGCCTGAGCAACCTTTGCCGCCTCCTGAAGGCGCAGTTCATAGCATTTAAAACATCTGGCGCCGCCTTCCGGCTCCTTTTCAAGACCTCTCACAATCCGGTGAAATTCTTCCGGCTCATAAGCTCCTGTTTCCAAAGTTACAGGATGAATAAAATCCATAGATGCAATGAGCCTTTGCTGCTCTTTCACCCTTCTTTTGTATTCCTCCGGCTGATCTATATTGGGATTATAGAAATACACGGTTATTTCAAAATAGCGGGATAAATATTCCAGCACATAACTGCTGCACGGCGCACAGCAACTGTGCAAAAGCAGCCTGGGGACTTTTCCCTGCTCCTCTAATCCTGCAATGACCTGATCCAATTCCTTCTGATAATTCCTCTGGTTCATGGTAGCTCCTTCCCTGCTGTTTTCAAAAGCACAAAAAGGCGTCTGCAGTAGCCTGCCACGCCTCTTGTTTCCTATAGGAAATCCCTGATCCTTTTACTACGAACAGGATTTCTAAGCTTTCTAAGAGCTTTCGCTTCTATCTGCCTAATTCGCTCCCGTGTAACATTAAACTCTTTCCCAACTTCTTCCAAAGTACGGGGATGGCCATCTTCCAAACCAAATCTGAGTACGATCACCTGGCGCTCTCTCTCCTTTAAATCTCCAAGAAGAGCATCAATGTGCTCTCTCAGCATAACGGATTCTACATTGCCTTCCGGAGTTACAACATTATTATCAGCCACGAAATCTCCCAGGTTTGAATCATCTTCCTCACCGATAGGAGTTTCAAGGGATGCAGGTTCTCTGGCGATCTGCATGATCTCCATAACCTTATCTTCTGTCATGTCAAGAGCTTCCGCCAGTTCTGAAACAGACGGCTCATATCCAAGCTCAAGAGTCAGCTTTCTCTGCATCTTGGACATTTTATTAATTGTCTCTACCATATGCACAGGCACACGGATTGTTCTGGCCTGGTCTGCAAGGGCTCTGGTCACAGACTGGCGTATCCACCAAGTAGCATATGTACTTAATTTATATCCTTTGGTATAATCAAATTTTTCCACACCTTTAATAAGGCCTAAATTCCCTTCCTGAACCAAATCAAGGAAACTCATTCCACGACCTGTATAACGCTTTGCAATGCTGACCACAAGGCGAAGGTTTGCTTCGATCAAGCGCTCTTTGGCATCATCATCGCCATCCGCTTTTCTCTTAGCAAGGCGCAATTCTTCCTCTGCATTCAAAAGAGGTACCGTGCCAATTTCCTTCAGGTACATGCGGACAGGGTCTTCCGTTCCGATGCCCTCCAGCAAATCAATGGCATCAAGATCAATATCTTCTTCATCCATTTCCTTTATAAAGCCGTCATCAAGATCATCATCCAAAAGCAGGTCGTCTGACATGAGCACATCATCAGTTAAAACGGAATCGTCAATGACCGGGATCACGTCTACGCCGCGATTCTCCAGGTACGTATAAATCTGATCCATCTGCTCTGTTGTCAGTTCTTCCCCCATAAAGAAGTTATTAATCTCCGTTACGTCCAACGCATTATGCTTCGTTTTTGCAAGTTCGACCAGTTTTCCAAGCTTATCTAAAAAATTATCCTTTTCCACTTAATAACGTCCTTTCGCTAAGAGGTATACATAAAGCCCACACAACTTTTCATTATATACTACCGGAATCCATATTTCAACATATTTCTGCCAAAAAAGCAGTTTTATTGCTTTTTCGGCGTTTTCCTCATAATTCGGATTCTTTTCCTTAAATTAATGATGTTTACTTCCCTCCTGGTCCCGCCGAATTCCCCATCTAATACCCAGTCAATAGGCTCTTCCGATAGAATTCTCAAAGACCTTGTCCGAAATTTATGGACGTATTCATTTGGCTCTTCCTTCAGAAACATATAATTAATGATGTTGGTCAAATCAAGAGGAGTTTTGGGTGTTCGTATTAACAGCACTTCAAATTCACCGTCGTCAAGAGCCACATCCTGTGTCACAAGTCCTTTAAAGCCCCCGACGCTCATAGTATTGGTTATCATGCCGAAAATAAACTCCCCTTCCAGTGTCATTTCCTCTTTCTGGCCCCCGCTCTCTGGGCATAAAGGTATGCCCGCAGGGCGCTCGCCACACTCGATCCGCATCTTATAGGACTTTATGGAAGCAAGACTCTTCATGCCTTCCAGCATATACGCCTGATGCCCCAGAACATTCTTCTTATCCTGAGGGGTTAAATAAGAAACCTCTGTAAAAGCTCCGAACGCGGCAATATAAACAAAGTGCCTGTCCCCGCAGAAACAGCCAATATCAATGGGATAGGGTTCGCCAAAAACCGCCGCTTCCGCCGCTTTTACCATGCTCTTGGAAATCTTTAAGCTGGAGGCAAAATCATTGGTGGAACCAGCAGGGATGTACCCCAAGTCCGGAATATGATCCAATTTCATGAGACCGCTTATGGTTTCATTCAAAGTTCCGTCTCCCCCGCTGCAAACAACCAGATCAACACGGTCCCCATATGCTGCAGCAGCCTCCATTGCATCACCTGTCCTCTGTGTTACATGAACCGACAATTCATAACCGGCCTTTGCGAATATATCCAGGATATCCATCAGCTTATTTCTGATCTGAGCTTTCCCGGAACGCGGATTAAATATAAATAGAATCTTTTTCATTATATCACCTGATCAATTTTGTATACGTCTTAAATGCACCTGGCAGGGAATAAGTTTTTTCTAAATCTTCCGCAGTAACCCATAAAAAATCTCCACCCGGCCGTTCTCCAAGTTCAATCCGAAATCCTATCATATGCCATTCCACATGGCTGAATACATGCTTCGCAGCAGGAAGAGGAGTAATTTTAGCATCCTCTACTCCCAGTTTGGCAAGCAGTGCATCCTCATCTAAGTGTCCCTCCACATTGGGAAACTCATAAAGAGAAGCCAAAAGCCCTGTATCATCCCGCTTGCGGATGGCAATTCGTCCATCCTGCCATAAGAGCATTACTGTCTTATCCTCCGCCCTGCGGGCCTTTTTAGGGGTTTTCACCGGAATCTCACCGGTAAGTCCCTTGATCCTGGCAATGCAGATAGAGGCCAGGGGGCATTGACCGCACAGAGGCGAACCGTTTGGCACACAGACAATCGCTCCGATTTCAATGAGACCCTGATTATAAGAACTGGCTTCCAGTTCCGGCATCACCGCCTTTAAATCCTCTTCCATGCGGCGTTTGACTGACTGTTTTAAAATATCTTCTTTGCTGCCTGTCACCCTGGATACCACACGCAAAACATTGCCGTCAACCGCCGGAACAGGAATGCCAAAGGCTATGGAGGCAATGGCACCTGCGGTGTAAGACCCGATTCCCGGAAGCTTTTTAAGCTCCTCGTAGGAGGCCGGAAGCTCTCCGACCTGCTGCTCTACAAGAAGCTCTGCTGTTTTCTTCAAATTTTTTGCCCTGCTGTAATAGCCTAAGCCTTCCCAGAGTTTCAATAACCGGTCTTCCGGCACCGCCGCTAAATCCTTGATCCCTGGTAAAGCTTCCATAAAACGTTCAAAATACGGTTTTACAGCCTCCACTCTGGTCTGCTGGAGCATAATTTCCGATATCCATACCCGGTATGGTTCCGGCCTGTCCCTCCAGGGAAGAGCCCTGGCATGCTCCTTATACCAGGACAAAAGCGGGCGTTCCATAGCCTTTAAACGCTCCCTTGTGTCCAATTCTTTTTCCCGGGGTTCTAAAACTTGTAATTGATCATAAAGCGAATGGTTCTTCATTACACATATCCATAGATTCCCCGGACAGATACCTCTCCGGAGATCACATGTCTTACCTCTCCCGGCTGAACTTCCACAAGAAGCTCACCCTTTTCATTAATTCCCAGTGCCGTGCCAATATAATCACCTGATCGATCCAGAATTTTTACTTCCCTTCCCGTATTGACCATATGCTTATTATAGACACTTATCAGCCCGGATAAATCACCCTGGCTGATAAATTCTTCATAATATTGTTCAAATGCCTCCATAATAGCGGCAACAAGCCGGCTTCTTCTCACCTTTTCCCCTGTTTCCAGAAGCAGGGAAGTGGCTGTCTGTCTTACTTCTTCCGGAAATTCATCCATATTAACGTTGATTCCGATCCCCACCACGACATAATGGATTCCTTCCAGCTCGGCGCTCATTTCCGTCAAAATGCCGCACAGCTTTTTCCCGTTTGCCACAATGTCATTGGGCCACTTAATGCCGGCATTAAGGCCCGTAACGTCCTTTATCCCGTCATAGACCGCCAGGGCAGCCACCAATGTGATCATGGAAGCGGAAGAAGGAAGAATATCCGGCCTTAAGATCAGGCTCATAAATATGTTCTTCCCGGACGGGGACACCCAGGCGCGCCCTCTTCTGCCCCGCCCTGCACTCTGGCAGTCAGATACAACAAGGGTTCCGGAGGAAGCCCCTTCCTCAGCCAGGCGCCTGGCTCTTATGTTGGTGGAATCAATGACCTCGTGATATTCCACTTCCCGGCCAAATCTCCCTACAATACAGCTTTCTATCTCCGTTTTCGTCATTATATCACAAGAACCGATGAAATGATACCCTTTATTTCGAACCGCTTCAATTTGATATCCCTCTTCTTCAAGCTGGCGGATGGCTTTCCAAATGGCCGTCCTGGAAACTCCAAAGCGGCCGCACAGCTCCTGGCCGGATAAGTAACCGTCACTTTCTTTTAGTAGTTTAAGAATCTCAGTTTTCAATGATATCACCCCCACCAGATGCTCACCGCACTGATCACAGTAAGGGCGATAAGAAGAAATCCGAACATAAGGACAACGATACCTGCCGCTTTCTTCTTTTTCTCCCGGCCGCTCAGTCTGATTTTATAAATCCCATTGACCAAGTTAAGCATACCAGCCAGAAAAAATATTGCCGGGAACAAAAACATGTGATCTTCCGGGTTTAAAAATGATATGACGGCCAATGTTACAATCAGGATTCCTACTACGATATGGAGGACATCCACAATCATGGAAGCGTTTCTCAAACTTCTTCCTCGTTCTTGTATATACATGTTTTACTCTCCTAATGTTGCCACCATTACCGCCTTAATGGTGTGCATTCTGTTTTCTGCTTCATCAAATACTACAGATGCGCCGGATTCAAAAACCTCCTCTGTCACTTCATTTCCTTTGACAGCCGGCAGGCAGTGCATGAATATGGTAGTGTCTTTCCCTGTTTTTCCCATCAGTTCCTTATTCACCTGATATGGCTTTAAAAGTGTAATGCGCTGGGCAGCCTTGTCCTCTTCTCCCATGGAGCACCATACGTCAGTATAAATGGTATCTGCTTCCTTAACCGCATCTGTATCCTCTGTCAGAGTGATGGTACTTCCGCTTTCCGCGGCATAACCCTGGCATAATTCTACCAGCTCATTCTTAGGCCAAAGGCTCTCAGGAGCCAGAATGGTAAAATGAACGCCCATCTTGCTCATGCCGATCATAAGACTGTTAGCCATGTTATTACGTCCATCCCCTGCATATACAAAACGGAGTCCCTTTAAATATCCGAAATGTTCTTTCATTGTAAGAAGATCTGCCAGGATCTGAGTGGGATGATAATCATCCGTCAGTCCGTTCCATACGGGGACACCGGCATATTTTGCAAGATCTTCCACAGTCTTATGCTTAAATCCGCGGAATTCGATTCCATCAAATACTCTTCCCAAAACTCTTGCCGTATCTTCTACGCTTTCCTTATGTCCCAGCTGGATATCATCTTTCCCCAAATACTCCGGGTGTGCGCCTTCATCGACTGCAGCGACCACAAAAGAGCATCTGGTACGGGTTGACGGCTTTTCAAAAATAAGGGCAATGTTTTTTCCTTTCAGGGAGTTTCCCGTAATTCCCTGTTTTTTCTTGGCTTTTAAATCAGCGGCTAATTCCAGTAAGTATCCAATCTCTTCCGGTGAATAATCCTTTAATGTGATAAAATTTCTTCCTTTTAAGTTCATATTGCATCCTCCGCTTTTCTCTCTGTATTTTTATACATTATTATAGTATACTTCGCATAGTTATGCAATACTTTTTTTATTTTTGTATAATCATGCATGAAAGGGTTGTTTCACTTTGTCAAGAGCCCGGAACTTCTTCCTGATTTCTTCCATCAGCTGGTCCACCGTATAAATCCGAAAACGCCTGACCTTTAAACGTTTTGCCAGATCCTCCAGCAGGCCGAGGTACATATCCTTGTAATCCCAGTCTTCCTTCAGTTTGAACTCTTCAGCAAGCTTGGGAAATAACGTTTCCGTAAATGAACGGTAGCCTGTAAGGGCTGCCATCCCTTCCTCATTAAGCGTATCCTGCATATATATTTTAAAAAGTTCTATTTCCGACATCATTTTATCAAAATAGTAAGGTTCTGTATTTGGTGCATCAATATAATAAATACGCCCGTAAAGGCCATATAAGAACCTTTTCGCATCAAAATATCCCAAAGTCATATTTTTTCTGGTATGCTTCTTATCAAATTCCAGGATTCCCCCAAGGTCCTGCCTGGGCGCAATATGATACACACGGCTCCCCTCCGGGATCTCCGTCACCCGTTCTTTGTCATACCCCAGACCATAGATACGGATCACGATGATGTCTTCATACCCATGATCAAGAAGCACATTTACAGGAACATTGTTGACTCCTCCGCCATCCATATACCGTTTCCCACCCAGCTTCTCATTTTTAAAAGCCAGAAAGTAGGCGCTGGCTAACAACATATCTTTGATGGACCCTGCATCGCCGTTTCTGATATCCACAGCCAGTTCTTTCCTGTCTGATACCGAATAGGTTACGGCGTAAAGCTCCCTTTTCGAGTTCCGTAACTTTTCCTCATCTCCCACCACTTCCTCGATAAGGCTTTTTAACGGAGCGATATCAAATCCTCCGTCTTTTACAATCTGAAACCCGCTGCTTAACAGCTCCGGGATATTTAAGTTCTTGAAATCTCTTTCCTTTAACGCCTTTACGGTCTCATTATTTACCGACATGACATGAGAGTATTCGATGTTTTTCCATATCTCCTCTGCCCGTTCCAAATCATCCATGCAGATGAGAGCTCCGTTTAAGGAGCCAACGGAAACACCTGCGACTCCCTTTATCTTTACTCCTGCTTCCCGCAGGGCCTTCCAGGCGCCGATCTGGTAAGCCCCCTTGGCCCCTCCTCCTTCAAGCACCAGTCCATACTCTCTGCTTAAATCAAGTTTTAGTTCCATAACCCCTCCTTTAAAACCAACTGAAGAAGTTCCATTCTCCTTTGGCTCGTCGAACGGCTAATTATGCCAAAAACGCAGCAAGAGGGCATCTGCCCCCTGCTGCGGTATATTTAAATGGAAGTCCGGCTGCCCGTCAGGTATAGGGATATTATTCCACCGGATCCTTAGGAATCTCCGTAATGGAAGAAACCAGCCCAGCCAGGCCCTGAATCTCAGAAGGGATAATGATTTTGGTCGCCTTACCGTCAGCAATCGTCTTAAATGCCTCCAGGCTCTTAAGAACTAAAACTGCCTGATCCGCACCGGCAGCCTTGACCATACGGATTCCATCCGCATTTGCCTGCTGGATCTTTAGGGTTGCCTCCGCCTGGCCTTCAGCCTCACGGATTCTCTTTTCCTTCTCTGCCTCTGCACGAAGGATCGCAGCCTGCTTTTCAGCTTCCGCATCAAGAATAGCGGACTCCTTCTTACCTTCTGCTACAAGAACGGTGGATTTCTTCTCTCCTTCCGCACGTAAGATGGCCTCACGGCGTTCCCGCTCTGCCTTCATCTGTTTCTCCATGGCATCCTGAATCGCTGCCGGAGGCATGATATTTTTAAGCTCCACACGGTTAACTTTGATTCCCCACGGATCAGTAGCAATATCAAGGGTTTCTCTCATCTTTGCATTGATCGTCTCTCTTGAGGTTAATGTCTGATCCAGTTCCAGATCACCAATGATGTTACGAAGGGTCGTAGCCGTAAGATTCTCAATGGCCATGATCGGATTCTCAACACCGTATGCATAAAGCTTTGGGTCTGTAATCTGGAAAAAAACTACCGTATCAATTCTCATGGTAACGTTATCCTTGGTAATAACCGGCTGTGGTGGGAAATCCGCCACCTGCTCTTTTAAATTGACCCTTTTCGCCACCCGGTCAAGGATAGGCATCTTAATATGAACGCCTACGGACCAAGTTTCTAAGAATGCACCCAAACGCTCTACAACCAGAGCCTGTGCCTGGGGAACGATCCTGATACAGGATGACAATAACGCAAGAATAACTATCAATATAATAATAACTGCTGTAAATCCAACTGCTCCCATATTATGATTCCTCCTGATTCATACTCACAATTAATTTTACGCCTCTTATTTCTTTTACTTCCACCATAGCGCCTACAGGGTATACTCTGTCGTCCTCCAGCGCTCTGGCCGTCCATTCCTGGCCGTTTAGGATTGCTGCGCCTTTTCCCTCCACATTATTAATCGTGGCCGTAACCTTGGCTTTTTTTCCAATAAGACTATCCATATTGGTCTTAACCGTGTTCCGGTTTACATACTTTAAAGCAAAAGGCCTGGTAAAGAACAGAAGAATAAAGGATACAATTACAAACAGCGCCAGCTGCACCTGGGTATTTATCCCAAACAGCGCCAGCACAAATGCAACCAATGCTCCTCCCGCGAACCAGACGGTCGTTAAGGCCATGGTGGCCGCTTCAATTCCAAGAAGCACTACAAATACAATAAGCCAATAGACTGCTGCCATCTTATCATTCCCCTTCCCTGTCATTGTAGGCAAAGCTGCCCGGCAAATCTATCTGTGGATACGCGCTATCGTTCCGCCATGTATGGCTGAACTAATACTATCATACTATATGTTCCAATATTTCTCAATATTTCTGCCTGTAAAAAGCCTTACAATTTTCTGACAATTACATCCGCCGCTGTCTGGCAGCCTCAAACATCAATACAGAGGCCGCAACCGCCGCGTTTAGGGATTCCACCTTTCCTTTCATAGGAATCTTCACATATGCATCCGCCAGTGCCGCCGTTTCATCCGTCAGGCCGTTTGCTTCGTTTCCCACTAAAAACCCTGTATCAACAGTATAATCCTCTTTTTCATAATTATTCCTGCCGTCTAAATGTGCTGCATACAATCTGACCCCGCCGGTTTTTAGGGCCTTTAAAGAAGCCGTAAGGTCTTCTGTATAAACAAATGGAACGCGAAAAACAGAACCCATGGTAGAGCGGATTACCTTTGGATTATAAACATCTGCCGTGGTATCGCTCATGAGCACGCCGGTGATTCCAGCTCCTTCCCCGGCCCTTAAAATCGTTCCAAGATTCCCCGGGTCCTGAATGTTTTCCAAAATCATTAAAAACGACGGGCCAGGTGCAGCCAGCAAGTCTTCTTCCTTGTAGGCATACTGTCTCACAATGGCCAGTATTCCCTGAGGTGTCTGGGTATCTGACATCACCTTAAACACATCATCAGAAACAACCTCGTAGTTCACTTCCGACAAAAGTTTTTTATGGGTCTCATCCTTTAAAAAGCTTTCCGATACAAAAACGCTGTCAATCCTGTCCGCCGGAATTTCCTTAAACATGCGAAGGCCTTCCGCTACAAAGAGGCCGTTTACGTTTCTGGCTTTGGCCTTCTTTGTTAGATTCATCACCTGTTTCACCCTTGCATTGGCACTGCTGGTTATCATAATGTACCTCTCTTTTATAAATTTTCCAGTTCTTCCAGCCACAGGCGGCTCACGGCATCACTTGGCATGCGTAAATCTCCCCTTGGGGATACTGCCACAGAACCCACCTTAGGGCCGTCAGGCATGCAGGAACGCTTAAACTGCTGGCTGAAAAATCTGCGGTAAAATACCTTTAACCATTTTAAAATGACTTCCTTCTCATAAAGCCCTGTAAAGGCGTAGACCGCCATGCGGTAGACCTTCTCAGGCCGGTATCCAAACCTTAAGATCTGGTACAGGAAGAAATCGTGAAGCTCATAAGGACCTACCAGATCCTCTGTCTTCTGAGCAATTTCTCCATCCTTAGGCGGAAGAAGCTCCGGGCTTACAGGCGTGTCCAAAACATCAAGAAGCACACGGCTTAAAGCCTCCTCCCCGCAGGTATCCGCATAGTAGCGTACCAGATGGCGCACCAGGGTCTTTGGTACGGAAGCGTTGACTCCGTACATGGACATATGGTCGCCGTTATAGGTGGCCCATCCAAGAGCCAGTTCAGACATATCCCCCGTTCCAATGACCATTCCATTTAATTTGTTTGCCATATCCATTAACACCTGAGTCCTCTCCCTTGCCTGGGAGTTTTCATAGGTTATATCGTGGACGTCTTTCCTTTGTCCGATGTCCCGAAAATGAAGGCTTACGGCTTCCCTGATATTCACTTCTATAAGCTCTGCTCCAAGGGTCTTTGTTAACGTGCAGGCATTCTGATACGTCCGATCCGTTGTTCCAAAACATGGCATGGTCACTGCATGAATCTGATCTCTGGGAATTTCCAGCATATCAAAAGCGCGGACTATGACAAGAAGGGCCAGGGTGGAATCTAAGCCTCCGGAAATTCCTATCACTCCATGCTTGCAGCCTGTATGAGCAAGCCTCTTTTTTAAGCCCATGGCCTGAATGGAGAGAATTTCCTCACATCTTCTGTTCCGCTCTTTCGCATTATCCGGGACAAAGGGCCTTGGATCAATATATCTCTTTAATTCCAACTCCTCCTGCTTCATCTTGAAGGGAACCACCATATAATTCGTATGATCGGCCTGAGGAAACGTGGTCATCCGGCGTCTTTCATGAATCAGCCTCTCTAAGTCCATATCCCCGTATATGGTCTCATTTCCAAAACGTTTGGATTCTGCAAGCAGAGCGCCGTTTTCTGCTATCAGGTTCTGACCGCCGAAAACCAGATCCTGAGTGGATTCTCCCTCTCCCGCGTTGGCATAGATGAAGCCGCAAACCAGGCTGGCGGAACGTCCCGTAATAAGGCTTCTCCGGTAAATATCCTTACCCGTTGTCTCATCACTGGCAGAACAGTTTACAATCACTGTCGCTCCTGCGGTGGCATGACGGATAGACGGCGGATTTGGAACCCATGCATCCTCACAAATTTCCGCTGCCACCACAAGTTTCGGATTGTCTTCACATGCAAAAAGCAGATTGGTGCCCATGGGAATCTGTTCATCTTCCCATTTTACCATCACCGGTATATCGTTTCCCGGCTGGAAATAACGCAGTTCATAAAACTCTGAATAATTGGGCAGATTCGTCTTTGGAACGATCCCCAGTATCCTTCCGTCTTGAATGGCGACAGCCGTATTATAAAGCTTTCCGCCCCATTCCCAGGGCATTCCTAAAAAGCATAAAAGATCGTGGCCTTCTGTTGCTTTTAAAATCTCTTTCAGTTCCTTTTGGGTCTTTTTTAACAGAGCGTCCTGCCCGAATAAATCGCCGCAAGTATAGGCGGTCAGACAAAGTTCCGGAAACACCATGAGTTTTGCACGCCTTTTGATTCCATCTTTTATCAGCTCACAAATCTGTTCTCTGTTAAATTCCGGGTCTGCTACCTTTACGTCAGGGGTTGCCGCGGCAACCCGGATATATCCATGTTTCATCTCTTTTATCTCCTATCTATTCATTGCTTCCATTTGGTATCCATTTAGCCTTTATGCTGTAAACACAGTCCATCAGCATTGTTGTAATCCATGTTATAGGATAACACCACATCACCGCTCCAAAACTGGGGAAAAATGGCACCAGCAGATTAATGTATATCATACGCAGTACACACATGTTTCCCACGCCGATCAGCATGGAAACCATTGTCCGTCCGCTGCCCCTGATGCTGCCCATTAAAATCTGGTGAATGGCTATGGTCCAGTAAAAGGGAAGCAGAATCAGCATGGTGGAATACCCATAGGCAATTACTTCTTCATCCGGTGAAAAGATTTTAAGGATATGTTCTGCATTTAAATACAAAATTACGGAAATAAATGCCGTATACGCCATACTTATGGCAATGCCCTGAATTACCCCCTGCTTTATCCGTTTTGATTTTTTGGCTCCGATGTTCTGTCCGGTAAAGGTGGTAGCCGCCATACAGAAGCTTTGAAGGGGAAGCATGGCAAATCCGTCAATCTTACTGTAAGCACCGAATCCAGCCATAGCGGCAGAGCCAAAGCTGTTGACATTCGCCTGAACGATGACATTGGACAAGGAAATAATAGACTGCTGGATGCCGCTTGGGATGCCAAGCTTTAAAATACGCACCATCATCCTTTTGTCTATCCTGATCTTCCTCGGAACCAGCTGGTAGATATCGTCTGTTCGAATCAATGCCCATACGACCAGGATAGAAGATACTGCCTGAGCAATAACGGTTGCATATCCCACTCCTGCCGTTCCCATGCCAAAGACCACTACAAAAACAAGATCCAGGACAATATTTATCACAGAAGACACGCAGAGATAATAAAGAGGCCTTTTGGAATCTCCCACCGCCCTTAATATTCCCGCTCCTATATTATAAACAAGATTAAACAGAGAACCGCAGAAAAATATTCTTAAATACGCTACAGAACTGGGCATGACCTTTTCAGGCGTTCCCATCCAGTCTAAAATCAAAGGGGACATAAGCACCCCTAAAACGATCAGGATCAGGCCTCCGATCAGGCTTAATGCCATGCTGGTGTGAACCGCCCAGTGAAGTTTCTTTTCATCCCTTGCCCCATAATACTGGGATATAATGACTCCTGCACCTGTGCCGATTCCCATAAACATGCCAATGATTAAATTGATTAAAGAGTTGCTTGAGCCTACGGCAGCCAGGGCATCGCTTCCGATAAAATTGCCGACCACCACGGAGTCCACGGTATTATAAAGCTGCTGAAATAAGTTTCCGGCCAGAAGAGGCACAGAAAAAGCAAGGAGCTGTTTCCAGATTTCACCTTCCGTCATGATGATCTGGTTTGTACTTTGCTTTATTTTCACAAATATCCTCCCTTCTTTTCCCAATTCCCCAATGAGTATTAGTATACATCCATTTTTATAAATTGGGAAGCCGGATAATTTGAGGTTTACTTTTTAAGTGGTTTCGTGTACAATCATTTTATATCCTACTAAACAGATAAGAATAATTAGGAAGGAGATTTTTAACCATGAAATTTTCTACCAAAGGACGTTATGCCCTACGTATGATGCTTGAATTTGCACTTCATCCGGGGGAGTGCACAAAAATCAATCAGGTGGCAGAACGCCAGGAAATTTCGGATAAATATCTGGAACAGATTGTTACCATTTTAAGCAGGGCTGGATACGTAAAAAGCAGAAGAGGCGCTCAGGGCGGTTATTATTTGACAAAGGATCCTTCGGAGTATACCGTTGGAATGATCCTGCGTCTTGCAGAGGGAAGTCTGGTTCCCGTAACATGTTTGGAAGAAGAAGTAAACCCATGCAGCCGTTCCAATAATTGTGCCACACTCCTGGTATGGAAGAAGCTTGATCATGCGATCTCCGATGTAGTAGACGGCATTACCCTGGCAGATCTGGTAGAAGAGCAAAAAAGGCTGGATGGCCAGGCCAACTATTACGAAATCTAAACAATGGCATATAAAAGTTCGTGTTCTCCCAAACCAAAGGAGAACACGAACTTTTTAAATTTGCTGCGCAGTCCCATCGAATATATCGCGGAAAGCGGAATCATTTTCCAGGAATAAATCTACCAGGAAAGGATCAAAATGACTACCTCTTCCCTGGGTAATGATCTCTAAACTCTTCTCATGGGAATAACTCTCTTTATACACGCGTTTTGAGCGCAGTGCGTCATACACATCCGCCAAAGCCATGATACGTGCTGATATTGGAATTTCCTCTCCTTTCAGACCCTTTGGGTATCCGGTCCCATCCCACTTTTCATGATGACAAAGCGTAATTTCCATCCCAACTTTGATGAATGCGCTTCCTGTATCCTTCTTTTCAACGCTGGCCAGGGTCTCATACCCAATGGTAGCATGAGTTTTCATGATTTCAAATTCCTCAGGCGTCAGTTTGCCGGGTTTTAACAGGACCGCATCCGGAATCCCAACCTTTCCAATGTCATGCAAAGGGCTGGCCTGGGTGATGCTGTCAATAAAGGACCAGTCTATTTCTCCCTGATGAGCCCCCATTTCCCAAAGTTTTTCCGAAAGGAGGCGGCAATATTGCGACGTTCTGACAATATGCTCCCCTGTCTCATCATCTCTGGACTCCGAAAGCTTCACCAGTGCATAGATCGTGGCCATCTGAGAAGCAGATACTTCCGCCACCTTTTTCCGAACCAGATCTTCCAAATGATGATTATATTCCTCCAGCTTTTCCTCAATCGCTTTCGTACTGGTGATATCCTGGATTGTACCATGGACTTTGGTAAGCACTCCGCTAGAATCTTTTGATCCTACAAACCGGAGCTGAACCCACTTAATCCGTTTTCCCTCCACCAGCAGCCGGTACCGGTACTCGCTGGGCACCATTCCGTTTTGCATATCATAATAAATTTGGTTCACCAGCTTTTTATCATCGGGATAAACCTTTTGGAAATAGACCATAAGATCCGGCTCTACAGACTGGTCTATTTCCAATATTCTGTACATGGTGTCCGACCACCATAGCTGCTTTGTACAAAGATTCAACTCCCAGTTTCCTATTAATGCTATCTCCTGGGCTTCCCGGCGGGAGGCGTCACTTTTCTCTAATTCTCTGCTCTTTGTTTCCAGCTGTTTTGAAATGTCTACAAACCGTTCTATAATCTCCGAGACCAGCTCGGTATAAATCTGGTTATCCGCCTGTTTTACAAAATGATCAAGCATGGCTTTTACATATTCATCCGAACGCGTTCGTTCCATTACAATTTTTTGTCCCAGCTGGATTTCGTCAGCCCGCCTCAATGTGCTTCCTCTTTCAGAAAAAAGTCGATCCCCACATTGGTCAATTCTTTCAGATGTCTGATTGCAGCTTCCTGTGCCTCAGGAGTATCGAGGAGGCTGCCATGCTGAGGTGCAATCAGGGAAATATCCAGTTCCTCGATCCTCAAAAGAGCATACTGCAGTGCTTTTTTCGATGGCATATTTCGCTGATGAAAATTTATGATACCCTTTATCTGACATGCTTTTTGAGTGATAGGACAGATTTTCTGAGGGGTACAGTCTCTGCATTCCGCACCGATCCGTGTATATAAGTCCCAGTTGTGATCATAGCTTCCGAAAATATCGCTGCTGAATAAAGTTTTTGTTTTCACATCATAAGTAATGAAGCTGCCCGGTGAGTGGGAATACGGTGTTCTTATAAATTCCAGACGCCTGCCGCTTGCAAATTCAAAATGAAACCCCAATTCTTCTATACACTGCTTCGGAGTGTTCATGGAATAATAATTGATGAAAATATTATTTTCACGATGAGAGATGATTTTTAAATCTTCGCTGTTAATGAGCGTTTCTATATGAGGAATATTTCCGCATAAATCCGGATCATAGTGCTGGTAAATCAGCCGGCTGATCTTGCCCGGACTGATCCCCGTACGCATAACTTTTAACATAACGGTACTGAAATCATCCCGGCTGCCGCTGTCGATGAGCACCGCCTCATCACCGTCTACGATTAAGTAGGGATTGCAGTGAAGGCCTGCACTTTCATCAAAAAAACCAACCCAGTAAACTCCTTCAGCAATTTCTACATACTCTTTATAATTCAAATCCTGCTTATCCATCTGTATTGTCCTCTATTATGTAATTGGATCGTTGATACATGGCATATGAAACCCGCCATGAAAATATTGCATGATATGACATAATATACCATATTTATTTTTACAAGTCTATTTTTTCCGGCCTGCCGTTCAAAATAATCAAATATGATCTCATAAGACAAGATAACAGCACAGAGGCCCGCAGGTTTGGGCCTGCGGGCCTCTGTGCTGTTGTACGAATGCATATTGCCTTTTAAAAGAATTTAGCCACATAGCCCTGGATAAAGATCACCAGAACAATCACAGGAAGAACAAACGTTACATAAGCCCTTGCCCATTTGGGGAACCGGATTCCCTTTCCTTCATTGGCTTCCTTCATGAATTTTTCATATCCCCAGCCATATTTTGAGGTGCAGAAGGCCAGATAGATCAGACTTCCCAGGGGAAGCAGGTTATTACTGATAATAAAATCTTCTAAGTCCAGCACATTGCTTCCTTCGCCAAAGGGCATAAATCCGCTCCACACATTAAATCCCAGCACGCAGGGCAGGGACAAAAGGATAATGGCAGCCGCATTCACCCATACTGCTTTTTTTATGGAGCATCCCGTTAAATCTGTTGCAAAAGAAACGATATTCTGGAAAACTGCGATTACCGTGGAAATAGCTGCAAATGACATAAATAGGAAAAACAGGGTTCCTAACAGCCTTCCGCCTGCCATGTTGTTGAATACGTTAGGCAGGGTCACAAAAACCAGCTTTGGCCCCTGGCCTGGCTCGATCTGAAAAGCAAAACATGCAGGGAAAATAATAAGTCCCGCCATAAAAGCTACAAAGGTATCCAAAACTGCCACGCTGATGGCTTCTCCGGCCAGTCTGTGATCCTTGCCAATGTAGCTTCCAAAGATGGCTAGCGCCCCGATTCCAATGCTTAAGGTAAAGAAGGCCTGTCCCATGGCGGCAAATATGACTTCGCCGATTCCCGCTTCCATGATCTTGCTAAAATCAGGCTTTAAATAAAATTCCAGTCCTGCTCTGCTGTTTTCCATAAGCACCGAGTGAACAGCCAGTATGGCCATTAAACCCAAAAGGCATAGCATCATCCATTTTGTGATCTTCTCCACACCGCCTTGAAGCCCTCTGGCACAAACAGAAAAGCAGCCTATCACTATGATAATCATAAATATTCCCATAATAACAGGATTAGCCAGCATGTTTCCAAACTCCCCGGCTACTCCTTCCGCATCAAGGCCTGCAAAATCTCCCTTTGCCATCTTTAAAAAATATAAAACCATCCAGCCGGAAACTGTGGTATAAAACATCATAAGAATGTAATTTCCCGCCATTCCCAAGTACTTGGCATAATGCCATTTGCTTCCCTTTGGCTCCAGAACATCATAGGATAACGCAATGCTCTTCTGGCTGGCACGCCCAACGGCAAATTCCATTACCACAATCGGCAGCCCCAAAATAAGCAGAAATACAGCATAAATCAATACGAAAGCCGCTCCTCCATACTGTCCCACAATATAAGGAAAACGCCAGACGTTTCCAAGGCCAATGGCACATCCCGCTGAGATCAGGATAAATCCCAGGCGTGATGAAAACTTTTCTCTTCCCATCTTTCTAAGCTCCTCTTCAGTCATAATTTTTCTGCCATCTTTCCAAACGGGGCCGTTATTTTTATCTACTCTCAGCCCCTCTTCTGCTTGAAATGACAAAAGATTCCATGCCATTATAGCATAGAATCTTTTGACTGACTACCTTATCTTAATGATGGACCGGCTAAGGAAGGGATCGCTCTCAGCAGATCGTGCTTTCCGCAAATTTCCTAATTTCAGAAGCATTTGTGATCTTCTGGATCTGATCGTTCTTTATAACCACCAGGGTAGGGGCCTGCATAATCCCAAACCTTGTGGCAAGCTCTACATTTTCCTCTGCATCTACGACTTCATAATCCATGTTTTGTAAAAACTGCTTTGCCATCCGGCAATTCGGGCAGGTCTTGGTCGTAAAGAGATAGGTCCCTGCCGGGATCTCCCCCTTATTCACCGGTGCCTTATCCCGGTTTTCCATAGCAGCTCCCTTTTTCAGCACGGAGCGGACAGGATCGTATGTTGTCCGGTTCTTGTATTCCTGGGTTTTTCCCTCATTCCAGTTCTGCACCGGCCGGTAGTATCCGGTGATCCGGCTGTATATCTCAGCCTTCTTTCCGCAAATCGGACATACATTGTGTTCGCCGGAGAGATATCCGTGCTCCGCACAAATGGAATAGGTTGGTGACAATGTATAGTAAGGCAGCTTGTAATTCTCTGCAATGGTGTGCACCAGCTTTGCCGCAGCTTCCCAGTCAGGAAGCTTCTCTCCCAAAAATGCATGGAATACGGTTCCTGAGGTATAGAGAGTCTGCAGTTCATCCTGAATATCAAGGGCGTCAAAAATATCTGCCGTATAATCCACAGGAAGGTGGGAGCTATTGGTATAGTAAGGGGTATCTCCCGGGTTTCCAGCTGTTATGATATCCGGATAATGCTTCTTATCATGCTTTGCCAGACGATATGTGGTGGACTCTGCCGGGGTTGCCTCCAGATTGTATAAGTCTCCGTAGGTTTCCTGGTAATCCGACAGTCTTTCCCGCATGTGATTTAACACATCCTTTGTAAACTGTCTGGTTTTTTCATTTGTCATATCCTGACCCAGCCACTTGGCATTTAAGCCAACTTCGTTCATACCGATCAGGCCAATGGTTGAAAAATGATTTTCAAAACTGCCCAGATAACGTTTCGTATAAGGATAGAGTCCCTGATTCAAAAGTTTTGTTATAACTTCCCGCTTGGTTTTTAATGACCGGGCGGAAAGATCCATCATATGATCCAGACGTTTGTAAAAATCAGCTTCATTCTGGGAAAGATAAGCAATTCTTGGCATGTTGATGGTTACAACACCCACGGAACCGGTGCTTTCGCCGGAACCAAAGAATCCGCCGGTTTTTCTTCTAAGCTCTCTTAAATCCAGACGCAAACGGCAGCACATACTCCTGACATCGCTAGGTTCCATATCGCTGTTAATATAATTTGAAAAGTAAGGGGTTCCGTATTTGGAGGTCATCTCAAACAGCAGACGGTTATTCTCGGTATTAGACCAGTCAAAATCCCTGGTAATGGAGTAAGTAGGGATGGGATACTGGAAGCCTCGCCCATTGGCGTCTCCCTCTATCATGGTTTCAATAAAGGCCTTATTGATCATATCCATCTCAGCCTTACAGTCTTTATACTTAAAGTCCGCTTCTTCTCCGCCAATGATTGCGTTAAGCTCTGCCATATCAGCAGGAACGGTCCAGTCCAGAGTAATATTGGAGAAGGGAGCCTGAGTTCCCCAGCGGCTTGGCGTATTCACGCCGTAGATAAAGGATTCAATGCATTTCTTCACTTCCCGATAGCATAAATGATCCGCCTTTACAAAAGGTGCCAGATATGTATCAAAAGAAGAAAAGGCCTGGGCTCCTGCCCATTCATTCTGCATAATTCCCAGGAAATTGACCATTTGGTTGCAAAGTACGGATAAATGCTTTGCAGGGGAGGAAGTAATCTTTCCCGGTATTCCGCCAAGTCCTTCAAGAAGAAGCTGCTTTAACGACCAGCCGGCGCAGTACCCGGTGAGCATGGATAAATCATGAATATGGACATCCGCGTTCCTGTGCGCATTCGCGATCTCCTGGTCATAAATTTCAGACAGCCAGTAATTCGCCGTAACCGCACCGGAGTTGCTTAATATCAGCCCTCCAACGGAATAGGTAACAGTGGAATTTTCCTTGACACGCCAATCCTCTACCTTTACGTAGCTGTTTACCACAGCCTTGTAATCCAGAATGGTATCCTTCATATTCCGTATCTTTTCTCTCTGTTTCCTGTATAAAATATAAGCCTTCGCCACATCGGTATATCCCGCCTGCTCAAGAACATGTTCCACACTGTCCTGAATCTGTTCCACTGCAACCTGCCCGCCTGACATTTTTCCCTGAAAATCAGCGGTCACCCGAAGAGACAGCAGTTCCAGTATTTCATTGTTATACTCTTTCTGAGTGGCTTTAAATGCTTTTTTAATCGCTTCTGTGATTTTATTCAGACTGAATTCAGCACTTTCCCCATCTCTCTTTACCACCTGGATCATAAAACTAAACTCCTTTCCTCTGCAAAACCCCTTATGTTCCTATTTTTATCATTTAGTACATTATGAAAACAAGGTTTCATAATCGATTGGACGGCAATAAAAAAACCGCCTCTTATCAGTAATCCCAAAGCGATTTCCGATAAGTAATATTATACCAGAAGAAAAGAAAAAACACAATATGTGGATTAGTTTTTTAACACCAATCCACATATTGTGTTTTTTATTCATTAAAAGCATCGGCATTGTCTGCCAGAGAGGCAAACAGCTCCGATGGAACATAGGCGTTCACCAAAATTCCGTCTTCCTGATACTCTTCCTTTAGCAGCTGTCCGTATTTGCGGATCAGCTGGATTTTCCCTGCTTCCTTATAGGAATAAACCTTTTCTAAATATACCTTCTGGTTTCTAAGAATGGTTTCCAAAAGATTTGAAAGTTCATCAAGGCCTTCTCCGGTTTTCGCAGAGATCCTCACCTGATGGTCGGAAGAAACATCCCTTAGGATCACGTCGCTTTCTGCCGCATCGATCTTATTGAACACCGTAACCATCACTTTATCGCAAACCCCAAGCTCCCTTAACGTCTCATATACAACATACATCTGCATATCCATCTGAGGATTGGAGCAGTCCACCACATGAAGGATGATATCGCTGTACTTGGCTTCCTCCAAGGTACTCTTAAAAGCTTCGATCAAATGATGGGGAAGCTTTCTGATAAATCCTACCGTATCCGTTAAAAGGATCTGCTGACCGCCTGGAAGGCTTAAATTCCTGGTGGTTGGATCTAAGGTAGCAAACAGTTTATCCTCAGCCAGTATCCCGGCATCTGTAAGCCTGTTTAACAGAGTGGATTTCCCAGCATTGGTATAGCCTACAATGGCGGCGGTGGGAACATGGTTTTTATCCCTCTGCTGCCTGACAACTTCTCTGTGACGCTTCACATCCTCTAAATCGGCCTTTAACATTCCGATCCTGTCATGGATCAGACGACGGTCCATCTCCAGCTTTTTCTCTCCGGGTCCGCGGGTACCGATTCCGCCTCCCAGACGGGACAGGGAGCTTCTAAGCCCCACCAGACGGGCCGACCGATACTTTAGCTGAGCCAGTTCCACCTGGATTTTTCCTTCCCTGGTGGTGGCTCTGGACGCAAAAATATCCAGGATCACCATAGTCCGGTCCATGATCTTTGTATCCAGGGCTTCTTCCAAATTGCGCAGCTGGGCCGGTGACAGTTCATCATCGCAGACAATACCGGTTGCATCAAGCTCCCAGATACGGTCCTTTATTTCTTCAATCTTTCCTTTTCCCAGATAAGTCCCCGGATGGATCCGCTCCCGGTTCTGGATTATCTTATCCACAGTAACGGCTCCTGCCGTTTTTACCAGTTCTTCCAGCTCGTTTAAGGATGCCTGAGTGTCTTTCTCATCCTCGGTACTGACTGCCACCAGAATTACCCGTTCTTCTATTTCCTTTAACTCAATCAATTCTGCCATCAATTGCTCCAACCTATCTTGTCTTTAAAAATGTGATCTCCCGTTCCGCTTCCTCATCAGAGCCGTGTACGGAGACATACTGCTGCATTAAATCCAGGGCTGTTTTAAATTCCCCTTTACGTTCCTCAGCAACAGCCTGATTAAACAAAAGTTCCGGAACCTCTGAACTGTCGGTTGTTAAAAGGCCCTTCTTAAAATATTCGGCCGCTCCATCCCAGTCTTCCACGGCCATCTTACATAAGCCCATCCGGTTATAAAGCTGTGCGCTTTCTTCCCCGTCACTTAGGGCTTCCTCATAGAGACTCATGGCATCAGAAGCCGCTCCATCCTTTTCCATGGCTGCTCCTGCGGCCAGCAGGGCTTTCATCCTGCCCGGTGCCTTCTTTTCTTTATCCAGTTCAGCGCTTCGCTTGTAGTCCTCTATGGCACCGTTTAAATCTCCGGCCCCAGCTCTTGAAACAGAACGTAAATTTAAATATTCCGGCCGCTCTTCATCCACCTTTATAAGGATCCCATAGGTATCTGCGGCGGAAGAATAGTCACCTGCCAAGTATTCGGCCTCTGCCCGGTACTTTAACACATCCACATCAAACTTTCCTACTAATCCTTTGGATAAGTTGATGGCCTGATCAAAGGCTTCCACGGCATTGTCATAATTGCCCTGGTTAAGAGCCTCGATTCCAGCAGCCCGGAAAGAATATTTGTAATCCTTTTTCCCGCAGCCGCCTGCCGCTATGGTAACTGACAGTGCCAGTCCAAGGACGGCAGCCGTATATCCTGTCTTTCTTCTCATGCTATTATCTCCAAATAAAGAAGTTCGATTCGCCACTATCTCACCAATATCATTGTTTTCCTGTGCTTCCATGACCGCCACGGTCCTCATGCCCCAGAAGTTCCACTTCTTCTAAGCATAAAGCAGGCTGATGTTCCATGATGCGGAACTGGCAGATACGGTCATTCACATGGATTACCGTATCACGCAGCGCATAAGCAGGGAAAAACCACTGGTCATTATCTCCGCAGTATGTTTCATCGATGATTCCCATGCTGTTGGTCTGGATCACGCCGTAATTCTTAAACGTACTGCTTCTTGGAACCACATGGGCTTCATATCCAGCCGGCAGCTCCATGGCAATCCCCAGAGGGATCAGTTTAAACTCGCCTGCCTTCATCTCCACTTCCTGTGCTGCCCGAAGATCGATCCAGTCAGATTTGCCGTCAATGTAGCGTAAACGTTCTATTTTATCAGTGAAGTATTTAATTCTTATGGTCTGTGTCATATGTCCTCCTAATGTCAGTTATCTTTTTTATCTTCTGCCGGAATCAGATCACCGCTTTCAGAAAGCTCCTCTTCCACTTCCATCCGAATCTCAGCTGTCACAACTGGATCGGCGACCGGAAGATTCTGGGTAGATCCGATACCAAATCTTCTTAAAAATTCCTCTGTGGTGGCAAATAGTGCCGGCCGGCCTGGAGCATCCACGCGGCCCACTTCATATACCAGGTTGTATTCCACCAGCTTATTGACTGCATGATCTGATTTGACGCCCCTGATTTTCTCTATTTCAAGCTTTGTTACAGGCTGCTTATAAGCGATGATGGACAGGGTCTCTAAAACCACATCCGAAAGAACCTGCTTTTTCGGTGCAGAAGCCACACGGATTAAGTTCTCGTAATATTCAGACCGCGTGCACATCTGATAGCTGTTTTCCAGTTCAAGGATCTGCATCCCTCTTTTTCCCGTATCATAGCGCTTCATCAGGCGGAGAACCGCCTCCTTTGCCGTGGCCTCATCCTGGTCGATCGCTGCAGCAAGAGCCTTAAGTTCAACGGAATTCCCCATGGTAAAGAGAACCGCCTCGATCACGGCTTCCCACACCTTTTCTTCTTTTGTGCTCTTCTTCGGCCCGTCGGCCATAAGAGTATCCTTATCCATCGGTTCCATCGATTTCCTCTCCCTTAATTCCTTCCCCTTCATCCTGCAGTTCCGACAAATCCAGTTCCCCGTCTTCCCCTTCCGGTTCCAGGGTTTCAATGAACATGTCATCAAACAAATGCTCCTGGGTCAGCCTGATCTTGCCGATCTTCATGAGCTCCAGAAGCGCTAAAAATGTCACAACAACCAGGGTCCGGTCCGGCTGCTGCTCAAGCAGCCCGCGGAAAGAAAATTTCCGATGCTCTCTGGCATAATCCATGACCGATTTTATCTTGTCCTCCAGGCTTATGGATTCCCTCCGGATATTGCCAAACCGGCTTCGGATAGGATCCACACGGTCTGACTTACGTTTCGTAACCGCCCGGAAAATCTCCTGAAGCTTCGCCAGGGTAAGCCCGTCAAGGAGCTTGTCCAAATCCACCGGCGGTTCGTACTTTGCCACCTCAGGCGGAATAGAAGGGGGTTTGTATAACAGACGTTCCGCCCCCACTTCCCGGTCCTTAAGCTCCATAGACATATATTTATAATATTTGTATTCCAAAAGACGTGCCACAAGCTCGGCCCTGGGATCCTCTTCCTCGCCTTCCTCATTGGTCTCCCTGGGAAGCAGCATGCGTGCCTTTATATCAATGAGGGTCGCAGCCATGACAAGAAATTCGCTGACAATGTTTAAATCCTCTGTTTCCATGTGATTTACAAAGTCCAGATACTGCTCTGTGATCGTCGCGATGGGAATATCATAGATATTCACCTTATTCTTCTCGATCAGATGAAGCAGCAAATCCAGCGGCCCCTCGAAATTATCCAGTTTATAAGAGATTCCCATAAAATCCTCCAAGGCAGAATAAGACATGCCTTTGATCAGTATATCAAATCCTTCTTCATCTGTAAATATATGGAAGGCCCAAAATCATGATTTCATTTTTAAATCCACCACTACCACTTGAGGTTTGTTGTTTAAACGAATATTGATGGAATGGGTTCCCAGACCTCTGCTCACGATCATATGCTTCCCATCTTCCCCGAACTCACCGGCACAGTATGGGAGGAAAAATTGGTATTGAGGCGTCATGACCCCTCCTAAGTATGGGAGCCTTATGGTTCCCCCATGAAAGTGGCCGGACAGAGTCAAATCTGCTCCCCAGCTTCTGCATGAGGAAAAATAAAGGGGAGAATGGCACAGCAGAATCTGAAACCGTTCCTTAGATGCCTTTCCCACCTTTCGTTCCATCTCTTCCTCTGTTAAACGATCCGGATGGAACTTCCGGTAAGCCCCTGCTTCCAGATCAATCCCGGTAACAGCAATATCTTCTCCATACCATTCCGTCCTGCTGTCAAGTATTCTGATTCCAAGTTTTTTTAAACTTTGCATATAAGCTTCATATGAATCTCCGTATACCTGGGGTTCCCAAAGCAGACGGTTCTCATGGTTGCCATTGCCGCAAAAGACAGGATATTTGCCTGCCAGCTTTCCCATAAGCTCCAAGGAAGCGGCCATATCTGCTTTCCCCTTGCTGACGATCATATCGCCGCCTATGAGCACAAGATCAGGAGCCGCCTCATCCACAGCGGCCAGAAGTCTTTCGTTACCGTCACCAAACCGGTGTTCGTGAAGGTCGGAAAGGAACACAATGGTACGATCCGCTTTTATCTTAGCGCTTTCCAAAACAGTTCTCTCTACAACAAGCTGTTCTTTTTCATACTCCGAACGCAAGTATAAGCCTGCGCCCACTGCGGCGCAAAGAGCTACGGCAGCAAACCCCATTAGATTTTTCCTCTTCTTCCATCATTTTTTTCTTGCTTTCTGTTCATCATACAATGAAGGGCCTGTCTGCGTCAAGTCTAAGAAGACCAGTTGCCCATCAGATATTCTATGATGAGATTGGGCACGATTATCATAAGCCCAATGCCAATGCTCATGGCTATGGTACCGTATAAATATTCCTGATAGCCCGGAGTTCCCGGATCCGGCGGGACTGTAAATGCAATGCGGTAGATGGATTTGTAGAGAACAAAAAAACAGATAAGATAAAAAATTACGTTAAATATATTCTTCTTCATTGATGTAATCCTCCTTTTCCATAATATAAACCACTTATGGATAATATGCAATACTGGATAATCACGGTTTAATTAAGGGCAGAGGTGATAAATCATGATCGTTTATGACAGACTATGGGAAACCATGAAAAAGAAAAACATCAGCCAGTATCATCTGATAAAGTACTGCAAGGTCAGTGCCGGGCAAATCGGGCGGCTTAAGAAAAATAACTTCGTTTCCACTCATACCATTGATATGCTCTGCAGGATTCTGGACTGCGACGTAGAAGAAATCATGGAATACCGGGTAGATGTAAGTGAGGCTGCCCCGAAGTCAGAATGCAAAACGAAAACAGAACAGGACAATGCTCCTTCAGAAGATTTGGCATAGAAAAAGAGCCTATAGGCTCTTTTTCTATGCCAAAAACATCCAGTTCCTACCGGATCCAGGCACCGGAAGAATCCAAACGGTATCCATCGGGCGTGGTGGTATCCTTAAGCATGGCTCCACTTGATCCCAGATAAAACCATTTCCCATTGCTCTCAACCCAGCGGCTAGCCGCCATGTAAGAATCTGTGTCAAACCAGTAATACACTCCGCCTATATTCTGCCACTCGTTGCTGGCCTTATTTCCATCCTGCTTTTTGTAATACCATTTAGTCCCTTCCTGGACCCAGCCCTGGGAAGAAGCCTGTACAGTCCCGCCGGCTGCCTTTAAGGCAAATCCATAATCAAGCAGAGACTTCGTATCCTCATAATGAGTGGATTTACTTTTCATAATAACTGCAATCAGCCTGACTCCGTTCTGTTCCACACAGGTGACCAGTGTATTACCTGCCAAAGAAGTAAAGCCTGTCTTTCCGCCTATCACTCCCTGATAATATCTGGAATCTCCCGGATTAAGCATCTTATGTCCCATGGTCACCGTTCTGGCCGAAGCCTTCTTAGTGGCCGGTATCTGGTAGCTTAAGGTAGAGGATACCTTTTTTACCGTGTCATTCTGATAGGCTGCCCTGGCAATGAGTGCCATGTCATGAGGTGTGGTATAATGGCTGGTGCTGTTAAGTCCATTGGGGTTGACAAAATTGGTTCCAGTGCAGCCAAGCTCCTTTGCCCTGGCATTCATCAGGGCAGAAAAAGCGCTGACACTACCTGAAACATGCTCTGCCAGACCATTGGCCACTTCATTGGCAGATTTTAGCATGAGTCCGTAAAGACTCTGCTCTACCGTCAGCTTGTCCCCTTCCGTAAGGCCCAGAGTTACTGCACCTGATTCCAGGTTTGTGGTGGCCGCCTTTGAGAAAGTCACCGTTTCTGACAAATTGCATTTTTCTGCAACAAGAAGGGCTGTCATAAGCTTTGTAATGCTGGCAGGATAATATCTTGTTTCCCCATTCTTTGAAAAAAGCAGGGTTCCCGTAGACGCATCCATAAGGACCGCACCTTCCGATTGAATCACCGGCTGTTTTATGTCCGCAGGTAATGTTCCTCCGGCATTGGGGAGGTCTCCCGTCTGAGTGCTTCCCGCGCCGGTACCTGCACCGACCCCGGGCCCGATCTCACCGGCCGTGCCTCCTGACGGCCCGCTTCCCGTCCCTGTCTGCCCTGTGGTTCCCGGAAACGGCTGTATTAGGGGCATCTCCCCGTAGGATGGTATTGACGCAAGAATGCTGATACTGATTACCAGGCTCCATAGCCTGCATGATTTTTTCGCCATATTCTGTTATCTCCTGTATATTTCCGCATGCAAGTATAATTTCTTACAACAGTATAGCATAAAATCCATAATTTTCCGATTAAAATTTTCTTACAATCACTTAAAAACACCGCCTTACTCAGGCGGTGTGATCTGCTAAAAAATCTGATCGTTGTATTCTTTTTCCAATTCTTCCAACCGGTCCATTGCCACGTTTAGGATCTCAGCATGGTCAAATGCCAGCTTTTCCTGATCCAGCACATCAATGGCCGGCAAAAGATCGATCTCGGTTTCCTTTTTCCACATCATGCCCTGACGCTCATAGGTCTCGGTAATTCGATAGCTCATAAAAATATGATCTTCTTCATTTTCAATGGTAAGCGCATAAGTGGCTCCATTCTCCAGTTCAGAAAGCTTCTTTTTCTTTACCTGGAACCAACAGGCCTCCTCGGCATCATCTCCGGCCTTTGGAGTCAGCTGATCCTTAGGCACTGCGGCCATGTAGGATACTGAAATGACTCTTGTTCTGGGATCACGCTTTACGTTCCCCCAGGTATAGAGCTGTTCCAGACAAACGCCTTTTAACCCAGTCTCTTCCTCGAGCTCTCTGGCTGCCGCGGTCTCCAGGGATTCATCCACATTTACAAAACCTCCCGGAATCGCCCACTGTCCGATGCATGGATGGTTTTTCCGCTTAATGAGAAGGACTTCTGTTTCCATCTCCTCCTCATCTACCGCAAAAATCAGCATATCCACGGTCACCGACGGGTGTTCATAATTCCCCGGTCGATACTGCAAAAGAAACTCTTTTTCCGTTAATCCCTCTTCATTCCTTCGTTCCATTCTGCCCTTCTTCCTACCAATATCTTAGAAAATCACGGACTGAAGCGCCCCTAAAACTCCTGCACTGGCAAGACCCATAATAGCCCCTGCCACCAGGACGCCTCCCATCACGGCTAAAATACTGGATTTAAAATCAATATCAAGCAGGCTGGCTGCCAAAGTGCCGGTCCAGGCACCGGTTCCCGGAAGGGGAACTCCCACAAATAACAAAAGTGCAATAAACAACCCTTGTCCAGCTTTCGCCTGCAGTTTTTCGCCGCCACGCTTTCCTTTTTCCAGGCACCAGGAAAAAAAGCCGCCGATCACTGGCTTATCTGCTCCCCATTCCAGAACCTTCCTCGCAAATAAGTATATGATAGGTACCGGAAGCATATTTCCAAGAATCGCAACGATATAGGACGGAAAAAGTGGAAGTCCCATCACTGTTGCATATGGAATTGCACCGCGAAGCTCTATCAGCGGAACCATGGAGATAAAGAAAACGGTCATATATTTTTGTAACATATTCCATTCCTTTCGTGTAAAAGTCTGCCTTTATACTATACACAAAGTTTGACCGTCTATCAACCATTTTATAAAAAGATTATATTTTCCATAAAGCACCGGAATAAAGCAAAGCAGGGGATCCCCCTTTCTGCATATACCACATATTATAGAAAGAAGAAAAAACGAACCTTTCGCTTAATCTTCTCTGAAATAAATATTAACATTTGTTAAATACTATTGTACTGTCAAAACGAGTATGATATAATCCTCCAAAGTTGATAATCATGATACCAACCGCCAGAATGGAGAAGGAAGACTTATATGAAAAATCTGCTTTACAGGTACAGGCATGTCTGGATCCTCAGTTACGCCTTTATCTATATTCCGTGGTTTATTCACCTGGAAAAAACGGTGACAAACCACTACTATATCATGCATGTTGCTTTAGACGACCTGATTCCTTTTAATGAATATTTCATTATTCCATATCTTTTATGGTTTGTTTATATCGCTGCTGCTATTTTATTCTTTTTTTGTACTAATGTAAAAGATTATTACAGACTGTGTACCATGCTGTTTACAGGAATGACCATCAGTCTGGTGATCTGCACCGTGTTTCCAAACGGTACGGATTTCCGCCCTGTGATTGATCCCGGAAAAAATATCTGCTCAGATATTGTAGCGATTCTTTATTCCACGGATACTTGTACCAATGTATTCCCCAGTATCCATGTTTATAACTCCATTTGCGTACACATTGCAGTTCTTCACAGCGAACGCTTAAGGAAATACCGGGTAGTGAGGACCGGTTCCCTGATCCTGATGATTTCCATCAGCCTTGCTACTGTTTTCTTAAAACAGCATTCCGCCTTTGACGGTCTTGGATCACTGGTTATGGCCTATGTTATGTACCACTTTGTATACTCTGAATCTTTTGTTCCAAGCAGAGAAACAGTTTCCGAAAAAGCTATCAGTTAAAAATATATCCCCTGAAGCCTCTCATTGATTGGCCAGGGGATATTTGTTTTTACTGCCAGCGACGGCACTAGTTAAAGCCGAAAAATTTCTGGGTCATTTTATAGATTGCAATAGGAAATTGCTTTCCGCCCTTTCCGGGGAGGTTAACCCCCTGGCCCATAAAGCCCCATCTAAGTCTTAGGAACAGCGGGAAGTTCTGCTTACGCAGATACTGCCACAGTTCTTTTTTCTTTTCCATATTTTCATCATTATTTGACTTGATTGCAAGGATGGAGGATATGGTCATCATGATCTCCAAATACCGCACCGTGTAATGGCGCAGCTTGCGCTGCTTGAGTTTCATTACATCGTAATAGCCAAGCATCAGCTTTGTTACCTTGATCTGCTGGTCGATACGGCCGATCATAACCGTTTCGTTTACAGACTGGTCATCTCTTCCGATAAAGTAGCGGTAGAAATTCACATCCAAATAGTACATGGTTTTTATGTGAGGCAGCGGCTGGTATACAAATATATTATCTACATAAAAGGTATGTCTGGGCAATTCCAGACCGCATTGTATCAGGAGCTCGGTTCGATATATTACCGAGTGCATGAGGATATAATGGCCAAGTAAGAACACCTTGACGTCATCCCAGCTAAATATTTCATTCTTTGGAAGGGCTGTGCGGTAATTCATGACTTTTTTCCGATTTGCCCCCTGCTTTTCATAGACAAAATTGCTGATCAGCATATCCAGGGTTTTTTCCCCATAGACAAACCGCCGCAAGGTGTCCAGTATTTCCATATAAGCAGACTCGTCCACCCAGTCATCACTGTCCACTACCTTGAAATAAATTCCGGTGGCATTTTTTAAGCCGGCATTGACCGCTGCACCATGGCCGCCGTTCTCCTGATGAATCGCCCGGCAGATATCCGGATAATTTCTTTCATATTCATCCGCTATTTCTGCCGTATGATCCTTGGTGGACCCGTCATCCACAATGAGAATCTCAACCTCGTCACCTCCCGGCAGAAGGGAGTCAATGCAGTGCCTCATATAGGCCTCAGAGTTGTAACATGGAATTGCTACAGATAAAAGCTTCACAAAATATCCTCCTTTAAGTTGTTTTTCTGATAAATTCGAATCGCACAAATAACAGACACTGCCGCGGAAACGGCCGCCAAAACCGGCTTACGGTCTGCACGTATTAAAGTATTCAAACGCCCTGTATTCATGATGCTGAGCGATAGTAAATTGGCTGATACGTGAAATAGATAGGGGGCCAGCAAGGTCCCTGAAATCTCATACAGCCAGGCAACGGCCAGGCCGATGAGGAAGGCGTAAACTCCTTGGGGCAGATTTCCGTGGTAAAGGCCAAATAGGGCTGCAGATAGAGCAGCTGACAGCCAAAAAGGGAGTTTTTCCCTCAGTGCGGCAAAACCCAGTCCCCGGAAAATGATCTCCTCTGTAAATGGGATCAAAATGCCGGAAGCAAGGATTTGGAGGGGGTAGGACGCTGAGTATAAGTTATTTTCTGCTTCTTTATAGGAGACGGATCGCTCGGTCAGCCTAAACGCATCCACCATGTAATTTCCGAATATGCATAATGACGCTCCGAAAATTAGGATATAGATTAGGGAGCCGTGAAGTTTAAACCTTGTGAGAGGTGGATGTCCACGGTGGTTTTGGTCTGCGGAGTAGAAATAATAGAGGATGGGGGAGACCAAAATTGCGGATAAGGCAGTGGTTTCTAAGGGGGGCAGGTTTAAGTTTAAATATATAAAAGTCGTTATGGCTGTGTAAAAGAACATGGGGAGGATTAAATGTAGGATGGTTGATATCATAAATATGGGGGGTCCTTTCAGTTTCTGTATGTTTTTGTTTATTATACCATGCATCCGCAGTGCAGCTTGTAAAACCGTTGGTTTTACAAGCTCACGGGCATTCGCCCTGGGAAATAAGGCAGGCAAAAAATTTCTTTTGTGCAAGCACAACGAAATTTTTTGCCTGCCTTATTTCGCACTGCTCATTGCTTTCGTGTACATTATACCATCCAATCTCAAGATATCTACCATAATTTTCATAATTATTTCTAAAGAATCACTCCGCTCTTTCTAAAGATTCCCAGCTTCTGAATTCTGTTGATTTTTTTATTGTCTGATAATATAATATCTTTATACTTTTTGACCAAACTATACGGAATTGAGAGGGAATTGATATGGTAAAAAAACGTATTGTACTGGCTTTGGGACATCATGCATTGGGTACAAATCTTCCGGAACAGAAAAAGGCAGTTGCCGAAACATCAAAAGTAATCGCAGATTTTATTGAAGCGGGCTGGCAAGTGGCAGTTACTCACAGCAATGCTCCGCAGGTGGGTATGATCCACACTGCTATGAATGAATTCGGAAAACTTCACGACGGTTATACTTCTGCGCCCATGTCTGTATGCTCTGCCATGAGCCAGGGTTACATTGGTTATGACCTGCAAAATGGCATCCAGGCGGAACTGGCAAAGCGCGGCATTTGCAAGTCTGCAGCCACCATTTTGACTCAGATGATGGTAAATCCTTATGACGAGGCTTTTTACACCCCTATGAAGCCAGTCGGACGCTTTATGTCTGCGGAAGATGCAAAAGCGGAGGAGGAAAAGGGGAATTATGTGGAAGAAGTGCCTGGCATGGGATTTCGCAGAGTTGTGGCCTCTCCAAAACCTGTATCCATTGTGGAAATTGATATCATAAGAGCTGTTATGGACGCAGATCAGATCGTTATCGCCTGTGGAGGCGGCGGCATACCGGTTATGGAACAGGGATACCGTTTAAAGGGCGCCAGCGCAGTCATTGAAAAGGACCGGGCTGCCGGGCTTCTGGCAAAGGAAATCGATGCGGACGTGCTCATGATCCTGACAAACGTTGACAATGTTACCCTGAATTTCGGAACACCTGAGGAACGTCCCATCAGCCAGATGAGTCTGGAGGAGGCAGAAGGTTACATTCAGGAAGGGCAGTTTGAATCGAGCTCTATGCTCCCGAAAATAGACGCTTCCGTGGATTTTTTACGGAACGGCAGCAACCGGAAAGCCATCATCACCTCTCTCGACAATGCGAAAGCAAGTCTGGAAGGAAAAGCAGGTACGGTAATGCAATCTTTTTGAATATGGACAGAGGTCCGTTTCATATATTGAAACAAATGTAATATAACGGAGCTTTATTCATGAAATTTTTGCAAAAATTTAAGATTGCAGAAAAAATCAGAAAACTTTCTATCCCACCTGAAACAGGAAAGAAGGCAATTATGGTATTCCTGCTTTTCCTCTGCGCCTTTCTGGCCGGCCACCTTGGAGCCATGATGGTGGAACAACACCGGGCAGTGGAGACTGCTGCAGATGGAAACTGGGGGTTAAGTTTCCAGCAGGAAGGGCAGCCGCCGGTAGCCAATGCTACCATGGACTATTTAAAACAGTATAATGCCTATTATGCTGAAAAAACCCCGGATAAAGTTCTTTATCTGACCTTTGATGCCGGATACGAAAACGGAAATACCGCTGCTATACTGGATGCATTAAAGAAACATAATGCCCCGGCCACCTTTTTTGTAGTAGGAAATTACATAGAGACTGCTCCGGAGTTAGTAAAGCGTATGGTTGCGGAAGGCCATATCGTAGGCAATCATACCTATCACCATCCGGATATGTCTAAGATTTCTTCAAAAGAAGCATTTGAAAAAGAGATCAAGGATTTAGAGAATCTTTTTGAACAGACCACCGGACAGCCCATGAAACAATACTACCGTCCGCCGCAGGGGAAATACAGTGAGGCCAATTTAAAAATGGCGAACGATATAGGCTACAAAACCTTTTTCTGGAGCCTTGCCTACGTTGACTGGTATCAGGATAAGCAGCCCACAAAGGAGGAAGCCTTTAAAAAGCTTTTAGGCAGGATCCATCCAGGTGCTGTTGTGCTCTTGCACAGCACTTCCAGCACCAATGCCCAGATCCTTGATGAGTTGCTGACGAAATGGGAGGAAATGGGCTATCAGTTCAAATCTCTGGATCAGCTGGTGGCTCAGTAAAAACGTGGTCTTCTTAAATAGTATTAATATAAAAGATGAGCTTTTAAAATGGGTTTAAACCATTCAAAGCTCATCTTTTTGTATACAATTTGTATGTAATGGTTATTCCAGGAAAATATCCTCCAGCTGTTTGATGATGGTGTCATCCAGTGATAAGGCAGTTTTTGCATACTCTCTGATGGTACCGTAATCCTCAAGGATTTTATTGATGGAAGCTTCGATATACTCCGGCTTTGTATCAAAGAGGGAGAACAGATAATCTGCTACCCGTTTATCCTTGGCAAGCTCCAGATATTTTTGATAATAGCGGACATTTTTTTCTGCTCTTGCCCTTTTCGTGAGCATGTAATCATAGATCAAAATATCTTTCGGAACCCCAAGGATCCCTTCTAAAAGCATTGCTCCGAACCCAGTCCTGTCTTTTCCTCCCCTGCAGTGCTGGACGCTGGGATTATTTGACCGCAGGGCTAAGAGCCTTAAGCTGGTTCCAAAAGCAGCACGGCTTTCATCGGATATAACAAAATTCAATTGCTGCTGTATCATCCTTAAGTCACCGGCATTGGAATTTTCTTCTACCGCGATTCTGGCCTGCTCTATGATGGCCTCATCCTTTGCCAGGTTTTCGTTATTATGAAGGAGTCCGGCAACCATGGCCGTATGGGCATTGGGGTCGCAGGAATAAGTGGTCACACCCTCTCCCAGCTCCCGGTTGGGGCTTCTTTTTATCTCCTCTTCATTTCTGTAATCAATGATGGTTTTAATTCCCAGGCTTTTTACATACTCCAGTCCGGCGTCTTCCAGAAAGGCGAAATAATCTGAGCGGAATCCAATGCCCCATCTTATTCTCTTTCCCGACCCGGTTAGATATCCTCCCATGTCCCGTAAGTTATACATTCCATCTACCGGAAGGATCCGGTATCCAAACAACATGGGGGCCTGATTCTTCCATTCAATGATAAAATAAATCTGTTTTCTTTTTTCAGGTGCGGTAGGAAACGTCAATTTTTTTTCCTGGGATGAGAAGAGAAAACTGCGGTTTTGAGTAAAGGGATCCCTTTCATAGGTCCAGTACAGATGATATTCCTCCAGAGTCTCTTCATCCGAAACAATGTTTAATTCTGTTTTACCGTTATCCAGAGGAAATGCCTCGATGTATTTTATCTCCATAGCACTACCTCTTAAGCTGTTCAATTTTCTTTTTCATATCCACAGGGGCATCATAAGCTGCAACCTGATATTCGATCTTAACCCCCATATCCGCCAGTTTATTAAAATCTTCCTTTTCCTTTGGGGAAAAGCAGATGATATGGTCATAGGATATGGTTCTTTCGGGAGTCGTCCTCATGCCTCCGAAATTAATGTGGTCAATGGGCACGCCTCCCTCTTTCAGCCTTAACGCATCGCTGAAGCTTCCCATAATCAGAAATGTGTTTTTCTTAATGGGATTATTGGCATATACCCGGATAAATTTATCCACGCCGAACACGTGGACCGTATAGGCAGGCGCCGCCATTTTCAGTACTGATACCTGCACGGGATTTTCCACAGCGGCATCACTGACACAGATGACCTGCTCTGCTCCGATGTGGCTTAACCAGGAAGTTGCTACCTGACCGTGAATCAACCGGTCATCAATACGAATCCATTTGATCGCCATCTTGTTCCCCCTCTTCTATCAGCTTGTCGTTAATGCGGACCAGACCCATTTCATAAGCTCTCTCAATTACGGAGCCCGCCTCTTCCAGTGTTTCAGGCTGTGCAATAAACAGTTCCATTAACACGGGCATGCTAAAACCGGAATACACCAGGATGTCAGGTTCTGTCAAGGCTAAGTAAGTGGCTGCCTTGGCCGGTGTCCCTCCATAAATATCTGTTAAGATCAAAATTCCTGACCCTTTGTCATCATAGGAAGCATACAGATCCAGCAGCTCCTTAAGACACTGGTCGTAGCTTTTATCCGCTGTCACGGAAATGACATCAACATATCTTGCAATATCTCCAATAATCAATCCGGCCGTATTTAATGCCTCCTGGGCATACAAGCCATGACTTGCCAGAATGATACGAATTCCCATATCTATCGTTTCTCCCCTGTTTTTTATTTCTGCAGGCAATGAACCGGTATTTGACTAAACCAGTATACCGGCCATTGCCAGTAAAGTTCCCACAATCAAGATGCCGAAAATAAGAAGGATCAGATATTTTCTCGGCATCCGGCTGTGAAGCTTATAAAGCCCGATGGTGAATAAAAGCGGAAGCAGCTTTGGCAGGATCCCGTCTAAAAGAGCCTGAATGTTTACGACGGTCTCATTGATGACGATTTCAGTCCCCACATTGATCTTTACATAATTTCCTATAAGCGCTCCCAGCACGATCACACCCACCATAGTTGATATATTTATGATCTTCTGGATCACCTTTGCCTGCTCCCCGCTCTGAACAAATTCGATCCCTTTTTCATATCCCATGATGGTGCCGAAATATTTAACCCCAATGTTGATGCCATTGTAAATCAGGAACATCAGAATAGGGCCAATTAAATTTCCCTGCAGGGCATAGGCCGCACCGATACTTCCTGCAATGGCCTGGATGGTGATTTTAAATACGCTGTCTCCGATTCCTGCCAAAGGCCCCATCATGCCCGCTTTTACTGCAACTACTGCTTCTTTTTCGTCCACTTCCGTGGTTTCCTCAATGGCTGCAGTAATCCCAAGGATCATACCCGTAGCCGTATTTTGAGAGAGAAAATAAGTCAGATGCCTTTGCATGGCCTCTACCCTGGCGGCTTTTCCCGCATCCTTATAAACCTTTTTTAATACCGGCGCCAATGCAGTAATGAATCCAATGGCCTGGGCATTACTTGAGGTTACGGTGATTCCAAGGCCGAAAATCTGCAGACGCCAATAAACCGCATTTAAATCCTTACGTGTTATTTTTATGTAGCTTCCTTTTGCCTGTGTATTGGGATTATCCAGCCCAACTGCTCTTTCTTTCCCAGCACTCATAAGTCATAACCTCCATCCTCGTCATCTCCGCGCCCTGAAACGGCCACCGGTGTTTCATTCTGACGGTCCTTTATCTCCATCATAACGGAATACAGCATAGCAAATGCCAGGGAAATCAAGGTCACCGGCAAAATTCCAAGTCCCAGATAGGTGGATGCCACAAAACCAAATATCAGGAAAGGCCACATAAAGCCCTTCATCATCATTGTCATGAGGATGGATAAGCCCACTGCCGGCAATATTCCGGAGGCAGTACTTAAGCCCTTTAAAATATTGCTGGGAATGACATTTAAAATCTTATCCACAACCCCTGCAGAAAAATAAACCACAAGAAATGTGGGAACTGCCCGGAGTAAAAACTGGAATGCAATGGCCACATAATTCACCATTAAAATGCTGTCAAATTCCCCGGTCAGAGCCAGCCTGTCTGCCCATACTGCAAAGAACTGGCGGACGAAGTCAAAGATTAAAAGAAGCTGCTGGGACAAAACCGCCACTGTCGTAGCCGCGGCCACCCCTGCCGCGATCCCTTCGGCCGTTGCCCCTGTGCTCGTGATGGAAATGGTCGTTCCAACGATGGTTCCGATAATCATATCCGGCGTTTTGTAACCGGCCATATTTCCCAGCCCCATCCACATAAGTTCCAAGGTTGCGGAAATAATCAGCCCTGTCTTTACATCCCCTAATATGATTCCTACTAACGGACCTACGAGCAAAGGTCTCCGAAGCATTTGCGGGCCCTGATCGTCAAATGAACAATACCCGGCCCATACCGCTATAAGTAGCGCCTGCCAAACTGCCATAATTGTATACCCCCTTTGTTTGATATAAAAAAAATATCATAGAACCTCCCTCACCTCAACGTTTACTTTCATCACTGAACGCGCATAAAATTAGCAGGAAATATTTACGTCTTATTACGCAGAAAAATAGGGTAAGACATGTCTGTGGGGATCAGCCATCAATAAGGTGGCGGAGTTCAGAATCCCCGTTCTTCACCTCCACCAGCCCTTTCCTTAAGTCCAGAAGAATGAAATGGATCTCCTTGATTGCCGCTCCATTTAACAAGACCTCCTCTTTAAGACAGAAGATATAGTACTGCTGATGAGGCTCGGTTCCTGTAAAAATATTGATGTACTTTTTCTTTTCTTTCGCTACATAATCCGTATGGTAAATGGCGCTGTGAATTAATTTGTAATATCCCAGCTTCGTATAGCCGGGTGCAATATGTTCCCGCCAGAAATATTCCGCAATGGTTTCTGCCAGGTTTTCTATCCCGCAGTCCAGCCCCACCATATCCGGGGATCCCATGTAATTTAAAATGGCTCCCACCTTTCTCTTCTTTGAAATAACTTTTGCCCAGAGGTCATAAGAGAACTTGTTGAAAAAATCGTAATAATAAATAGGAATAGGTAAATAATCCGATTTAAATTTCATCCCTGCAGGCAAAAAGACGTAATCATACTTTGAATAATCAAGCCCCCCAGTTTCGTATAAATAATGGGAATGAAAATGAATATTCAATTCATCAGCATTTAACTTAAGCCTCCTTATGATCGTTGAATCAGCTGCCCTTCCTATTTCATTGATCAGAATGACATTGGTCGGCTCATACTGGTTCCGGATGCGGTAGACGAGATTATAGATCAGAATGATCAGCTCGTAGTACATCATGTCCTGTATCTCATCGGTTCTGTGTCCCGGAAGCTCATTGTAAATATAATTTGCCAAAGCCTGGGAGGAAATCATCCGGTTAGTCCTGCATTTTATGGAATAGGGAAATTCCAGCTCCACAATGCCCCACCTGTTTCTCAGCCGCCATTTGCAAAAAAACAGGAGAAGGTGGTCACTGACTTCTTTATAGTGAGTAAGGTCCAAAAATATGCTGTCCTTTAAAAATTTCATAACCTCTTTATAGGTTTCCAGACCCTCGGGTGCTGTGTTCATATAGCTTTCATCAGCCCCGTCTTCAAACAATTCCCGGTTGCTCAATAGAAAAACCGCCATGTAATAGTACTCAGAAAGCTCTCTGCCCTCTCCTAAAATTCTTTGCACCACAGAAAATTCCTTTAGTTTTTCAAGCTGAGGCGGGAAATCCTGAGGCTTCAAAGTTCCACAGCCTGATCTTATAGGCAAAACTGCCAGATAAAGGACCAGCCTTTGAAATCCCGTATCAGGCACCCGGTACCCAGTTTCATATAAAACTGATTTCAGCCTTGCAATGTTATTCCTGATGTCTTCTATGGCAATGCCGTACTCCTTTAAACAGTGAAATAGAAAGATGTTCTGCTGGGAATCATTATAAATATCGCAAAAGTCCATCAGACAGGAACGGATGGCAAGCTCTTCTCCCGTCACCTTCATTCCGTGATAAGGGATGGAAACAATCTGTATCTGGTAAAACAGCAAGTATTTTCTTACGGTTCTCATATCCTTATTCAGAGTTGCAAGGCTTATGTTAAGCAAATCGGCCAGTTCTTCTGCCTTTATGCCGTTGACGGAGGACACAAGGCGGCGGATGATATGCTGAACCCTTTCCTTACGGCCCAAAAGCCTGTTTAAGGACAGATTCAGATAGCCATAGCAGGAACGTTTCAGCTCATCGATCCAAGACTTATCATCAGGAGAATACTCCAGAAAATATCCCTTTCCCCTCTTATTGCGTATCCTTACATTGGATCTGCCGTATTGTTTCAGCTTATCATTCAGGGATGCTATTTCTATCTGCACCGTACGCTGGGAAATATCAAACATTTCCATAATCTTCTCATTTTCCACATAACTGTTTTCCAAAAGCATGTTTAAAACACTGATTTCCTTGAAGCTGCAATCAAGCATAAAACCACCTTAGAGGCTGACCTTTGTATTTGCGTCAAAACCTTTCCTTCCTGTATTTCTTTTTTACAGGCACTTTCTATGTACTCTGACTGCCCCATAAAATAAACAGGGCAGTTTTTGAGTTTATCGTATATTGTTAAGCGATGAAACCCAAACAATTACTTAAACCAAAACCTGCCTTTATATAATTCTATCATCCATTTCGGAAACTAACAATTATTTATTTTTCTGAAAGATCTCGTTTCCCAACGATTGTTAAGAGCAAAAAATAAGCCGGATTTTCTTTTTTAAGATAAAATCTGGCTTATTCTGCAATTATATGTTTACTCCACCGGAATCACCAAATCCTTATATTGGTCAATCTGGTTATCTGCTATATCGAATAGTTAGAATCCAGGGAAATGATCCTTGATAAAAATTGTCTGGTCCTCTCTTCTTTCGGATTTGAAAAAATCTCTTCCGGACTTGCCTCTTCCACAACAATCCCTTCATCCATAAAGATCACTTTATTGGCAACATCCTGGGCAAAGGACATTTCATGGGTCACCACGATCATCGTAATTCCTCTTCCCGCCACTTTCTTAATGATATCAAGGGTTTCTCCTACCAGCTCCGGATCCAGGGCAGACGTTGGTTCATCAAACAGAATCACTTCCGGATTTAAGACAAAGGCCCTGGCAATGCCCACACGCTGCTGCTGCCCGCCGGAAAGGTTGCAGGGATAACAATGATACTTCTCCCCCAGTCCCACCCAGTCAAGAGCTTCCTTCCCCCGTTTTATAGCTTCCTCCCTGGGAATATGCCTAGCCGTAACAAGGCCTTCTGTCACATTTTCCAATGCAGTTTTATTGGCAAAAAGATTGTAATTTTGAAAAACAAAGGCCGTTTTCCTTCTGATCTCCAGAATCTGCTTTTTGGTGGCTTTTTTTAAATCCACACAGGTATCTCCAATGGCAAGCTGTCCGCTGTCCGCATTTTCCAGGAAATTAATACACCGCAGCAATGTTGTTTTTCCCGAACCGCTGGGGCCGAGGACAACCACCACCTGGCCATCCTCCACCTCCACAGAAACATCCTTTAGGACCTGCTGCTTTCCAAAGGCCTTTTTTACATTCTTTACTTCAATCATATGGATTCCTCCTAAATCTGCCTGTATGGCGCCTTAAGACCTTTGCCAGGTATTCGATCATAATGGTAAATGCCCAGTATATGACTGCGGCCGCCACATATCCTTCAAAAAAGGAATACGTCCGGGAGCTTGGAATGGTGGCTCCTGCCACGATTTCAATAATACCGATGGCCATAACTACGGAGGAGGCCTTGATTAAGCCGACCACATGATTGATCAGGGTGGGAATCGCCGCCGGGATCATCTGGGGGATAATGATCCTCCGGATGGTCTGAACCTTTGTAAGACCTACGGAATATCCGGCTTCATCCTGCCCCTTGTCAATGGACAGCAGGGCTCCCCGGATGGCCTCTGATATGGAACACACCGCAGTAAGGCTCAGTGCAAAAATTCCTACCCAGATATTATCTACATCAGCAGCTTTTGTTTTAATATGTAGGAATCCTGCCAGATCATTGAATTTGAGCATGAAAACCAGGTTATATATCATCAGAGCAACCACAATGGGAACGCCCTGATATACGGTGACAAAAATCCCAAGAAGCTTACAGAGAACAGGCACTTTATAGACCCTGGCCAGCGCAATTACCGTTCCCAGAATAAGGCCAATGGCCAGCGGAATGAACACAAGCCTCAGGGTATTGGGAAAATACTTAATACCATAAAGAAAGCTTTCAAAAAAATGAGCTGTATTAAAATTCATTTTACCCCTTCTCTCCCATACTCCAGTTTTGTATTCAGGTAATAAAAAAGAAGCCGGATTGTTAAACTGATAACAATATAGATGATCACTACAAACACATAGGCTTCCAGTACGTGTTTTGTGGCCGCGCCGATGGATTTGGCCCTTCCCATGATATCCGTAACACCGATGAGAAATACAAGAGAGGAATTTTGAAACAGTCCCACCAGATCAGAGCCAAAGGGCGGCAGGGCAATCCTCACCATCTGGGGCAAAAGGATCCTTCGAAAGGTCTGAAGCTCCGTAAGTCCCACACTGAAGCCCGCCTCTGTCTGCCCATAGGGAATGGATGTGATTGCACCGTAAAATATGGCAGAAAGAAATGCTCCCTGATTTAAGATAAAGGTAATATAAGCAAACGTTACCGCACTGAACCCCCGGTTGATGTTGGTACCGAAAACAGGATCAATAAGGGCCGGTATCCCGTAATAAATAATCATCAACTGTACCAGCATGGGGGTCCCTCTCATGAATGAGACATACACCTTAAAAAACGGATTCAGGACCGGTATCTTTTTAAGCTCTGCCAGAACAATGAATGCGGCAAGAAGCACTCCGAATCCGGTGGCATAAACCACAATCCGAAAGGTCACCGATAAATACGGAAGAATTTTAGGGATATTTTCAAAGAACCGCTCCCAGCCAAACAGTTTATCCATACCATTACTCGCTTTCCGTATAATCCCCGCCGATTACATCCTTTGATATCTGTGCAAGCTTTCCGCTTTCCTTTAATTGCTTTACCGCTCCATCCACTGCCTCCTGCAACCCGGTATTATCTTTTGCATATACGAAGTATGTGGAAGAAGACTGGACCGGTTCTCCCGTCACCTTTAAGATTTCCCTGCCGCCTCCATAGTTTTGATTCAGCTTTTCCGTATCCCGCTTTGTCAGGATGGTGGCATCCCAGACACCGTTTACAAGGCCTGTAACAGTCTCTTCATCGGTCGAATTATCCACGTAATCAATCTTTATGGGATTATCCGGATGGTCTTTATTATAATTCTCCAGGATATACACGGAATTTGACCCGGTGGAGCTTTTTACCTTCCGGCCCTTTAAATCATCAAGGGACTTAATATCCGTACGGTCACCTGTTACGGCAAGGTAGGTCACATAGGTGGTATATGGTTCTTTTCCAAATAAATATTTTTCATCTCTTTCCTTGTTCCACTCGTATTGATGAGCTGCAAGATCAATCTTGCCCGCATCAAGGGAAATCAGCACATTGGCAAAATCTGAGGTCTGATATTCAAACTCATACTGGGGAAGCAGCTCATCTACCGCCTTTAAAACCTCGTACTCATATCCGGCGAGGTCTCCTTTCTCATCCAGATAGCAATAAGGCGCATAGGCATTACCGGTTCCTACCACCACTTTCGTGATCCCGGTGTCTTCGGCCGCTGTTTTCTTGCCGCAGCCTGTCAGCATTGCCGCTCCCAATGCTGTAAGAACTGCTTTTAAAACGATTTTCTTTATCCATTGATTCATCATTCCCTGCCTTCCTTTCCTATTAATGTTTCATTCGCCATTCCTCGAAGTGACTGATGATGATCCATCCGGTGAAAATACCATGTGATTTTCTCCATTGCGTCTTCAATTTTCCCTTCCACATCAAAGGCGCTGACCGCCTTTTTCTCAAGCTGTTTCTGAATATGGAAACCGATCTTTTTGCAGATGACACAACGGCAGTCTGCTATGAAATCTACCCTGGGCTGGTTTTCGTGAGAGCCTTCGCAGCCCCTTCCTTTGCACCCGTCCTGACAAAAAGAAGGCCCCCCGGCTTCCTTCTGTTTTTCTCTGATCTCCAAAAGGGCGTACTTCCCTTCTTCTCCCACTTCATAGATGAAAAATTCATGGGCCGCCCCAAAATTCATATCAATATTCTCTCCGTCAGAAGATGCAACCGCAATTTTATATGGCATAATACTCCCTCCATGAAACCCGCCTGTTAATTGAATCTTGTTCTGGCAACGGAATAGATGTCTTCGATCAGCTTTAAGCCTCCGTCATATCCTGCATAATAGCTGTTCATGACCAGTCTTTCATTGACCGGCCAGGATACATTAAGAAAATGAGCATCGGTCTGCTTTGCGATCTCTTTCTCCCAATGGCCTCCAAGAATCAGAGGATATCCATGATAGTCATGGGCTTTGATTTCGTTGTGGATCTTGTAGCCATCGGTTTCAAAGCTCACCTCTGCTTCAATGCCAAAATTCAGTTCCTTAAAATAGGAACAGACCTTTTCCCTGAATTCTCTTGGGGTGTCATCCGTCACAAACTGCTTTGCGGGAAATAAACCCAGATCATTGACCAGGAACTTCGTAATGCCAAGGGCATATTGGGCGTCTGCTACCACCGTAAATTGCTTTGACATGACTCTGGTTTCTAGGAATAAATCCGCATAGCGTTCGATGTAATAGTAATAATAAGCTTCTTTCTCTGCAATCAGGCTCTCAATCTTCTCCTCGGGCACTCTTGCAAACCTGCCCACCTCCCGAAGGAATTTACTGGTTTCAAAGGCCCCTATGGGGAGGGTCGGATAGTGGAGGTAAGGGATTCCGAGCTTCTTCTCCATGTTCTTCATATTATTAAGCCCGACCCAAGGCGACACCAGTAAATTAAATTCGGCTTGCGGTATCCTCTTTATGTTACTTAATCCCCTTTGATAGCCAAATATCGTATTCGGCGTAAGGCCAAGTTCCTTAACCAGTTTTTCAAGCTCTCTTAAGTTTCCCAGCCAGAACTCATCCTGATAAGGCACATCCGCCCATATATTCACCAGATTTTTTACCCGGATATCTGACCGTTCCAAAAGCTGGTCAATGATTGCATCCACCACCTGCTCGTGGCCCTTGTAGTTGTTGCCCTTAAAGCCTGCGGTGGAGGCATAGATGACCGGTTTTTTTGCATCCTGAAACCCTTCCACCACTTCTTCGGTGTTGTCACCCACGATCTCCGGGATACAGCCGGTCAATACCACATATAAATCGGCATCAATGACATCCAGGGAATGCTTGATGGTTGACTCAAGCTTTTTAACACCTCCGAATACAACATCCCTTTCGTTGATGCTGGTACAGGGATAGATGTTGGGTGAAAAATAGCCGGAGCTTCCCGAGGAATTGGAAAGCTTCTGGGCACAACCCGGACCGGAATGAAGGACAGGAATCGCCCGTTCGATTGCCTGAACGGTCTGCATGGCGCTCATCGCGCATTTATACCTCTGTTTATCTAAGATTTTCGCCATCAGCCAATCCCCTCCTCTAAGAAGCTTCCCACATCCTGCTTATACCACCAGTCCGTGTAAGGCAGCTTCACTCTTTTTGCCAGATTCTGTTCAAAGCTCCGGTTCCGTATGGTATCTAAAACCGTATGAGCGAACTCCAGGGTATGCTTATAACCGAATATCATGTATTCGTCCGCCACATAGACCGCCGGCGTTCCCTGTTTAATGGCCCACACCGTGGAGCCGGGATGGCGGGAAAGGTATAAATCAGGGCGGTACTTATTTAAGATGTTCATTACCTCAAAGTTCTGCTGGTCCGCCACACTGGCCTCAAAATTGATCTCATTGTCAAGAAGATAACTCATGGCAGGAGGAACATCCCCGTTTTCGTATTTCTTGTCATAATGCCATGCCAGCGCCCAAACCACTTCAATTCCCAGCTCGTTTAACACTCTCGTCACCTCAAAGGTATAGCCCGGTCCCATTCCGAGAACCGCTTTTAATCCCTTTAATTCTTTCTTTACCGCTTCTATCTGGGGAATATAGATTTTTCTCTGTTCTTCTATGTAATGTTCCACTTCAAGCTGCTTGCCGGCAACTCTTCCGATTTCCCTAAGCCAGGTCTCAAATCCGACAATTCCTAAGGGATTGATGGTCCGGATATATGGAACGCCGTACAGCTCTTCTAAGCCATTGCCCAGATAATTTCCAAGAACTCCGCAGATGCATGTCGTAGCAACGGACTCTGATAAATGTTCCAGTTCTTCCACCGTTGCGTTGGCATATAAAAATATGGGCTCTAAATCAAAATTCTTAAACATTTCAATGATTTCATTTCTGGCGCTTTCGAAAAAGTTTTTAAAATTAACGGTGTTTCTTTTCTGCTCCGGCGGCTTTACGATTCCGCTTAATACCGCATGATCGGATATATCAAACCCAGTCGCCCAAATCCGTGATTTAAAGCCCTCGCAGTGAACGGCTATGACAGGCACCGGAATCTGGTCCTTTATCATCTCCACCACGCTGTCAATATCCTCTCCGATGATTCCCGTGGCACAGGAGCTGCTGACAAAAATTGCCTTTGGCTGATAACGCCGGTTGACCTCAACAATGATATCCGCCAGCGCTTCTGTGGAACCGAAAATGGTATCATTCTCATTCATATCAGTACCAATATAGACGGATTTGTTTACGACCCCTCTTTTCGCAGCCACCTGATTGGTAATGATGTACTGAGAACTTGCCGTGGCCGAGCACCCGGAAGGGCCGTGGTGGATGACCGCCACATCCCGGATCCCTCCAAGCTGGCCGAGGGCACAGCCGGAAAGGCAGGTACTTGACTGGGAAAAACAGCGTCCGCAGCCCTTTAAGCTGCCGCATTTGCTCTGGCTGGCAAGATCATGCAAGTCTCCGACATATCCGGTTATGGAGCCTAGCCGGGTCTCCCTGGTGGCCAGATTTGAATTTGATAAATTAATTGCCATATGTAACCTCCAAACTTTGACTATGCTTCTTCAAAAAGCTTCGTGGACAGGTACCTAAGACCGGTATCCGCCAAAATAACTACAAGATTCTTCCCTTTGTTTTCCGTTCTTTTTGCCACCTGGGTTGCTGCGAAAATGGCGGCCCCGGAGGAGGTTCCCACTAAAATCCCGTCCGTCCTTGCAACTTCCTTTGCAGCTTCATATGCCTGATAGGTTTCCACCTCATATTTTTCATCGTAAATGCTTAAATCCATAGTATGGGGAATCCGTTCTGCGGGCACTCCTTCAAAGGGATGGACCCCTGTGATATCCGGCGGCAGCGGATCCGTCTCATTGGGCAGGGAACCTGGCCCGGGCTGTATGGCAATGATCTTAATATTTTTATTTTTACTTTTTAAGTACCTTCCTGCTCCCGATATGGTTCCTCCTGTGCCGACGCAGGCCACCAGAATATCCACTTTTCCCTCCGTATCCGCCCAGATCTCCGGCCCTGTGGTCGCTTCATGAACGGAAGGATTTGCCGGATTTTCGATCTGATTGACAAAGAAGATATTTTTTTCTTTTGACAGTACTTTTTCCTTTAAGGTTCTGACAGCCGCTACAAAATCCCCGCCTGTTTCATCTAACACCGCCTGGACCTCCGGCACCTGGGAGAATCTGATTGCTTCTCCGCCAAAAGCTTTGATGTTTTTAAACCGCTCCTCACTGACATTGTCCTGAACATATACCCGGAAGGAATATCCCCTGGCTGCCGCGATTGCCGCCATGCCGATCCCCGTATTTCCGCTGGTGGTCTCCACAATGGTATACCCCGGCTTTAAGAGTCCTTTTTTTTCCGCATCGTCGATCATGGCAAGTGCTATCCTGTCTTTTACGCTCTGGTTGGGATTGAAATACTCAAGCTTTGCTATGATCTTCGCTTCCAGACCGTGTTTTCTTTCATAATTTTCCAGCTCCAAAAGAGGCGTTTTTCCTATGAGTTCCGTAATTGATTTATGAATATTACTCATTGATACCCTCCTTGATCCAGCATCTTCGTGCTTAGATCTTATAATCGTCATTGATGTTCATAAGTCCGAATTCAAAAAGAATCTCTTCCAGCCGTTCCTGGTCCATGGGAGTGGGAATGGTGAAATCCTGATTGTCGATGATTGCCTGGGCAAGATTCCGGTATTCACCTGCCTGGCTGGAATCGGGTTTGTATTCAATGACTGTTTTGCGGTTGATCTCCGCATGCTGCACAATGTTATCCCTTGGAACAAAGTAGAGAAGCTTAGTTCCAAGCTCTTTTGAAAAGGCGCGGAGTAAATCCAGTTCCCGGTCTACGTTCCGGCTGTTGCAGATGATTCCTCCAAGCCTCACCCCTCCTGTCTTTGCATACCTCTTGACGCCCTTTGCAATGTTATTTGCCGCGTACAGGGCCATCATCTCCCCGCTTGCCACAATGTAGATTTCTTTGGCCTTTCCTTCCCGGATGGGCATGGCAAATCCTCCGCAGACCACATCGCCCAATACGTCGTAAAACACATAATCTAAATCATCGGTATATGCACCCAGGTTTTCAAGAAGTCCTATGGAAGTGATGATGCCTCTTCCCGCACAGCCTACCCCCGGCTCAGGGCCACCTGATTCCACACACCTGGTTCCTTTATAGCCTTCCTTCAGGATGCGGTCAAGCTCTACACCGTCCCCCTCTTCCCGCAAAGTATCAAGAACCGTTTTCTGTGCCAGGCCGCCAAGGAGCAGCCTGGTGGAATCTGCCTTTGGATCACACCCAACTACCATGACCTTTTTCCCAAGTTCCACTAACCCTGCCGTCAGGTTTTGGGTTGTAGTGGATTTTCCGATTCCTCCCTTCCCATAAATGGCTATCTGTCTGATTTGTCCCATGGATAAAATCCTCTCTTTCTGATTCGCATAATTAATTGTCGTATAAGTCTTCAATCAAAGTCAGGCTTTCTCTATAGCCCGCATAAGCTTTTCTGTACCTCAATATAAGCTAGAAGTTTCCGGATGGAATCTTCAATATATCCCGGCAGTTCAAAGGCCTCTATGTTGTTTTGATCCAGTGCAGCCCTTGCACCGGACCCAATCCGGCTGACCAGAATATAATCACAATCCTCAAGCATAGCTGCCACAGCTTTTAACTGTGATTCATCATGCTCCTGTCCCCTGCATACGGGAACCGTTTTCCGGCTTTCCTCATATGTGAATGTCATACCCCCGCTGTCTGCCTCCACAATGTAAAAGACCTCGGCTCTTCCGAAATGCTGATTGATCACTTTTCCATCGGTTGATGCCACTGCAATCTTATATTTCACGTTGTTTCACCTCCTCCTTTCTTTATCCGTGGGAAAAGGTATCGCTTCCTGCGATCCTTCTCTGGTATATCATATCTCCAAAATCCTTTCCCCCGAGCATGCCCACTGCATCGGCGCGGCAATGTTTACAATGGCGGAAAACATCAATATGCTTTCCTGCCAAAGTTCTGGCCTCGTCGATCTCCCGGCATACGGGGGCCGTTTCATGGGAAAGTTCCGATTGAGGGATCAGAGGGATAATGTTGTAGATGCATGCTCCTGCCTCTTTTACGGCCTTTGCAATATCCTCAATGTGCGCCCCGTTTATGTTTGGTACCAGGACGGTATTCACCTTTACCGTGATCCCTGCATCCGCTATCTTTTTGATGCCCTTTAACTGGTTTTCTATCAGGATCTCAGCTGCCTGTACTCCCTCATAAATACGCCCATGATACAGGATCCACCGGTTCAGCTTTGCTTCTATTTCGGGATCCACCGCATTTACCGTAACGGTCACGGATTCCACTCCGATTTCAATGATCTCATCCGCCCGTTCATAAAGCAGAAGGCCGTTGGTGCTCATACATTTGATCAGTTCCGGATGGTGTTCCTTTACCAGACGGAAGGTTTCCAATGCATAATTCGTAGCCAGTGTATCGCCCGGCCCGGCTATGCCTGCTACTGTAATCTCCGGGCAAAGGGTAAGAGCCTTGTCAAGAACCTCCAACGCCTGTGAAGGAGTGAGCACCTTAGAGGTTACTCCCGGCCTTTCCTCCTCATCATTGATCCTTCTGTCGCAAAACTTACAGGAAATATTGCAGCCGGGGCTCACCGGAAGGTGGATCCGGCCCACGTTGTTTTTATTTTCCCCAAAGCATGGGTGTGACTTTTGCAGGTTTTGATATGTATTTGCCATTTTAATCTCTCTTTCTCAGCTTTCTTAATTCAGGATACAAAAAAGACAACCTTCCTCTGATACGCATTTTTGCTTATCAGAACCTCCGGTTGTCCAGTCAGTCCTTTATTCTTATTTTTTCTATTTTTTCGATCTGAACGATCTTTCCATCTTGAATCGTAATGGTGATGGAACCATACTTTACGTGGCTGGCCATCTCATGGATCAGCCTGATGTATTCTTTTTCATGATCAGAATCATTTGAATAGGATATAGGAATCACCTTCTCTCACTTATGGATCGCCTCCGGGCCTTCTTCCTATAAACCCTGGCCCGGGCTCTATTTCTCAGGTGGTTCTTTTTATATGTATTTTGACACATCTTTTGTACTTCCTGCATCTTCCTGCCTGTATGGATTGATGAAGTGGAGTTACTGATGAAATTTCTCAACTATTTCCGCTTATAAAAAAAACAGGTACAATTATAGTACCTGCCAAACTCCTGCCGCTGCGGATCCAGGTATTCTAATACATACAAAAATAAGCTGTATTCATATATATGCACACAGTTTTACAACAACAGCAATCCATTATATCAAAGCTTGAGAAACGATTAACTCTGGCAGAAACCATTGTGTTTTTCATATGAATTACATCCTTTCTTGTATATCCTATTATTCTTGTAGGTTTAATATGTATTGATTATAATATCATCTTTTGGGTATGTCAATATTTTTTTTATATTTTTATGATATTTTTTTAACAGCTTGTCCCTTCATTTGCTCAATTGCTATATGGCTCATTGAAAATGGAAAAGCCATAAGAAGTAAGAGCTTTCTTCTCTCTGGCTTCTTATGGCCTGATTTTTGACTTTAGAACTTTTATAAAACAGAGGCGCGCATTAAAGCCTCATCAATACATCCCGCAATATTCTCTCTTCCCATATCATCTACAAATCCCGCCCGTTCCATCATAGACATAGGCTGTTCGTTTACATGGGATAATACCAGTGTGATGTTCTTTCTTTTTAATCCATTGTAAAGCTTTTTCAGGCTTTTTAAGGCAGTTGTATCCATGGCCGGAACGCTCCGCATACGAAGGATCAGCACTCTCTTTCCATCTTCCAAGACAACCTTTGAGATCTTATCGGCGGCTCCAAAGAACATTGGGCCATTGATTTCAAATACGGCTACATGCCCTGGAACCGGCTTTAAATCAATGTGGTCCCCATCAGTATCCTCTTCATCATCAAGATACTTCCAGCCATTTACCTCTGCCACATCTGCCATCCGCTTCATGAACAGCAAAGAAGCAATAACCAGGCCTACGCCAATGGCCATTACCAGATCAAATACCACAGTCAGGGCAAACGTTACCACCAGCACCGACCAATCGCTTTTCGGAGAGGTCTTTACGATTGAAACAAATTCTCTCCACTCGCTCATATTGTAAGCAACTATAAACAGAATCGCTGCAATGGTCGGCATAGGAATAAGTGCTGCATAAGGCATGAGAAAAACGAGGATCAACAGCAGAAGAACCGCATGAACCATTCCGGCCACAGGAGTCCTTCCCCCATTTTTAACGTTGGCGGCTGTCCGGGCAATGGCGCCGGTCGCAGGGATTCCTCCAAACAAGGCGGAAAAGGTATTTCCAACGCCCTGGGCGATCAGTTCCATGTTGGAATTATGCCTGCTGCCTATCATGCCGTCAGCCACAACGCAGGACAGCAATGATTCAATGGCGGCTAACACTGCAATGGTCACTGCATCAGGCATGACCTTTCCCATCATGGCGAAAGACAGCTTCGGAATATGCAGTGCCGGAATGCTTGGGGAAATGGTATATAAGTCCCCAATGGTATGAACCGGAAGATCCAGTACCTTTACCAAAGCTGCTGTAAGAATAACTGCAATCAAAGAAGGGGGTACCTTTTTAAAATATCTGGGCCAGATGATCAGTACGGCAAGGGCGATCATACCAATTACCAATGCCATGGGATTAAAGGTACCGATGGTACGCACTACCTGCTCCAGCTTTTCCATGGTTTCCACCGGTGCTTTTTCAAAGGTAAGACCGAGGAAATCCTTTATCTGGCCGATAACTATAGTCACTGCAATACCGGCAGTAAATCCGGTTGTAATGGTATACGGAATAAAGCGAATTAAACTTCCCAGCCTTAAAAATCCCATGATAATCAGGAGAATTCCGGCCATGACGGTTGCCGCAGCCAGGCCGTCAAGCCCGTTTTTTAGGACAATTCCGGCTACAATGGAAGCAAATGCTGCCGTAGGCCCTGCGATCTGCACCTTGCTGCCGCCTAAAAAGGAAATTACAAAACCTGCCACAATGGCGGTATAAAGCCCTTGCTCTGGCGTCACACCGGAAGCCAGGGCAAGGGCGATGGACAGGGGCAGAGCAATGATCGCCACGATGATTCCTGAAACGACATCTTTTACAAACTGCTCCCTTGTGTAATGCTTCATTGATAAAAAAAACTGTGGGATAAAATCCTTCATCTTTCCTGTTCCTCTGTATATTATAAATTTTTCATAAACTTTTTCTAATATAACTGTGAAAAGAGAAGAATGCAAGGAATTTTCCCATGTTTTTGAAATAATACAAACATTCCTATCTCAGGCTGTCCGCAGCCAGCAGCTCCAGGCCCCTTTCATCAAGGAGTTCCACGCTTCCCCTGGTGATCTTTACCAGGTGGTCTGCCTGGAACAGCCGTAAGAGCCGGGTAACCACTTCTCTTGCAGTTCCCAGGTGATGGGCAATCTGCTCATGGGTGATGGAAAGTTCCTTAGAACCGTTAAGTCTGCCCTCTTCTAAAAGAAAAGCAGCCAGGCGGCCATCCATTTTCTTGTTTAAGACCTGATCCATCAGCCACATGACATCGGAAAAACGGGAAGCCATCAGCTCATTGGTAAAATTGGAGACAACAGCCGATTGCTCCATCAGCGTTTTGTAAACCTCCGGCGGGATCACAGAGACCACGGAATCCTGCTCCGCTTCCACCGTCACATCGAATTGAATGTTTTTAACCATACAGGGACCGGAGAAAAGACAGATATCACGCTCAAGCAGACGGTAAAGCGTCAGCTCCCGTCCCTCATCCGATAACATGAAAACCCTTAGCTGCCCTGCGGTAACAAGCAAAAGCCCACTGCAGCCATCTACCCCGCCGTGGACCAGCATACCCTTTTCAAACCTGGCTTCCCTGGCTTTTTCTTTTAAAAGCATTCTCTGTTTCTCTGTCAGCTTATTCCAGAAAGGAAGGTATTCTCCCAACACCATATCATCAAACCTCCATGTGCCTAAGAACGTTGTAACACAATTTCATCGTTGCAGTCAAAAAGCTTAAAACATTCTTTGTATCCCAGTCTTCCGGACTTTAGTTCTTCCGCCATCAAAAGAAGATTCATTGAATTGACTGCGGCTCCATAAATCCCGGAACGCATCCGGATATTATCAAGCCTTTCCTTAAATCCGCCGGTAAAGGCACCGGAAACAAAAGCAAAGTGATAGTGAATCACATCGTTGTCAAAGATCTCCCACCACTTGTTTGGATTAAGCTTTTCATTCCGTTCCTTATTTTCCTCTATATAACGGTACATCTCATCCGCCTGCTTGATCGGAAGGGAATACCCTTTTCCATAAGCCTTATTATCAATGATCAGCCCGTCTTCTCCATAATATACGCATACATCCGGCTTCCTGGTATCGCCAAGCCTGGCTCCCTTAAAGTTAAGTTCTCCCGTCAGAAGCTGGGCTGTCTGTATCTCATAATCCCTGTCAGAAGTGCCGTCAAATCCTAAGTCTAAAAGAACCAGATACTTATGATCCACATGGACCAAATGAGATCTTAAATAATCCTTTAACAGGGACACCTCTGATTTTACCGGTACCGGCCCATGGCTTTCAGAAGGCAGTTCAAGACCGGTTATCTCATCCATGATCCGATAGGTATTTCCTACCTTTTTTACATGAAGCCCAATATTTTCAAAGCTTCGGAGGTCATCGAGAATCGTCTCCTCCTCTTCTTCCATACCCATGCCTTTTAAATACTCCTTTACCTGCAAAGGGGAGCGGTAGGCTCCTTCCAGACATTTAATGATATGGGTCCGGCGGTTGCGTAAATACTCCCGGTCAGCTACCTTAGTAGCCAGCATATCCCACATCACCCGCTTGGGAATCCTGGGAAACCTTGAAACCCCTGTAACATGCTTTAATATGGTTCTTCCCTTTAATGTCAGCTGATAAGACTGGGGAATGGTTCCGGTGCAGGTTAAGCCCCCAATGGAAACTGTTACCTCTTTTGGCACCTTGTTGATCCAGCCCATCTGCAAAAGCCAGCTGCAAATCGTCCGAACGTATTTATCGCTGGTTCCTTCCGTATCCTGAAGAAGCTTTGTTCTCTCTTCCCTGCTTTCTGCCTCTGTCAGTCCCTGAAGGATCATGTACTGGGGAATGGAGGTGAAACCTGCCTCCCCGATGAAGCCAAGTCTTGCACCTATCTCAAACTTTGTCAGATGCCCTTCTTCTCCCAGCAGGGACAACACTCTGCAGACAGGCGGATAGGAAAGCAATGCAGTCTTTAGCGCGTTAGCTTCCTCTTCGCTTCCTGCAAAAGTCTCCGCATATTGGCGCCCCAGAGGGGACAGGGAACAAACATCATCGTTCCGGCTGTAATGAAGAAAACCAATGCTGACCGCCCATCTTAGAAAGGAATCTGCTGGCCAGTCACTTTGGTATTCCTTCCGCTGCCCCGGCAGAACTGCCTGGATGATTCCGGAACAGGGGGCATTGCTCCTTGTATAGCCGACAGGTGTCCCCTTTCCCTTTAAATGGGTATAAGGAATGGTAATTACCTCGCCGCTTAATTCCCGTATAAACTCATCTCTCCCGTCTTTTTCCGATATGAGCCTGGGTATTTTATCCATGCGCAGGATCCTGTTGATCTTTGAATCCGGCACGAAAGCGGATACCACATTTTTTAAGTTATCCAGGGTATAGGCCTCCTGTACCCAGCCAAATGTCCGATCTGCCACTTTCATTTCCTCTCTGTACGTTTCCTTTTTCTTAAGTATATCATAGCCTCTGGGGATTGACCACGAAATTTTCCATGGGGCACCCAAAGGGTTTGGTTTGTGATGGCCGGCTTCCTGTGATATAATGGTAGAATCTCAAGCCTTCGCAAGAATAACGGGACCGGAAAGGAACAGAACTTATGGGAAAATTACAGATGACAATACTGGCTTTTATTGCAATTTCCTGCTGCCTTCATATCAGGAGCCAGATCCAGGACAGAAATTACATAAAACATCTGTTTTTAGGAAATGATGCCGGAAACAGCAGGATTCTCTACCTGGATTATGTCCGTCTTATTGCCGCTCTTTTTGTAATATTAGTCCATTGTCTTGATGTTTCCACAGCGAATATCACGGCCGGTACCAAAGCCTGGGTAATGGTACAGTCCCTTTCTTCCATTCTTCTGGTCTGCAACACGCTGTTTATCATGAACAGCGGCGCTTTGATCCTGCGGGAACAAAAAGATAGCCTGGCTGTCTTTTACTATAAAAGATTTTTACAGGTGGCTCTTCCCTTTTTTTGCTACTACTGCATTTATATCCTGCTCTCCTGCCAGTATTTCAATTCTGGCTTTATAAGCGGAATTTTTAAGGCCTTAAAGGATATGGCGGCAGGCCCGATTGGGTGGGCACCCCATTTATGGGTAATTTATGTCATTTTATCTCTGTATATCTTGGCTCCGTTTTTTGGCATCCTTTTAAGGCATTTAAACGACTCCATGCTTCACGGACTGGCGGTATTAATCCTTCTCTTCCGGTGTCTGGCAGTTTATCTGCCGGCCATGGGCCTTCCTTTAAACTTTGACCTTATGATCAGCCCATGGGAAGGGGTATTTTTACTTGGCTATTACTTTGCACAACCCATTTCCATGAAATACAGGAAAGCCTGGTGGGGACTTGGCCTTTCTGCCTGCTTCTTTACCGTCCTCTGTACTGCCCTGCGGCCTGATTACAAGGCCATTTTATTGGCGGAAGGCGCTCCTGCCATGATCCTCTTAGCAGCCTCAGTCTTTCTTATGCTTCGCTCCCTGGAAAGCCGGCTTCCAAAGCCCGGGATCGTGATGAACTTCTTAATCCGGCACAGCTACTCCATCCTGCTGGTTCACTGGGCCGTACTCTATTTTGTAAGGGAACGGCTGAATATCGGCGGGCTTACTCTCGGAATGGCGGGCAGCACCCTGCTTTCCTTTATTCTGGTTCTGGTTTTGTCAGCCGCGGCGGCATTTCTCTTTGACCAGACCGTAGTCCTTTGTGTCCAGACCCTTTTTAAACGTCTTTTTCATCCATTAAGGAGCCGGTGAGTGTTACTCTTCCGGCTCCATTGTTCTATCTGCTGCTATGGGCCTTACTGTGATTCCATTGATTTCCACATGCTCACTAATGCCGATGACAATGCATGGCCGGCCGTCAATCATCCGGTTTTCTACCAGATAAGTCTTATCAGGTGCTACCTTTATACTTACATCCGTTGTCTTGATCTCAAAGCTTCTGGTATTAACTACATTGGAAGCGATAAAGGGAGGAACAGACATTTCTTCGTTTTCGCTATAGCGCTGCTCAAACTCCTCCAGCTTTTCCTGGCTGGCTCCGTTGTTCTCCAACAGTCTTTTCATCTGATACTTGTCCAAGGTAAAAGGAGCCGGTTCATCCTTTGTTTCTTCAAGAATCTCATTTAAATTTTCGTGCAGGTTTTTAACCGTTTCAAAATCGCAGTTATCTCCCAGCGTTTCTTCTACAAGGGCCTGGAATGTTTCTTTCTGGCTCTTTGCCGACATAGGCATCACACAGCCAAGTAGTTCGTCAATCAGGCGTTCCGGCATCTGCTCCGGGTTTTTGGCATAGTATAATAGGCTGTGGATATCCGTATTCCGGTCGGTAAAGGCCGGGAATAGAAAGCCGGTATCAGGGGCCTCCACGATCCAGTCCCTGCTGCGGTTTTCGATTACGTTAGCCTCGGTATTGTAACAAAGACCTGCCTTTGACAGCTTTACCGGGCAGATGGAGCACTGGATGAATTCATAAACAAAATCAGAGGCATCATCCATTTCCAGGCCGTCGGAGGACCTTGCAGGAATATCGTAGGCACAATGGATGAGGATGATGTAAAAATTCTCGCCGTAATCGTAGCTTGCGATCACCTTATCATAAAATTCCTCGATCAGGGCATCATCCTTTAACTGGCTGTCCCGAAGCTTTAGCAGAAAGTTCTGGGTTCCGCCCTCAGCTTCCGTATGTAAGGGAAATTCCATGTTGACCATATTCTTACCGATCGTCCCTGACAAGCCGCTTCTAAAGATGGTAAAATATTTAAACGCTTCTTCTTCCGGGAGGGACAAAAACGCCTCCTTAATCTCCGTTCTTTTGTTCTTTTCCGCGTCCACATAACAGCCACAGATGCGGCTGATGGCACAGTTAGCAGGAGTAAACAGTTTCTTTATTTCATTCGCTTCTTTCTTATTCATTCTACGGCTCTCCTATCCTAAAGTAAAACTTCAGAATTAATACTAGAGCAAATCGGGGAAGATGTCAATCATTGGAATCATCAAAAAAAAGCTCACAGGCCATCAGGCCTGTGAGCTTTTCATTTTTTTATTTATCTGCTTTCCATAATCCGTGAAGATTACAGTATTCGTATGCAGCAACTACTTCATCTCCGTCGCAAAGCATGAATTCAGCGACTGGTTTCTCACCTGGATTCAATATCTTTCTCTGATTGCCCTGCTTGGTCTCTAATGCGATCCAACCGATGAAATGTTCAGGAAGCATTGGATGTTCAACGGAACCAACTGTAACTTTTACATGCTGACCGTCAATCTCAATAACTGGAACGTGCTTCTCAGTTGCAGCATCTGTTGTATTGGCTACCAATTCGTGCATATTCTCTCCACAGCATGTAATGGTACCGCCCTTTTCCTCTACAACCGCTACAATATTACCGCAACGGTTACATTTTAAAAACTTCATAGCAATAACCTCCTTCGTCTTTTGAATCTTTATTGAATTATATTCTCATTATACCATAATTACCATTAATTTACAACAGAATTAAACTGGCAAACAAAGCCCTTCTCATTTACCGCATCGTTCCTGATATTCCGAAGGCGATACTCCCAAAAGCTTCTTAAACTGGGCACTGAAATAGGCGGTGTCCGAATATCCCACCTGGTCCGCCACTTCATAAACTTTGACCCGGCAGTCCTTTAGCAGGGACATGGCCACCTGCATCCGGTAAAACGTAAGATAGCTGGTAAATGTATAATCCGTTTCCTTTTTTAACACACGGCTCAAATAACCTTCGCTGATTTCCAAATATTCCGCCACCGTACTAATGGTGATGTTCTCCTTATAATGCATCCGGATGTACCGGATGGCCTCAGCCACATATTTGTTCTTGGATTTCTTATCCGCATTGAAAAGAAGCACCGGTGCGGAAACCTCTCCTGCCTCCTTTTCCTTTCCCTGCTCGATTTGGCTCCGGATATGCAGGATGGCCTGTTCTAAATCTCCATCCTTTAAGGGCTTTAAGAGGTAATCACTGACCCCTAACCGCAACGCGCTTTGGGCGTACTTAAAATCCCCGTAGGCAGTCAGGATAATGAACTTCGCTCTGCACCCTTCTTTCCGAAGTTTGGTGATCATCTCTACCCCATCCATGCGGGGCATCTTCACATCTGTCACAATAATGTCCGGGGAAAGCCGTTCTGCCAGGCTGGCCCCTTCCTCCCCATTAGAGGCCTCGCCCGCGATGACACAGTCCAGTGCCGCCCAGTTAATGGTCAAAATGATTCCCCGGCGGACCATCGTCTCATCTTCCACAACTATGACTTTATACATCCGTCACCTCCCTCTGGACCGGCAGCCTTAAAGCAATGGTAGTTCCTTCCTTGGTAACCTCCGCCCTGATCCCATATTCCTGTCCGTAATAAATTTTCAGTATACGGATTACATTGTAAAGTCCCAAGTGTCCATCTCTTTTTAAAGGGTTGTCACTGTTGATCCAATCCACCATTTCCTTGTCCATCCCGCACCCGTCATCTGTAATGGATATGCTTAATACTCCATCTTTCTGATCTGCGAAAATACAGATATATCCGTTCTCGCACCCATCAAGCCCATGGATGATGGCGTTCTCCACCAGTGGCTGCAAAAACATTCGGGGCACCATACATTCCTCCAATTGATCCGGAATCTCGGTTTCATAAAGGAAACGTCCTGTAAAACGGATTTTCTGGATCTCTATGTAGCTTTTAATGGTTTCTAGCTCCTCCCTCAAGGTGATGAACGGACGGCTGGAAATACTTCTCCGCAAAATCTCTGCCAAATTCTCTGCCAATATGGCGATTTCCGGAATCTGGTTGATCCTGGCATTCCACTTGATCGTATCAAGGGTATTATAGAGAAAATGAGGGTTTAACTGGGTCTGATACAATTTAATGGTGGTCTTGTTTAGATCCTTCTGTTTTTGAACCGTGTCCTCTAAGTATTTCTGTAAGTCGCCGGTCATCTGGTTAAAGCTTTCCGTCAGCCTTCCCAGCTCATCCTGCCGGTTTGTATGAATGCGGATGGATAAATCCCCTCTTTTCACCTTTGCCATAGCCTTATCCAGCTGGCTCACCGGCTGGGCTATGCCTCTTGAAAGGGCACCGGAAATCATCAGGCAGAGGACCAGACCCAGAGCCGATAAAAGTATGCTTACCGTTCCCATGGTGCGGATGGCCTCGGCACTGATTGGTGCGGAACGTCTTAAGATGACATATATACCCTGGGAAGGTTCCCTGGTCCATAAATATCTGGTATACACTTCTCTTCCCTTTTCTCCCTCATGTCCTGACACTCCATGAAAGATGATGTCATTGATCTCCTTTTCCCCATACTCCGGGCTGGAGCAGTAAATGGGCCTTTGATGGGAATCCAGCACCAAAAACGTATCCCCGGAAGAATAGAAGCCATTTAACAGATTGTCAAAGTTTTCACGGGAAAAATCAAGGACCACATATCCGGTTCTTGCTCCATGGGAATTTTCCAGGGAATAGGCTCCCTGCATCAGAATATTTTTATCCGTTCCCGGAAGATAGGGATCCGTCCTGTAATAGGTGATCCCCCTCGCCTCCTGGGCCTTCTTTAAAAGCCCCCAGCGGATGGGGAGGGCACTGTTTTTTGAAGCAGTATCCGTTGTAAAACGAAGTTTTCCGCCAGAATCATAAATGCTGAACTGGGCGCTGCTGTAAATCTCCTGAACCGCCTGATATAAGGACAGATATAAATCCTTCTGCATCTCAATGGCATCCTTATCGATCATCACCCTGGCTGCTGTACCGTCTGCTGTAAAAGCCTCACAGGCCTTCTCACAGTTTTCAAATAGCTGGGTCAGTTTTGCGCTTACCTCCTCCAGCTGCCGGTTTCCCTCCATAGCCAGCTGCCGGTTAATGGAAGCTGTAAAAAGCCTGGTAACTACCACGCTTGAAAAGGTAAGAGGCACCAGAGCTACCAGCAGACATCCCAAAAATACCCGTGTCTTGAAAGAAAACTGACCGAACCACTTCATCCTCCAGTCCTCCTTTTGTACACAGTCAAAACCTTATTCCATTGCTTTTGGATTTCCTTTTTTTCCCTGGAAAGCCCCTTTAAATCCATATCTATGATGGGTAGACTGTTGACAGGGGAAAGTCCTGGCAGAGGAGGTACATCCATCCGCACGGAGCGCCTGTTTAAATCCGAAACAAGGATCCTCTGCGCATCCTTACTGACCGTGAAATCCAAAAAATGCCTGGCCGCCTCCGGATGGGGACAGCCGTTTACAATGGCAGCACCATCCGGCAGCACCGTGGTCCCTTCTTTCGGGTAAATGTAGTCCACATCTGCACCGCCCGAGCGCAGCGCCTGGGCTGCTCCTTCTATGGTGACTCCCAGGGAATATCTGCCATCCAAAATGCCGGAATTCACCTCCGATAAGCTGGAAAGACTTCCGTATTCCAGGTTATCTGCCAGCTGCTTCATATAATCTCCTTCTCCACGGTATGTATAGGCAGCCGTAGCCAGCGCTGAGGAATAGATATCCGACAAGCCGGGATCCACAAAAGCAACCCTGCCTTTCCACCTTGGCTCCAGCAGGCTGGACCAGCCCGCCGGCACCTCCCGGTATGTCACCACATTGGTGTTGTACATGATGACTAAGGGGCAGGCGGAAAAGCTGGTCCACTTCCGATCCTCGCACCGGAACGCCCCGGCAATGAATGGATTTTCCGGGCTTTCATAAGCCTGCCAGTATTCCTTTTTTTCTTCCAGAGTCTCAATACCTACCCCAAATACCACATCCCATGCTTCCCCGGCATCACCATATGGACCGCTGCCATCCTCTAATTTTTTTAACAGCTCCTCCAAAGATCCATTTTCAACCTTTACATTAAAGCCTGTGCGCTCTTCAAACTCCTTGACAATAGGCTCACATATCCCATTTTCCTGAACCGAGTAAACCACCAGATCTGCCTGGGAGTTCATGGGCTGTTCTCCCGTTTCCAGACGGCAGGAAGACAGCAGGATGCAGCAAATAAGAGACAGCGCGCAGACCGCCGGCCATCTTTTTCTGGTGCTGTCAGAAAGTCTCATAGACGCATCCTCCTCTCCTGTCCCCAATATGGTTCCGTTTTGTCCATTATATCAAAAAATCGCTTATTTTGCCATGGGCAGAAGATCATATTTATGGTAAACTTTACCTAATAGACAATTGGAGGTGCCTGCCATGGCCGTACATATCATAGAACAATCCATTATCCCAAAGCACATCGGAAGCAGCCGGTGCGAGGATGGACTGTTTGTAAATGAGAACTTTATCGCTGTCATCGACGGGGTTACAAGCAAGGGAACGCTTGCCTGGTCCGTCCCCCTGGAAGACTGTCCCGAAAGCATGACCAGCGGCTGCTACGCAAAAGAGGTTCTTCTTAATGCCTTAAGCACCATGACTCCCGACATTGACGGAGCCGGCGCCATGGACTATTTAAACGACTCCCTGGCCAGGGCCTGCCGCTCACGTCGCTCCTACCTGGAGGAAAGACCGGAAGAACGCCTGCAGGCAGTTCTTATCCTTTACAGTATCAGCCGCAGGGAGGTATGGGCCTTTGGTGACTGCCAATGTCTTATTGACGGCGTCCATCATCAGCAAGTGAAAGCCATTGACAGCCTGCTTTCCCAGGTCAGAAGCCTTTATATCCAAACAGAGCTTCTTTCCGGCCGGACAGAAGCGTCACTTTCCGTCCATGATACCGGAAGGGAATACATACTTCCCCTCCTGCGCCGCCAGCTTCTTTTCGCCAATGAGGACTCTAAATATGGATATGATGTGCTCAACGGATTTCCCATTCGCTCAGATCATGTCTTCATCCATAACATACCCCCGCACTCTAAGCTGGTCCTTGCAAGCGACGGCTATCCCGTCCTAAAGGAAACTCTGGCTGAAAGCGAAGCCGCTCTTAAGGAGCTCATACAAAAAGATCCCCTCTGCTTTCGGGAAAATAAGGGCACCAAAGGGCTGGTTAAGGGAAATGACAGCTTTGACGACCGCACCTATATCCGCTTTGACACTTTATAAAGGAAGGGCTGCTGTAAAATTATAATGGTGAACTGCATTTTAGAAGAACTTTGATTTTCTTTGCTTGTCAGAAAACACAAGCTCTAACAAAAGGATCAGGAGTGATTGTGCTCACCTGCTGCTTTTGTGAGTTTATTGTTACTGCATAGGAAAATTCTGGGATTGCTTACGAAAGTCCTGGGGTATGATGCCCATTTCTTTACGAAAAACATAGGAAAAATAGCTTGCAGTTTGAAAACCGCATGCAATTGCTATTTCACAGATAGGTCTTTTGGTTTCCCGCAGCATTTCACGGCCTTTTTGGATACGGTATTGAAAAAGATAATTATTAGGCGTCTGTCCCACATACTTATTAAAAAGTTCATAACATTTACTTCTACATACGGTACCGGCAGCGGCAATATCATCTATTGTCATTTTAAGGTCATAATGCTGATGAATGTACCCAGTCATTTTTCGGATAATCATCCATGATTCTTCGGCCTCATTATGTCCGGAAATATGCTGAATGTGTTCTTCTATACAGGCACACAGAGATACTGCCTGTGACAATAAACGAAGCAGACTTCGTTTCCCGCTGTGCATTTCGTCATATATCTGATTAAGTAAAAATAGAACCTCTGCCTGCCAGCTGGTTTGAGCTGTCAATAATATATAGTCTTCATTATCTGAACCGAATTTTTCGTCCAGACAAGCCTTACCCGCAGGCAGGCTCTCGCCGAGAAGTATAGGGTGGACAAGGACTGTGATATACAAACAGTCAGTCTTATCGGCGGAAAAGCCGTAATGCAGGCGTTTCCTGTTAACGAAAATCCCGTTTCCCTTACTTAGATAAACAGTTTGTCCGTTTACAAAATATTCCATTGCCCCGTCGAGCACTAAAATAAACTCCAAATCCGGATGCCAATGACATGCGGCGGCATATTTGTCAAACTGATGAAGCGTGCCTTTGTAAACATAGAGCGGAAAATCCGGTATATTATAATATAAGCGTTCTGATAAATCGGAAAATATTTCAAGCGCAGAAAACATAATTATACCTCACAAAAATAAATGATTTTGATAATAATATAAACGATTTTGTGGGAATTTACAAGAAAAACAATGTATAATTTTGATAGTATTATATTACAGATTATTTGAAAATACAAAAAAAGGAGGCGTTAAATGCATCACCGTAAAAAGAAAATAAACTGCTGATTCTAATCGTTCTTTTCATCGAGAGTTGATAACTTTGGTGACCTTTGTGTTGACCTTGTTTTATATGGAAATTTCAAAGGGAGTAAGTATTCTTACTGCTCAATATTGGAAAAAAAGATCTACAGTCAATACAGCATATTCTCAGTGTGGTCTGTATATTTTCTGTTTATATTTCTTATCTTTATTGCGTTTTCTTTGTTATTTCCGGAAATATTAATACGTTTTTTACTGATGATGAGGAACTGATTCAGATAGAGATAAAGAATATTATTATAGTCAGAAAGATTTAAAATAAATAATAGAAAGGGACGGAATCAATACAGCTTACTGATTCCGGGAAGGAATTGCAGATATGAGTATTAGAGTAATCGTTATGGATGTAGACGGCACAATGACCAATCATAAAAAGGAGATTACTCCGAAGACAAAGGCCGCATTAAAAAAAGCACAGGAAAGCGGCGTGAAATTAATCCTGGCTTCAGGAAGACCTGACAGTGGACTGAGTGATTTTGCAATCGAACTGGAGATGGGCAGGCATCATGGACTGCTTGTTTCTTTTAATGGGTCCAGGGTAACAGACTGCCAGACCGGAGAAGTGCTGTTTAATGAAACAATGACTGTAGAGCAGGGAAAAGCCGTGTTAGAACATATGAAAGGTTTTAACGTCCGGCCCATGATAGACAAAGGAAAATTTATGTATGTCAACGATGTTTATAACTGTATGATAAAAAATGGGGAACAGGAAATTAACATCATTCAATATGAATCCCGTGGCGGAAAGTATAAATTGTGTGAAATGGATGATCTGGCTGCATTCGTGGACTATCCTCTCAACAAGATTCTGACAGCCGGGGATTCCATCTATCTGAAAGAGCATTACCGGGAGATGATGGAACCGTTTAAAGACACATTAAGTTGTATGTTTACAGCTCCATTTTATTTTGAATTTACAGCGCAGGGAATTGATAAGGCAAAGGCACTGGAGACGGTACTGCTTCCTATGGGGTATAGGCAGGATGAGATTATTGCTTTTGGTGACGGTCAGAACGATAAAACTATGATTCAGTATGCAGGGATTGGTGTGGCTATGGATAATGCTGCGGAAGAATTAAAAGAGGTGGCGGATGAGATTACGTTGTCTAATGAAGATGATGGTATTGCCGTTTCACTTTTTAAACACATCCCGGGTTTGATTTAAAGCGTAAAAAATGTGATTACCTAATAAAGTAAGCGATTGCAGATTTCTTCCAAATAAAGTTGCAGGGAATCTGCTTTTTTAATTACCAAAGCCTATTGATTGGAATTTGTTGTATATGGTCTGCTTTATCTGCAGGTGTGTCTGCATCAAACAGTCAGATGAAACTGAAATAACTCGAGCACAGAAATCATAATCACATCTTATTATATACGATTTTGATATTAATATATTCGATTTTGTGGGAAAATTCAAGTAAGATAATGTATAATTTTGATAGTACCAGATGAGGAAAAACAGTATAAATTATTTTATGAAAGGGGGCATTAAATGAAAAAACGAGCAAATATTGAATGTACAAAGAATATGGAATATAAATGCCATTTTAATCGTGAATTGATCCTTCTGGTGATTCCCATTGCAATGCAGAACCTTATTGCAGCAACTGCCGTCTCAGCGGATGTTATAATGCTGGGGAGTGTTAATCAGACTGCGATGTCAGCTGTATCTTTGGCAGGACAAATAACTTTTGTGTTGACCTTGTTCTATTTAGGTATGTCAACAGGAGCTGGTATTCTTACTGCTCAGTATTGGGGAAAGAGGGATATACCGACAATACAGCGTATTCTCAGCACTGCCTGTATGTTTTCAATAATGATATCTATTTTATTTTTTGCTACATCCTTTTTATTTCCTGATGAGCTTATGCACTTTTTTACGAATGATGTTGAACTGATCCGATACGGTGCCAGATTTTTGCACATGATTTCTTTTTCTTATCTTGCAATGAGCGTTACTCAGATGTATTTCAGTGTAATAAGAAGTATGGAGAATGCACGTTTGAGTGCAATAATCAGCTCTACGGGGCTGCTATTGAATATCCTGTTCAACGCCCTTTGTATTTTTGTTTTTTTTCCAGACATGCCTGAAAAAACCATAACAGCTGTAGCTCTTTCCACTGTTTGCGCCCGTTTCATTGAACTTGGATGGTGCATTGTTCATTCTGTCACACATGGGAAAATCCGCTTTAAGCTGCCGGCACATGATGATATTCAGCGTAATTTACTTAAGGATTACTTAAAATATACACTTCCGGTGCAGGGCAATTACATTGTCTGGGGCTGTGCATTGACTGCAATAACAGCGATTATGGGCCATGTAAACGCCGATATGATTGCAGCTAATTCTGTTGCATCGGTAGTGAAGAATTTAGTCATTGTATTATGTGGAGGTATTGCTAGTGGCGGAGCTGTACTGATCGGAAAATATTTAGGTCATGGAGAGATAGAAATGGCAAGGATAGCGGGCAATAAGATGAGCTTGTATTCTTTAATGTTTGGAATGCTGGCCGGAGTAACTATTTTATTGATAAAGCCGTTAGTTTTCAATATGGTAAATTTAACCGATACGGCACAAGGATATCTTCACGGTATGCTTTATATCTGTGCATATTATTGTGTTGCTAAATCAATGAATTCTACCATGATTTCTGGAATATTCTGTGCCGGAGGGGATTCCAAATTTGGATTTTGGTGCGATGCTGTCGTTATGTGGGGCATCATATTACCATTAAGTTATGTGTGTGCTTTTGCACTACAACTACCCCCTGTTTATTTATATGCAGTCATCAGCCTAGATGAAATTATTAAATTGCCGGTTGCTTATATCCGTTATCGTCAATATAGATGGTTAAACAATATTACAAAAGACTTTGCAGAGGCAGGGTAAAATATTTGTTTCGTTAAAAATCAGCATGCCGGTTAGCATAGAAAGCTATCGTATTAGGTCCATATATTTCTTGTAAAGGAGGTCAAATGCAATATGCCTGTAGTGGTTCAAGTTATTTTAGGGTTGTTAATTTTAATTGTTATTTCTTTAGTTGTATGGAAAGTGGTTGATATGCCTCAAATTCACAGATATGCAAAGAAACAATATGAGAGATTTATCCAGAATTTAAATCAGGATGAAACGGAAGAAAATAAAAAGTATTTTTAAAAGCAGAAATTGAATAACATGCATGATACATAAAGAATACGAATAAAAGGAGAACAAATATGAACATTCGAGAACGAATGGCAAGTTGCCAATTATTTACTGACCATGATTCAAATTATCCGGCAGAAGCAGAAGAACTTGCTCGTGCACGTCAAAAGGGAAAAGCGATTTGCTATGAGATCAATCGTTTGCACCCCGATGATATGGAAAGACGTATGGAACTTATGAAAGAACTATTTGGCAGTATGGGCGAAAATGTATGGATGGAGCCCCCAATCCATATGTCCTATGGCATTAATACTACAGTAGGCAATCATGTATACATCAATTTTAATTTTACTGTTGTGGATGATTATAAGGTTATGATTGGAAATAATGTTATGTTTGGACCCAATGTAACTATTGCAGTAACGAACCATCCTTTACATCCAGAGTTACGCAGAGAGGGGGGAATGTACGCATTGCCGGTAGTGATTGAGGATGATGTGTGGATAGGCAGCGGTGCTATTATAGTACCGGGTGTTACCATTGGGAAAGGCAGTGTCATAGGTGCTGGAAGTGTGGTTACCAGGAATATTCCTGCAAATGTAATTGCTGTGGGGAATCCATGTAAGGTTCTTCGTGAAATTACAGAAAAAGATAGAGTATATTATTACAAGAATATGCGTACCGATCAAGTTGAGTGGTAAATTAAGAAACGTCTCCGCCGCCTTTATAACAAAGATTAATGGGATTATAAAAGGAGTAGAAGTCAGTGGAAGTTGTTGTATAGAACTTCTTATGGGGCGGTTGAACAGTTGCCTTTTCGGATGACATACGGTTTAATACTATACAATTAAGAGGCTGTTGCTCCATAATTTCCTTTTACAGCAGCCTCTTCTTCCTATCCCTATCCCTATCCTTCCTGCAGTCCCAGGTAGTCCTCAAACAAACTGCACACCCTCACAGAATCCGCCTCTGCTCCCATCTCACAGAAGATCCGCAGCAGCGGCTCCGTGCCGGAGAATCTTGCAATTACCCAGCCGCCGTTTTTAAAATAGACCTTACACCCATCGATATAGGAAATCTTGTCGATCTCAAACGGCATTTGGGGCAGTTTCCTGTCAATCATGAGAATCTGGTTGATTCTCTCCTTTTCCTCATTGGTAAAACGGTAATCCCGCTCAGCCATATGGATCGCCCCATACTCTCTGCGGATATCTGCTGCAATCTCAGACAGCTTTTTCCCTGATACAGCCATCATTTCTACCAGCAGAGAGGCAGCATAGATTCCATCCTTCCCATGAATATGTCCCTTAACCGTCAGACCGCCGGAGGACTCTCCGCCGATGATGGCATCCGTCTCCTGCATCTTTGCGGACACAAACTTAAACCCAACGGGAACCTCGTAACACTTCTGCCCGAAACTCTCCGCCACCCGGTCCAGTACATGGGTGGTAGAAAGGCTTCGAACGGCCGGCCCCTTTAAACCCTTGTATTTCAGAAGATAGTAATACAGCATCACCAGAATGTTGTTGGCATGGAGATAACGGCCCTGATCGTCAATGACCCCCAGTCTGTCCGCATCTCCATCCGTGGCGATCCCGATATCGCAGTACCGGTCCAGCACATAATTCTGTAAATTCCGCAGAGTCTGCTCCGTTGGCGCAGGCATCTTTCCGCCAAACAAAGTGTCATGCTGGTCATTAATGGTTTCAATGGTACACCTTGCAACGGAAAGGATGGTGCTTAAGGCCGTAAGGCTCACTCCGTACATGGGGTCAATGGCAACCCGGAAATCCCGGGAACGTATGGCATCCATATCAATGACGGATATGATATTGTCCAGATACTCATTCAAAGGATTGATTTCCTCTACCATTCCTTTTTTAACAAGCTCAAGGTAAGAAGCCGGGGGCATCTTTCCAGCCTCCTCGTGGTTTGGCACATAGCTCCTCTCCGCTTCCAAAAGATATTTTTCAATATCCTGGGTCTGGACTTCATCCGCATCACGCCCGCCGCAGGTAAACACCTTGACCCCGTTATAAATGGCTGGATTATGGCTGGCCGTTACCATCATGCCGTAGCTCAGCCGGTGCTTCATTACATAAAACATAATAAGAGGTGTGGGAGAACTGCGGTTAACGAAATACACCTTGATTCCCTGCTTCCCAAATATCTCACAGGCCCATATGACTGCCTCTTTCGACAGGAAACGCCTGTCATATCCTATGACAATCCCTTCTTCCTCCACATTTTCCGCTTTCATCTTAAGACTGACGGCAAGTGCCAGCTTCTGGATATTTTCCTTTGTAAAATCTTCTCCGATAATGGCTCTCCAGCCACCGGTACCAAACGTTACCATCCTTCGTATCCCTCCATGTTTTCTAAAAATGCCCAAAGCCTTCCTGTGATTACTTTGGATGGACTAAACAACCGAAACCTTCCCCTTGCTTACCTTTAAGAAAATGAGCAGGGATATGACCGTACTGACCGTCAATATGGAAGCCAGTGCTGCCGCCGTACCATAGCTGTTTC
>Ga0213825_1000093_pt1 | contig 74368 bp, 73 predicted proteins | sample MC6MC0900MG_FD_179896 | JGI IMG/M metagenome (GOLD analysis project Ga0213825, IMG submission 179896) | Enriched soil aggregate microbial communities from Iowa State University, Ames, United States - MC6-MC0900-MG | ecosystem: Environmental > Terrestrial > Soil > Unclassified | place: USA: Iowa...
TGGAAGCGGGAGATGAGATAACCGGATATTTAAACAAGGAAGAGGCAGCCGTTAATCATGAGGGAAGGGAGCCGGAAAAAGGCCTGTTTCTGTCGGCAGCAAACCAGTTAACAAGGTCCTTTGATAAGAAATGGGGTGGCTTTGGAAGGGCACCTAAATTTCCCATGCCTCATAATCTGCTTTTCCTTTTACGACATCATTATTTTGAAAAAGATAAAGATGTGCTTCTTGCTGCGGAAAAGACCCTCAGACAAATGTATCGAGGCGGAATATACGACCACATTGGAGGCGGTTTCTCCCGTTATTCTACGGATGAAAAATGGTTGGTGCCCCACTTTGAAAAAATGCTGTACGACAATGCACTTTTACTGTATGCCTACACGGAGGCCTTTGCCATAACAGGAGACGACCTTTATACAAAAGTATCCCGGGGAATCATTCGTTACATCCTGGACGTGCTGACTGATGAGCAGGGCGGTTTTTATTGTGGTCAGGACGCTGACAGTGAAGGGGTGGAAGGAAAGTTTTATACGTTCCAGAAGAAAGAGATCAAACAGGTTCTTAATGGCGATGCAGATGAATTCTGTGAGTGGTTTGGAATTTCAGAAGCAGGAAATTTTGAGGGAAAGAATATTCCAAATCTCATTGATAATGAAAATTACGGCGCCGGCAGTGAAAAAATAGAGGATCTGTGTAATAAACTTTATGATTACCGGATAAAAAGGACATCCCTTCATACGGATGATAAGATATTGAATTCCTGGAATGGACTTATGATCGGGGCGCTTGCAAAATCATATGAGGTACTGGGAGATGCCTGGTGTCTCGAAGCGGCAAAAAATGCGCAGGCGTTTATAGAAAAGAAATTGACCTCTGAAAAGGGCAGGCTCTTTATCCGCTATAGGGAGGGGCAGGCAGTTCATGACGGACAGCTTGACGATTACGCCTTTTATGCCTTTGGCCTGTTGGAATTATATGAGGCTTCCTTTGATATCAAATATCTTAATATTGCCGCTGAAATCTCAGAAAAAATGCTTGAATTGTTTTTTGATGAAGATCAGGGAGGCTTTTATATGTATGCCCATGACAGGGATAAACTGATAAGCCGTCCGAAGGAGGTTTACGATGGTGCGCTTCCTTCAGGGAATTCGGTGGCCGCATATGTAATAAGCAGGCTCTATCACTTGACCGGTAAAATAAAATGGCAGAATGTTCTGGAAAAGCATGTATCTTACCTGACGCAGGAAGTGGAGAAAAGCCCTGCGAACTACTGCTTTTCCCTGCTTGCATTTCAAAGCATTCTGTATCCGTCTACGGAAATTGTATGTGTATCCGCTGAGGGGTCTATATTAGAAGAGATACAAATCCTGCAAAGAAGCCGGAAGCCTGATGTCAGTATGATTTTAAAAACTCCACAGAACGAGGCAGCTCTGTCAGAGGCAGCTCCGTTTACGGCGGATTATCCGATTCCATCTGCAGGAAATTACTATTATATTTGCCGTAATGGGGCGTGCATGAAGCCTGTAGAAGGCATAGAGGAATTAAAAAAGGTGCTGGAGTCCCGGTAGCGTTAGTGTTCTATGCGGAATGAGCTTTGAAGATGGATTATAAAACCAATCAAAGCTCATTTTTGCATACTATTTTGAGTGATACACGTACCATATTATATACATAAAAACTACAGGCCCCCATATAAATAAATAAGCAATTTACAGTATGGGAGGTAGTTTGTATGTGTACGGCTTTTACCTTAAGATCCCGGCAAGGGGAAACCTTTTTTGGAAGGAATATGGATTTCTCTTATGATATTAAGCCTCATCTTTACATTATTCCGAAGAATTATGAATGGGATAATTCATTAAATATGGAGAAGATCCATGATGTATACAGCTTTATTGGAATTGGACAGGAACTTGATGGGGACCTGGGATTTTTTGATGGGGTTAATGAAATGGGGTTTGCTGCTGCGGCTCTTTATTTTGCAGGCTATGCCCAATATGATACCTGGCAGGCTTCCGGTGACAGAGAACAGATCGCTTCCATTGATTTCCTTCACTATATTTTGGGAAGATGTGCAGATATAAGCGATTTACGGCAATTACTGAAAAATCTCTCAATCGTAGGTCTTGAGGATCCGGTGACAAAGACTGTGGCTCCATTGCATTGGATGGCGGTAGATCGCAGCGGGGAGTGTGTTGTCATAGAGCAAACGGAAAGAGGTATGGAAGTAATAGCAAATTCCATTGGTGTTATGGCGAACAGTCCCGATTATCAGTGGCATAAGACGAATTTGAGAAATTACATGGAGGCTACTCCCTATCAGTCCGAGGAGGCTAACTGGGGGAATGTCCGACTGACACCATTTGGACAGGCGGGAGGCACACAGACTTTACCGGGAGGGTACACGTCTCCGGAACGCTTTGTCAGAACTGCTTATTTAAAATCATTTATTCCCACACCACAAAGCCGTATGGAAGCGGTTGTTTCATGCTTTCATGTCATGGAGAGCGTTACCATACCGAAAGGAGCAGTTGTAACCAGCCGGAATACTTATGATTACACCAAATATACAGCTTTTATCAATACGGCTACCTGTGAATATTTTTTCAAGACTTATGACAATATACAGGTTGGAATGGCGGGCCTGTTCGAAAATTGTTTCCAATACCCGGAGCTTGTGAATCTTGGGGGATTATAGAAGGTGGAGCTATAAAATCATTCCGGATCAAAAGGAGTACATAAAAGAATGACGTATTGTATGTCTGGATTTTTGGACCAGTCATGCAGTACGTCATTCAAAAAGTTATTTCAAAAAGGGAGGAGAGCTGATAATAAATTATCAGCTCGAGTATTATGAAAAAAATCTTATAAGCAATTTGTATTTTATGTTTTAAGTATATCCATGAAACATGAAGAAATCATGTTGTTTGTGTAAAAGGTTTTTGAATGAAATTTAAACAAAGTATGAACGATAGGATATACTTAGGACTGTTTGCAAATGGGACTATACAAATATAGGAGTATTTGATAAAATATAGCCATATGCGAAATCTGACGCAATAAATACCTGATAGGTATACCTTTATGCCCAAAGATCATGGGCAGAAAAGTAGAAAGGGAGAAAACATGAAAAATCCGGTTATTACGATTACAATGGATAACGGCGATGTGATGAAAGCAGAGCTTTATCCGGAGATTGCACCAAACACAGTAAATAATTTTATCAGTCTGATTAATAAAGGTTTTTATAACGGACTGATCTTTCACAGGGTTATCAATGGGTTTATGATTCAGGGCGGATGCCCGGAAGGAAGCGGAATGGGAGGCCCAGGCTATTCCATTAAAGGAGAATTCAGCCAGAACGGTGTTACCAATGCGTTCAAGCATTCCGAGGGAGTACTTTCCATGGCAAGAGCTATGAATCCCAATTCTGCCGGTTCCCAGTTTTTCATTATGCACAAGGCATCTCCACACTTGGATGGTTCTTATGCTGCATTCGGTAAAATCACTGAGGGCATGGATATTGTAAATAAAATTGCCGATGTGAAGACCGATTACAATGATCGTCCTTTGAATGAGCAGAAGATCCAGTCCATGACCGTGGAAACCTTTGGGGAAGAATATCCGGAACCGGAGACCTGCTAAAGAAATGAACTGGGAACGGGAAATCACAGTAGAAGGAAAGATTTTCCAGGTTACCATATCCGATGATCATGAGGCCCTGCGTTCTGCTTTTGCGGAAGGCAGGGCCGTTGTTGGTTTATGGGACCGGGAACGGGCAGACCAGAACCTTGCCCCTGCCGCCTATGTTGTAGAGGATCTTAAAGATATTGATGATGTATTTTTAGAGCGGGTCATCAGGAGAAGAGAGGGACTTCCGTGGAATATTGCCAAAACCCAGCGCTTGACAATCCGGGAGTTCGTCCCCCAGGACTTTGTTTCTATACCGGATGAGCCTGAGGCTGGTATATCAGGCTCCCTGTTTTTAAAGGAAGAACCCCTGAAGGATTACATCCGCCATCAATACGGCTTTTATGAATACGGTATTTGGGCTCTGGTTGACCATGAAAAAGGATTGCTTGTGGGAAAGGCGGGGATCTCCAACCTGGAACTTACCGGTCGGGAGGAGTTTTTTAGGGCTATAAAAAAGAATGATACCCCGGTGGAACTGGGATATCACATTTTTTCCCCATACAGACAGCAGGGATATGGGAAGGAAGCCTGTATGGCTATTCTTTCTTATGCTGCCCTGGCTGTATCAGAAAGGATTTATGCAAGGATCGATGAACGGAACTTAGCTTCAATAAAGCTGGCAGAAGATTTAGGGTTCCGGCTTATTGCCCGAACACATAGCGGATCAGTTCCACGGCTGTGTCTGTATGAGTGGAATTACTCATGACAGTAAGAATTGGCTCATCAATAATAAGACCGGTTTTATTGCAGAAGTCCGTGCTTCCGATGAGAATGCCGCAGGCCATGTTTTCGCCTGTTTCCTGATTGGTTACAAAATAGAGGTGCTCCTTTGCTTTGTCGTAAACGTCGGCTGGGAGGAGTTCCTTTAAGTCAACAAATCCACCCATTTCCCCGAAGTGATCGATGGTTTCAGGATTCCCGATCATAACATCCAGACTCTTACTGGATATCATGGCGGTGATTTTGGCCAGTTGGGCATAGGTAAACTCATTCATGGAAGATTCGTCAAAGGTCGGGGACATGGAGTAGTCCACCTCGATCTTTGCATCCTCATTGAGGTCAATGTACTGGCGGAAGCCCTGGTTAAAGTAATCATCTACAGAATCCGTTTCACCGGCAGGGCGGCTGTTAAAAATGACACAGGAAATGGCCGTTTCAAACCGGTTGTTATATATTGCAGAGCCGATGGAAGAGATAAAAATCACGGACACAATGGCAATGATGATGGGGATCTTGTAATATTCCCAGATGTACCAGAGCCTGTCTTTTACACTCATATTTTTCAGCTTGTCCCGTTCCTCCCGCATGGAGTCTTTTAGGGTTTTGTCTTCGTATGGGGTCATGTTTTACTCCTCTTTTTTTATTATTACAGCTACTTTTCTAATTATATCATACAACCTTGGATTTTTAATTAAAATAAAAATAAAATTTTGGTGAAATAAGAAAGAATGTTTGCTTTTTAGGGATAAATCCGCTATAATATCCTTTAATGCAACTATGAAAAGGGGAAAAACGAATGTTTTCTGGTTTTTTTAATTATGATAATCCGGTATGGCGGTTCATCGGTAAATTTGGAGATCTGATTATTTTAAATATCCTATGGCTGATATGCAGTATTCCTATATTTACAATAGGAGCTTCCACCACAGCTGTATATTATGTAACCCTAAAGCTTGTAAGAGATGATGATGGATATACCATCCGTTCTTTTTTTAAGTCTTTTAAAGAAAACTTTAAGCAGTCCACGGTCATCTGGCTCATCCTTCTGGTAGTCGGTCTGATCCTTGGAGTTGATTTATATTTCTTTACCAGATTGTTTACAGGTTCCGGGTCCTTTCGGACGGTGATGCTTACCGTGTTTCTGGCAATGGTTCTTATTTATGCGGCTGTTTTTACGTATATTTTCCCACTTCAGGCCAGATTTTTTAACACTGTAAAGCGCACCTTTTTCAACGCCTTTTTTATGTCCCTGCGCCACTTGTTCCGCACCATTGGAATGATTGCCATTGACGGAGCTCTTTTAGCGGCCGGATTCCTGCTTATGGTACCGCCTATGCTGATGATATTCATGCTGTTTGGCTTTCCGCTGCTGGCATTTATTAATTCCTATATCCTTGCTCCCGTGTTCAATCAGTATATTCCAAAGGCGGAAGAGGAGAAGGGGGACGAGCTTAAGCCGCTGTTTTCCGATGAGGAAGAGCCTGTAAGCAGCATTCTGATGGCAAAAGGTGATGAGTATCAGGAAGAAAAACCTGATAGTGAAGAAACAGAATTTATAGAAATGCAAGACGGGCAGGAATAATTCCTGCTGATAGCCGGCCGGGGATCGCCACGTATCCCTGCCGGCTGTTTTTTTGTATATCAGAATGGATTCTTTTATAAGGAGTTCATATTATGGACACTATATGGACACAAAAAAAAGGTATACTAAATAACTGTGACAAGGAAATGCCTGGAGGTGGAATATGACTGAAGAAGAGTATGTCTGTTTTATCCAGCCCTATGAGGATGCGCTTAAAAACATCCGTGTAAGAGTAGATGTGCTGAATAATGATTACAGGAGAAAGAACCAGAATTACCCCATCCATCATATCCAGTACAGAATCAAGCAAAAGGAAAGCATTGAAAACAAGCTGGATAAGAACGGATATGAGGCCAGCGTGGATTCGGCCAGAAACTATCTTACGGATGTTGCCGGTATCCGGGTCATCTGCTATTTTATAAGAGATATCTACGCAATTGTCAGCCTGCTAAAGACGCAGTCGGATATTGTAATCATAAAGGAAAGCGATTATATTGCCAATCCAAAGTCCAATGGTTATAGAAGCTTCCACATTGTTTTTGGAGTTCCGGTTTATCACACCGATGGCATGGAATATTACCCGGTAGAAATACAGCTGCGAACCATGTCCATGGACTTATGGGCCAGTATGGAACACAGGATCTGCTATAAGGGAGAAGAGAAGGAACAGGCAGTAGAGGAATTTAAAAAGTATGCCATAGCCTTACGGCAGATGGAGGATGAGATGGAGGAATTTCTATAAAGGTATGGTAAACGGCAGCTTTTCCTGGTCGGAGACTCTTAAGCCTATGGTTTTCTTAAGCGGCCCTTGTGAACCCAGTTTCTACCATGGCAAAACCGGCCTGCATAAAATAGACCAGAATTGCAGCCGGCATGGTCCAAATAATATTCAGTAATAAGGTTGTATTTTCCATAATATCTGCGTGTAGCCTTTCTGATTACCATATCCCATGACGTTTCTGATCATAAGTCCATTGACCTTGCAGCCTTCCAGGATCGTCTTCAGACTTTCAAGCTTTTCTGGTTTGATAATAATTTCCAACTTTTTCATACAGCGCGATCTTCTCTAATTTTTTACAGAAAAAAAGGGCGATTCCAGTTTTGGAACGCCCTTGTTCGGTATATCAACATTATACACAACTGATGTTTTCTGCCAAATAAATTTTTGGAAGAGGATAAACGAAAATTTTGTAAAAAAATTAACAAGAACCTAAAAAACATAAGGGAATAAAACGCTTGTGCTTTTCTATGTTTTGTTATATAATAAATACTGTATACAAAAAAATAAAAAAATACAATCCTAAGAAATAAAAAGTGAGGGATGTTTGCCTATGATAAGACATCTGGGATTAAAAGCATATGGAAAGGTTAATCTGGGGCTTGATGTTTTAAGAAAACGGGAAGACGGATACCATGAGGTACGAATGATCATGCAGACCGTAGGCCTTTATGATAAGATTGATATTTACTTAAAAGAGACTCCGGGAATTGAGGTTGTGACAAATCTCTATTATCTTCCGGTGAATGAAAACAACTTGGTTTATAAAGCAGCCAAGCTTCTGATGGAGGAGTTTCATATCCTTCACGGCATCCGCATTCACTTAAATAAATTCATACCGGTTTCTGCAGGTATGGCCGGCGGCAGCAGCGATGCGGCGACGGTACTGTTCGGGGTTAATAAGATGTTCCAGCTTGGCCTGACAAGAGAAGAACTGATGGAACGGGGGGTAAAGATCGGAGCAGACGTTCCCTATTGTTTGATGAGAGGAACTGCTCTTAGCGAAGGAATTGGGGAAATTTTAACTCCCCTTCCCGATATGCCCCAGTGCCAGGTGCTCATAGCAAAGCCTGGGGTCAGCGTATCCACAAAGTTCGTTTATGAGCATCTGGATTTACCCAGCTTAGGTCAAGAGGATCATCCGGATATAGACGGCATGATTGAAGCCATTGGGAACCGCAACATATTCCAGGTGTCGGAACGCCTGGGAAATGTACTTGAATCAGTCACGATTGCGGAATATCCAGTGATTGCACAGATTAAGGACAAAATGAAAGAATTGGGAGCGGTGAACGCCTTGATGAGTGGAAGCGGTCCCACGGTTTTTGGCATTTTTACCAGCCCTAGAGCTGCGGAAATGGCTTATGAAGAATTGAGGTACGGCGAGGCGAAGAGCCTTGCAAAACAGGTTTATCTTACGAATTTTTACAATACCAGGGAGGTTACAAATGAGCAATGATTTAAAGGTTAATATGAATGAATATCTGCCGCTTCGGGATGTAGTCTTTAACACGCTGCGCCAGGCAATTTTAAAAGGGGAACTGGCACCGGGAGAGCGCCTTATGGAGATCCAGCTTGCAGAACGTCTTGGAGTCAGCCGTACCCCCATCCGGGAAGCCATCAGGAAACTGGAACTGGAAGGGCTGGTATTAATGATACCCAGAAAGGGCGCCGAAGTTGCAAAGATTTCTGAGAAGAGCTTAAGGGATGTGCTGGAGGTTCGCAGATCCTTAGAAGAGCTTGCCATTGAACTTGCTTGCCAACGTATGACTCCGGAGGCTGTAGAGGAGCTTGAAAAAAAGCAGGAAGAATTTAAAGAGGCCGTGGAACAGGGCAATCCCATGGAGATTGCGGAGACGGATGAAGCCTATCATGATGTGATTTATAAAGGTACCTGCAATGACAGGCTGGTGCAGATGATCAATAATTTAAGAGAGCAGATGTACCGTTACCGTCTGGAATACATCAAGGACGAGGATAAACGTCAGATTCTTCTGTTGGAACACGATAACATATTGAGGGCGGTCAGACAGCGGAAGGTTCAGGAAGCAAAAGAAGCAATGCGGGAGCATATTGATAACCAGGAGATCACCGTATCAAGGAATATCAAGGAACAGGAATAAGAAAAGAGGTATTTTATGACGTTTAAGGAGAAGTATCTGGCCGGTGAGATAGAATTTGAAGCCATTGATGATTTTATTGAAGAATGGAATAACAGCAGTACAACCGAAACCCTTGCCCAGTTTCTCGGCCTTAATGTAGAGGAAGAGGATATTTGGATCGAAGAGAGCGATGAAGCCTTAAAGGAACTTCTGGACAGGAGATAGGAGCGCCAGGCAGTCCTGCAATTTTGCCCAAAAACCAGGGTAAGAATTGCAAAGAATAAACAAAATTGGAAAAATTATAAAATAAATATAACCTTTCTTGACAAGGTGACAACGTGTCATTATAATAAGTGGCATGTTGTCACCTTTTCGTGTGCTCAAGGGACTCACATGGAAAAGAGAAAGGAGAGATGAAACGATGCCAACGGAACGGTTTTATAATCTTCCGGCAGGAAAAAAGAAAACCATCTGCGATGCAGCGGTGGAGGAATTTACAAGGGTGCCGTTTGAAAAGGCTTCTATTAATAAAATAATTCAGGCCGCAGGAATATCGAGAGGAAGCTTTTATACTTATTTTGAAGACAAACGTGATGTTCTTAGATATATTTTCGAAGATGCCACTGAAAATTTTCAAAATAGCTGGGTGGAATACGCGGAAAAAAATAATGGTGATTTGTGGAAAACGGCCGAAATGTTTTTGCATTTCAGCATAGCCAATGCAAAGGATAATGTACTGCAGCTGGTTAAGAACATTGCCGACAGCGAGACAATGTTTGGTGCGACTCATCAGCTTTGCAAAGAAAATTCCAAAAACCAGCAAGAACTGCAGGAATTGATGTACCAAGCCATTGATACCTCTGATTTTAAAGATCAGAGTATAGAAACCTTTGGAAAACTGGTATCCATGATTTTCTTGGAGCTTGCTCATTGTATGGGCTGGTACTACCATCATCGGGAAGATGAAGAAAAAATTAAGAAAATTTTCCTGGAAAAATTAGAAATTCTGCAATATGGAATTCGTAATCAAACATTACAATCTTAATATGGCCAAATAAGGAGTTACTATGACTAAGAAAAAAATATTCATCATTGTAGGAGCGGTTGTAATTGTGGCAGTTGTGGCAGGGCTGATTCTTCCGAGGGTACTGAAAGGAAAGCAGGAAGAGATTGTAGCGGAGGTTCCGCCGGCTGTAACTGTAGAAAAACCTGAGACCAGGACCATTGAGTTAAGCAATGAACTGATCGGAACGATCGAGCCGGACAGCATTGTACATGTTACACCTCTTGGGGCAGGAGAAATAACAAGCGTAGGAGTAAAGACCGGCGATTTGGTATCTGCGGGCCAGCTTCTCTGTGTCATCGACACAAAGCAGGTGGAGAGTTCCCGGATCACTTCGGAAACCGCCAGAATTACTTATGAAGACGCTAAGAAGAATCTGGATCGTTATTCCATTCTTTATGCAGCCGGCGATGTGGCAGAAGCAGATTATCAGTCTCTGGCCGATAAAGTGGAGATGGCAAGGCTTCAATATGAGAATGCCAAAATTGCATATAAGATCCAGATGGAAAGCAGTCAGGTGACGGCACCTATTGCAGGGCGTGTGGAAAGTTTTAACATCAGCGTTCATGATATGGTCTCTCCTCAGACCACCCTTTGTGTTATTTCAGGGGAAGGCGGGAAATCCTTGACCTTTTATGTTTCGGAGCGCATTGTAGGAGGACTGAAGGTTGGAGATTCCATAAGGGTAGAAAAGAATGGAACCGAGCATTCGGCGGCCATAACAGAAGTGAGCACAATGATTGATCAGGCAAGCGGCTTATTTAAGATTAAGGCTTCCATACCCGATGGAGATACCCTGGCTACGGGTACTTCGGTAAAGCTTTACGTTATCGCCCAGAGGGCAGAGAATGTACTGACAGTTCCGGTTGACAGCATTTATTATGAGGGCGGGAACCCGTACATTTATACATATGCAGATGGATCGCTTAAGAAGAATGCGGTAACCGTAGGGTTGTCAGACAATGAGTACAGCGAGATCCCAAGCGGCATTACTGCCAATGATCAGGTAGTGACCACATGGACCAGTGAGTTATATGAGGGCTCCAAGGTTACTCTTGCAGGCGGCAATGAAAAAGAGTCCCAGGCAGAAGAAGGCACGACAGAAGAAACCGGAACAGAACCTTCCGGTCAAACACAGTAAGGGGGCGGTAAAATGGGAATCACAAAAGGCGTTTTAAAGCGGCCCGTAACCACCGTCTTAGTAATATTGTGCTTGCTAGTATTTGGTTTGTCCTCTGTTTTGTCTGCCAAAATGGAGCTGACTCCGGAAATGAACTTTCCGATGCTGTTGATCAGCAGCGTTTATGCCGGAGCAAACCCGGAAGATGTAAACGACCTGGTCACCAGGCCGGTAGAAGATGCCGTTGGTACCCTCTCAGGCATTAAGAATGTTCAGTCCAGCTCTCAGGAGAATGTTTCCATCGTTCTGCTGGAGTACGAATATGGTACGGATATGAATAAGGCGTATTCGGATCTGAAAAAGAAAATGGATAATGTTGAACTTCCAGATGACGTGGAAACTCCAAGTGTTATGGAATTCAATATCAATGACATGCCTGTGGTGACTCTGGCTGTTAAAGATCCAACCCAGAATAATTTATATAACTATGTAAACGATAAAATTGTACCGGAATTTGAAAAGATTTCTTCCGTTGCAAGCATAGGGGTTAGCGGAGGCCAGAAGGGCTATGTGAGCGTACGGCTGATCCCTGAAAAGATGAATCAGTATCATCTTACTATGAATTCCATCAGTCAGGCCATCAAAGCGGCTGATTTTACCTACCCGGCAGGAAGTACCGGAGTGGGAAAACGGGATTTATCTGTCAGTACCGGGGTAGAAGTAGGAAACATTGAAAGTCTTAAAAAGATCCCTGTGGTGGCTGGCGGGGGGAAGACCATTTATATGGAGGACATTGCCGTTATTTCGGAAACCTCTGAAAAACAGGAAGCCATCGGTCGTTATAATGGAGAAGATACCATTACCTTATCCATTAATAAACAGCAGAAAAACAGTGCGGTGGATGTCTCCAAGTCCGTGACAAAGACCGTTGAAACTTTGAAAAAGGAATACCCCAACCTGGATATCGTTGTTGTTGACGATACCAGTGACCAGATTACATCAGCCCTTAACAGTGTTAAGGATACCATGATCATGGCGGTTATTATTTCCATGATTATTATCTTCCTTTTCTTTGGAGATATCAAGGCATCTCTCATTGTAGGAAGTTCCATTCCAGTATCCATTCTGGTGTCGCTGATTTTAATGGCGGCCATGGGCTTCTCCCTGAACGTTATTACCATGAGCAGTATTGTTCTTGGCGTAGGTATGATGGTGGATAACTCAATCGTGGTTATGGAGAGCTGTTTCCGTTCCCAAAAGGGAACCGGGTTTCGGGAATACATGCAGGCAGCATTAGAAGGAACAGGAATCGTGCTGCAGTCCATTCTTGGAGGAACCATTACCACCTGTGTCGTATTTATCCCTCTGGCGCTTTTAGAAGGCCTTACAGGCCAGCTCTTTAAGCCGCTGGGTTACACGATTGTATTCTGTATGCTGGCGTCTCTGCTTTCAGCTATTACAATTGTTCCTCTGTGCTACAGCCGGTTCCGTCCTGTTGAGAAGTTAAATTCCCCCATGGGTGGAATTGTAAAAGCGATGCAGAATGGCTACCGAAGGATCGTAGATCGGTTGCTTAACAGGCGTGGCATGGTTATGATCGTGTCGGTTCTGCTTTTGATTGCCTCCTTTGCCCTGGCTGCAAAGCTTGGTTTTGAGCTGATGCCCGAGGTAGACCAGGGAACGATCACCGTTTCCGCAGAGATGAAACCTGGGCTTAAGTTAGAAGAGGCAGATAAAATCTTAAACAAACTGGAAGATATTGTTACCAGTGAGGAGGATTTAAAGTCCTACATGGTAAACTATGGAGGGAGCGGCTTAAGCTTCAGCGGAGGTAAGAAGGGAACTTTAACCGCTTACTTAAAAGATGACCGCAAGCTGTCCACCAAGGAGGTTGTAAATAAGTGGAAAAAGGAAATGAACCAACTTTCTGACTGCAATGTTACAGTAGAGTCCACATCCTCCATGAGTCAAATGAGCAGCAAAAATGATTTTGAGGTAATTCTTCAAAGCTCCCAGTTGGATAAACTGAAAGACGTTTCAAACCAGATGGTAGCAGAGCTGATCCAAAGCCCACAGCTCATCAAGGTCCATTCGGACTTAGAAAATGCGGCGCCTGTATTAAAAGTCCGGGTTGACCCTATAAAGGCGGCTGCAGAAGGCGTTGTTCCGGCTAGTGTGGGCGGATTATTAAACAGTATGCTGAGCGGTTCTAAGGCATCTACCATGGAAGTGGCAGGCCAGGAAGTTGATGTTAAAGTGGAATATCCTAATGATTCCTATGATACTCTTGATAAGGTAGAGGGTATTATGGTTCCGAACAACTATGGCGGCTCTGTGGCGCTTACAGATATTGCTGATATCGGTTATGAAGACAGTCCTTCCTCAATCAGCAGGAAGAACAAACAATACGTGGTTACCATTACAGGATCCTTTACCGATGTAGTTAAAACGAAAAAGGATAAAGAAGCAGCAAATAAGGATATTGATGAAAAGATTGTAAATAAATATTTGAATGATATTGTTACAAGGGCAAAGAACAGTGAAGATGAATCCATGCAGGAAGAGTTTACCAGCCTGTTTAAAGCAATCGCTACGGCTATATTCTTAATCTTCATCGTTATGGCCGCCCAGTTTGAATCTCCAAAATTCTCCTTAATGGTCATGACGACCATTCCCTTCAGCTTAATCGGGTCCTTTGGATTCCTGGCGGCTGCAGGAGTTGCTATCAGCATGCCATCCCTCCTTGGATTTTTGATGCTCATTGGTACGGTGGTAAACTCAGGAATCCTTTATGTGGATACGGTGAACCAGTACCGTTCAACCATGGATAAACGAACAGCTCTGATTGAAGCAGGAGCTACCAGACTCCGTCCAATCCTCATGACAACACTCACCACAGTGGTGTCCATGGTACCTATGGCAATGGCCGTCGGAAAGAACGGAGAAACCATGCAGGGGCTTGCATTAGTAAACGTGGGCGGTCTGACGGCTTCTACCATTCTGTCGCTGCTCATGCTTCCAATATATTATTCCCTTATGAGCGGTAAAACGGATAAGAATTTATTGCCGGATTAAGAGGCAGCAGGGAACCGGACTCTCGTAATTTCCGGTTCCTTATTGGAAGAAAGTGGATTGATTGTTTTAAGTAGGATATGATAAAATAATGACAGAAAAACAGCATAAAAATCCCAGTTAAGGAGGATTCAGGATGAGAAAATGGAAACAGATCAGTGCTTTCTGCCTTGCGGCAGCGCTTACTGTCTCCGGACCGGCGGCCACAGTTTGGGCCGGAAGCCCGGAATTTGCAAGAACCCCAGAGGAGTGGGCAAAGCTCCGGGACAATGTGATGGATTATAATGAACTGGCGGGCCTGATCCATGAATATAATGTGACGGTTCAGAAAAACCAGCTGGATATTAATGATAAGAAAAAGGATGACCGGATTACCAGAGACCAATATGCACAGTATTACCGGGATGCGGCAAACGATTACAGAGACATGATTACCGGAGATGATCCCGTGTCTGATGCTAGCGGTGCGGCTAATGCCAACCGGTCGGAAGCCTTGGCAGATAACAATGTTGAGGATCTGAAAGTATATCAGCTCACCTATGACCAGGAGGAAGCCAATCTGGTAGTAACGGCCCAGTCCTCCATGATCGCCTTTTTTCAGCAGAAATATGAATTGGAAAGCGCAAAGAGCAGCCTGGAGTTTTTAGAGGCTGCGTACCAGTCCGCGCTTGTAAGGCAAAATGCAGGATTGGCAACTCAGGCCGATGTGCTGGGAGCCTTAGAGAGTGTTCAGAGCACTCAGGCTTCCATTGATAAGCTGACATCTTCCGTTGAAGAGACCAGACAGAAGCTCTGCGTAATGCTGGGCTGGAAATACAACGACACACCGGATATTCTTGAAATTCCGGCAGTGAACATGGAACGCATTGCTGCCATGAATCCGGACACAGATAAGGAGTCTGCCCTGAGCAGCAACTATACCTTAAAAATCAATATGAGGAAGCTTGAAAATGCCGTAGGAGATGTTACAAAGCAGACCTTGAACCGGACTATTGCAAACAATGAGCAGAATATCGGTTCTGATTTAACAAAACGTTACCGGGCGGTTCTTCAGGCAAAGGCAGCATATGATCAGGCTGGAGCAGAGCTTGCTCTGGAAAGCAAAAATATGGATACTGCTCAGAGGAAATATGACTTAGGGGCCTTAAGCAAACTGGATTATTTAAAGCAGAAGAATGCATTTGACACGAAGAATCTTGCCATTAAGACATCAGAGCTTGCCCTATTCCAGGCGGTTCAGAATTATGATGATGCAGTAAACGGACTGGCTTCGGCAGGAGGTTTATAAGATATGAGAAAGAAAGGCTACTTATCTGCCTGTATGGCAGTGTCGCTTGCCCTTACCGCTGCCCTTCCGGTTTATGGGGCAGCAGGACCCGGCAGCACGAGTATAGCCATTCCTGACGGGATGGGAGAAGAAACCTGGAGTAGGCTTAACGATCAGACCATTGAATTTGATGAGCTTTCCGATCTGGTAAGATATTTTAACCCTGATGTAAAGAACATTGCCGATTCGGCTGGAAATGAGTTAAGTAACCAGCAGTATGTCTATGACGAAATGAGGATGTCTATCCGGGATCTCAATGATAATGCCCAGGCGATGAAAGATTCAGGAACCAAGGAAGGGGAGGAGGCATACATGGCCTTAAAGGGCACGGTAAAGGTGCTGGATGGTCAGGCGCAGATGCTTGATAAAGTAATCAAACGCATTAACTCAGGGGTTAATAAAAACGTTGACCGCTATTCGAAAACCTTTTCTTCTGCCGCAGACCAGATCATGATAGGCTATAGCAGCGCTATGGCCAATCGGGACGTGGTTCAGAAGGCCCTGGATTTAAGCGTGGCAGGTTATGAGGCCCAGTCCTTAAGCCAGAAACAGGGCTTGGCAACAGAAGCAGATGTTTTGGCAGCCAATAAAGGGGTTCTGGCAGCCCAGGCAGCTCTTGCCCAGCTTGACAACACCATTGATGGGCTGAAGCGTTCCTTATGCCTGATGACCGGATATTCAGCGGATGGGGCAGTTTTGATTGGAAATATCCCTCAGCTTGATCTTTCCGCCATTACTGCACTGGACTTAGAAGCGGATACAGCAAAGGCAATCGGAAATAATTACGACTTAATCGATAGCCGTCGCGGGGCGTCCAACAAGACCACGACCGGTATAAAGAACAAGGAGGCCAGTATCTCAGAGGGAGAGCAGAACCTCACGGTTACTATGCAGTCCTTTTATCAGGAGATCCTTCAGGCGAAGGCCGCCTATGACGCCTCTTCCACCGCTTATGAAAAGGCGGTGTTGGAAAAGGAAAAGGCAGACCGTTCCTATCAACTGGGCATGTTAAGCAAGATAAGTTATTTACAGGCCCAGATGGCATTTTCACAGGCAGAGGGAGAGAGGCAAACCGCCTATAACACCTTGTATCAGGCCTATAATACCTATCAGTGGGCGGTTAACGGGATTGTAACGGCTTCTGGTCAATAGGCTCCTCTTTCTTGGTAAGGAGCTCAACCAGCTTAAAGCGGATATGGATCTTCGGTGCTTCCCGGCTGATTAACTTATAATCAGATTCATCCATGGAACTTTTTAATATTGCTTTGGAAGCATCCGGAACAACCGCATAAGAAGAATCTGTGAAACATAACGGAGGATAAAGGACGCACCACCAGTTGCGTCCTTTTCCTTCGCCTATTTTTACCCGGACGGCCTCATAATTGCCGCAGGGAAATACCATATCTCCATAGGTCTTGGTTGGAAAGTAACAATTGGTCAGTTCCATATGTGCGGGATAATTGTATCCCAGTTTTTTCATGTAGTGTTCCGCTTTTTTCTCCAAACCATCCTTGTGGGCGAGAACATAGCCTTTTGTTTCCTCAAGGGATGCATTTTCTCCAAGGTCCTCATATATTGAATTGAGCAGCATGGTGCGAACTTTTAATTTCAGGGATTGATCTTCTGAGCTGTCGCTGTTTGCTAATACGTGAAAGCGCAGGATTTCAGGGGCGATCCGTGCGGCCAGTGCTTCATCCTTTTGCCTTCCGTCTGATAAGGTAAGCAAAAAAGCAATCAGAAGACAGGTAATACATAAAAATAAATCATGTCTCTGCTTCATAGGGGTTCCTCCTTTTTTCTTGAATCTATTTGTAATTGTAACCATATGTGCTATAATATAAACACTGTAAAATTGAGAAATTAGTAAGGAGAGCAAAATGGATAGAAAAACTGCGGTTGTACTATTTGGCGGCCAGTCATCAGAGCATATTGTATCCTGTATGTCGGTGGTCAATGTTATTAACCATATTAATAGAGAGAAATACGATGTAGTTTTAATTGGAATCACAGAAGAGGGCCGTTGGATCAAAACAGATTCTATAGAAGATATAAAAAACGGCACATGGAAAGATGGTGCGGTTTCTGCAGTGATCTCTCCTGATGCAACCATGAGCGGTGTTATTTTAATGGACGGGGATAAGACGGAGATTGTCAGAGTTGATGTGATATTTCCTGTGCTTCATGGATTATTCGGAGAGGATGGGACCGTTCAAGGACTTTTGGAGCTGGCGGGGATTCCATATGTGGGCTGCGGAGTGTTAGCCTCTGCCATTTCCATGGATAAATTATATACAAAGATCGTTGCAGATGATCTGGGGATCACTCAGGCGGCTTATGTGCCGGTGATGCGCCATGACTTAAAAGATATAGAGGCGGTTGTTGGCAGGGTAGAAGAGAAGTTCTCTTATCCCGTGTTTGTAAAACCCTCCAATGCAGGTTCTTCCAAAGGGGTAAGCCGGGCATGTGACCGGCAAGAACTTAAGGAGGCTTTGATAGAGGCAGCAAACCATGATCGCAAGATTCTGGTAGAAGAGATGATAGTCGGACGGGAAATTGAATGTGCCGTATTTGGAGGCGGAAACGCACCGGTGGAAGCTTCCGGAGTAGGGGAAATTCTTGCGGCAGCGGAGTTCTATGATTTTGATGCTAAGTATAACAACTCTGATTCCAGAACGGTTGTGGACCCGGTTCTGCCAGAGGGAGCCACAGAGCGGGTAAAAGAAGCTGCTAGGGCTATTTTCCAGGCAGTTGACGGTTATGGCCTGGCAAGAGTTGACTTTTTTGTGAAAAAGGATGGCAGTGTGGTATTCAATGAGATCAATACCATGCCTGGATTTACCGCAATCAGCATGTATCCCATGCTTTGGGAAGCAGCTGGAATGAGTAAGGATCAATTGGTTGACCGGCTTCTGGAGCATGCAATGGATCGTTTTAGAGTATAGGAGAAACGCCCTATGGGCGGAAAGAGGAAAATAAATGGCAGACAGAAATTCACCTATAGGAGTATTTGATTCAGGTGTAGGCGGACTGACAGTTGCACGGGAGATCATGCGGCAGATGCCGGATGAAAAAATTGTATATTTTGGAGATACGGCAAGAGTACCTTATGGAAGTAAATCCTGCAGTACGGTGATTCGTTTTACCAGACAGATCATCCGCTTTCTCATGACCCAGGATGTGAAGGCAATCGTGATTGCCTGCAATACCGCTACCGCCTGCGCCCTTGAGGCTGTAGAAAAGGAAGTGAGCATTCCCATTATAGGTGTGATCCATGCGGGAGCAAGAACCGCCGTAGAGTCCACGAAGAACGGGAAGATCGGCATTATTGGAACGGAAGGGACTATACGAAGCGGGGTATACACCAAAGTGATGAAGGAAATGAGGGATGACATTGAAGTCACCGGAAAACCGTGCCCTCTTTTGGTTCCTCTGGTGGAAGAAGGGCTTTTGCACGATTCCGTAACCGATGAAATCGCTTCCAGATACTTAAGTGAATTAAAGGGAAAATATATAGACACACTGGTTCTTGGCTGTACTCATTATCCCCTCTTGCGTTCTACCGTAGGAAGGCTCATGGGACCGGAGGTGACATTGGTAAACCCCGCATATGAAACTGCCCTGGAGTTAAAGCAGGTCTTAGACGAAAATGACCTTTTATGCAGACCGGAAAGCAGTGATCCGGAAAAATACCGTTTCTATGTCAGTGACTTGGCAGAGAAGTTCACCAGCTTTGCCGCCTCCATCCTTCCGGGACAGGTAAAAGAGACAAAACAAATCAATATTGAGGAGTACTAAAGGAGTTTTATTATGACGAGAGACGTTCTCATCAGCATCAGCGGGATGCAGATTGCAGAAGACGACAGCAATTCAGTTGAGATGATAACAACCGGCGATTATTTTATGAAAAACGGCAAGCACTACATTCTATATGACGAGATCCAGGAAGATACAGGTGGAGTGACCAAGAACACCATTAAAATCCATGGGTCCGGGCTGGATATCATCAAGCGTGGCAGTTCCAGCGTTCATATGACCTTTGAAAAGGATAAAAAGAATATGTCCTGCTATGCAACACCCTTTGGCGAACTAATGATCGGGATCAGCACAAAGGATATCCAGATTAATGAGGAAGAGGACAGCCTAAAAGTACGTGTAGCCTATTCCCTGGATATCAATTACCAGCATGTTTCGGAATGCAATATTGTGCTGGATATTCAGTCCAAGGCCACAGCGGATATCCGCCTCCTGAATTAAAAAAAGACATATGCCATTGGCAGTATGCCTTTCAGTTATGTTAGAGAATGGATTCTTTAAGAAGCGGGATCGCACCATATTTACCTAAAAGGTAGTCCTTGGAAAAGCTGGCGTCAGACCGGACCTTGATATCTGCTAAAGTATAGAGCCTGGATTCGTGGTATTCATTCATATCCACAAAAGCTACTTCATCACGGCGGAACTGCTGGTTATTTAATATAGAGATATCGTAGGTCGTGAAAAGAATCTGTATGTTTAAATTTTTGTCCTTTTGAAAAGTATCAATAAAAAACTTTGTAACAGACGGATGGAACTCGTTTGATATATTATCAACAATCAGTACACCGCCCCCTTGGGACAGATGATAAACCTGAATGAATAATTGAAGGTATTTCATGGTACCCATGGAAACCTTTGTGTAATCCATATATTGAATTTGGTACTCGCCGGTGTCCCGGGATTTCACGCGGTATCCAAGTTTTGGGATTCCCTTTTCGATAATAAGTTCTTCTGCCGGGATTCCCAGCTTTCTTAGCTGTCCCAATGCATAATTAAGGGCTTCCGGATTTTCAAGGGCTTTGTATGCCCGTCCATCCATAATCAGATGGCCCGCAAGCTGGAACGGTTCAAGGAAGTCGCAGTAATAAGCAATTTTCTTCGAGAAAAAGGACTCAAAAGGCTCCATGATTTCCGTAATTTCGGGAATATCCAGGCACGCTAAAATAGAACAGAATAACCGGTCCTCATGCGGACGGATTCCTGTCTTCTGACGTAAAACTTTTTCATACTGGCGCCCAATGGTAATTTCATCCTCACTCCGTGTGAATACCACATGGTTATCCACGGCCAAGTTTTCCGTGAGAACTTTTTTATTTAAAATAGAGAAGCCGTATTCATAGACACGCTGTCCACTGATAAAGGTAAGTTCCATTTCCGTGGGCTGGGTGTTGATTTTCTCATCCCGGAATGGAAGGATCTTGTCCAAAGAACTGATCTGTAAGAGGGACATAAAATGCTTTCTTGGAATGTCCTCCATTGAAAACAGCTGCCAGAAAATAAAAGAGTGAAAGCTGGTAAAAGCGAGAAAAAGATTGGTTTTACCGCTGGAATTTGCTCCATATATGGCCAGAGTTTTAAGCAGTTTTTTGTTGCCGGCCATTACCAGATGATTTGGATGTTCCTTGTAATTAACTGCTTTCATATCAATAAAAGTTTCATCCAGAAAGGAACGGAAGTTTTTAAAACGAAAAGAAATTATCATGGTATATTATCCTCCTTTTCGAAATTATACTGTATTTTTGTATAAAAATAAACAAGAATACAAAAAAAGTTGTTTACCATGTGATAATTTCGTCCAGGATCTGCTGCTGCTCCTGACTGGAACGGGTGAGATAAATTCTTGTAGTCTCAATACTTTCATGTCCCATTAAATCCGCTAAAAGAGAAATGTCGTTAAAACAGGCCAAAAAGTTTTTGGCAAAACGGTGACGGAAGGAGTGTGGATAAACCGTGTCAGGATCTATTCCATAGCGCCTGGCCAGATGTTTCAACTGAAAATTGATTCCCCGTGGGGTGATTAAATGTCCTTCTTTATTTAAAAAGAGGAAACCGCTTCGTTTGCCCTGGCTGTGACACCATTCTAACGCCTCTTCACATAGAGAATCAGGGAAATAAATACGGCGCACCTTTCCGCCCTTGGAATAAAGATCCAAATACCCCAGGTTTAAATGCTCGACCTTGATTTGGATCAATTCACTGACCCTGGCGCCTGTTGTTGCCAGAAAGCGGACGATAAAATACCAGAAGTAATTTTTCTCTTCTTTTAATTTTTCTTTAAAAAGCTCATAGTCCTCATTTGAAATCACGGTATCCAGAAAGGTTTTTTGCTGGACCTTTACTGAAGGCAAATGGTAAGTGGCGACTAAAATATATTCCTCTCCACTGGTCTCCGCCAAAAAGCGGGAAAAGTGATTCATGGCATGGATCCGCTGGTTGACGGTTGCCGGCCGGTAACGGGTAATCAGATAGCTTTTATAACGCTGAAGACTCTCCGGTGATATTTCCTTATACATGCTGAAAAAAAGCCGTACGCTGCCCGCATAGGCCGTAATGGTATTACTAGATAAATTCTTTTTCTTCAAAAATTTCTTAAAATCATTTAGCAATTCTTCATTTAACATATTTTCCTACCAATTCACAATTTGATTGACAATTTGTTTTTGTTCCGTGCTGCTCCGGTGAAGATAGATTCTGGTCGTTTCGATGCTTTCATGACCTAATATATCCGAAAGCATGGAAATGTCCCCGCAGCTTTCAATAAAGTTCTTTGCAAAGCGATGACGAAACGAATGGGGATAAACCACCTTAGGATCCAAATCATAGAGGACGGTAAATTTTTTCAGCTGGCCCCGGATTCCCGCAGGTGTGATTGGATCTCCATACCGGTTTAAGAATACGTATCCACTGACCCGGTCAATCTGGCGCAGCCATTTTAAGGAATCTTCCCGGAGGCTTTTTGGTATGTAGATTCTTCTTATTTTATTATCTTTAGAGTAGATATCCATATATCCACGTTTTACGTGCTCTACCTTGATCCGGACCAGCTCGCTGACCCGGACGCCTGTTGCTGCCATAAAACGTATGACAAAATAATACAGCATGTTTCCGGAACGGATCAGACATTTTTTTAAGTATTCGTAATCGGCTTGGCTGATCACGTTTTCCAAAAATGTTTTCTGCTGAACCCGTATCATCAGCATTTTAGACGAGGACAGCTGTAAAGACTCTGTGTAACAGTTAAGAGCTCTGATTCTCAAGTTAACGGTCTGGGGCTTGTAATGTTCCATAAGGTAACATTTATAAAGCATGAGATTATCATGGCTGATCACATGATATAACCCAAGAAATTGTTTTACTGCAAATAAATATACGTGAATGGTATTGGAGGACATGTTGTTGAACTCCAGATAGTCTCGGAAGTCATCAAGGCTTTGCTCGACTGGGCTTTTGTTTTCTGCTTCTAAATCAGTTACGGTATTTTCTTTTACCATATCGTTACTCTCCTTGTAGTTTGATGAAAAAATGGTTTGACATAAGTATATAGGTAATCCGAAGAATAATCAAGAAAAATTCGAAAAAATTGCAATAAATAACGAATAATCACGTGTAAATGGCCTGTTGCTTACGATAATTTCCAATATTAGAAGTATAATTACCTCGTAATGCAATTAGGAATTTCGAAGAGTATTTCAAAAAGAAAAAAAGGAGAGTGCATTAATTATGAGAAAGCAGACAAAATTAGTTGCTGTATTATCCACAGCAGCACTGCTGGCATTAGGCGCTTCCATGTCCTCTTTCGCAGCGACTGGCTGGCAGGAAGAAAATGGTACATGGGTGTACTACAATAAGAGCGGCGACTTAGAGACAGAGAAGTGGGAAAAATCAGGAGACAACTGGTTCTACTTAAATGAAGATGGTGAGATGGCTACCGATGTTGTTGTTGAATATAGCGACAACTACTACTATGTAGATGAGAACGGTGCTATGGTAATCAATAAGTGGGTTTCCGTTGAGAACGATGATTATGATGGAGATGACGAAGATGAGCCGGTTAATCACTGGTACTACTTCGGATCCAATGGTAAAGCTTTTAAGAGTTCTTCTAACAGCAATAGCGCTTCCTTCAAGAACGTTAACGGAAAGAAATATATCTTTGATGACGAAGGCAAAATGTTGTATGGCTGGATTGGTGAAGACGGAGATAGAAAAACCGGTGATGACGCTTGGAAAGAAGGCGACGGCCTTTATTACTGTGGTGATGAGAATGATGGCGCACAGACAATCGGTTGGGCTTATCTTGACATTGTAGATAATGAATATGACCAGGATGATGCTTGGCATTCCAGCTCCAAGGTATTTGATGATGAGAATCAGACACGTTGGTTCTATTTCAAAGATAATGGTAAGAAAATGGTCAAAGAAACTGGCAAAACTATTAATGGTAAAAAATATAGTTTCGATGAGCATGGCCGTATGAATGCTGAGTGGGTAATCTATGATGCTACCCCAACAACATCTACAGTTGCTACTGGTAGTATTACGAAACCACAGGGTACTTCTGATTATACCACAAATTGGAGATACTATGGATCACCGGAAGATGGTGCCAGAGTAACGAAGGGTTGGTTTAAGGTAGTTCCGGATATTAATCTTCATGAAGGTGACTATGATGACGATGAAGATTCTTGGTACTATTCTGATAAAGATGGTAAATTGGTCGCTTCTGAAATCAAGACTATTAATGGTAAGAAGTATGCATTTGATGATTATGGCAGAATGAAAGATGGCCTGAGGTTTATCAAATTTGAGGGTGATAGTACAACTAAGATTGATACTATCTTAGCTGATGATGATCGTAGCGATGCTAAGTTTGATACAGAAGATAATTTCAAAGATAGTGCTAATACCCTGTTGGGTGAGGAATATCACTGCTATTACTTTGGCAGCGGTTCTGATGGTGCGATGAAGACAAATAAGCAGACTGTTGAAATTGATGGTGATAACTTCAACTTCTTATTCAATAAGTCCGGTAGCTATAAGGGTGCTGGTAAAACTGGCGTTGATGACAGCAAATATTATTTAGCTGGTATGCTTTTAAAGGCAGACAAAGATGATAAGTATTCTGTTATTAAAATTGAAACCGTAAAAGATGCTAAAAAGGGTACTGAAGGTGCTGAATATTCAATATTAACTACAGATGACTTTATTAAAGAAGCTAAGGATAAGGGATATGCTACACCTAATGCGGAAAAATTAAAGGGTGGCAAGTATACTGAATACTATGATATTGACTATAAAAAGGCAGCTGAAAAGGACAATATCGTTTATAAACTAGTCAACACTTCTGGTTCTGTACAGAAGAGTAAGACTAAAGCTAAAGATGGTAACGATCGTTGCTATGTACAGAGCAGTGAGAATATCATAGGAATTTTTGTTGAAGATTAATTATAATCCAAAATGAGTTTTGTCTAATTTATAGGACGTATTGCATGCCTGACTATTTAATAGTCGGGCTGCAATGCGTCCTTTCTAGTGTTTTATGACAAGTCAATATTGGAGTAGTGATGAGAATAACTGGTACTATTATGATGAAACTGGTATATTAGTTGCAAAAAATGCCAATTCCTAACGATATTACAATCAGGAAGCGGCATTTTCCAGGTTTGTAGAGATTTATTTAGCATGTATATGACTTCAGCATCCACAGAAGCTTCTGGTCTTCGGCCAGATAGCCATTAAATTGATCTACGGATGTGCCGTCGCCATCGTCTTCGGCCAGCTTGATATTCCTCCTTTTCTTAGCTGTTCATTATGTTTTCATAGTTTGCTGCAACAGCCTTCCAGTCAATAACATCAAAAAATGCTCTAATATAGTCGGCTCTGAGATTCTTATATTTTAAGTAGTAAGCATGTTCCCAAACATCAATGCCTAAAATTGGAAAGAAACCTCCACCTTCCATGAGGGGATTGTCCTGATTTGCACTGGCTGAAAGAACCAGCTTTCCATCATGGTTTGCTGAGAGCCAGCCCCAGCCGGATCCAAACTGGCCGGCAGCCAGGCCGCTTAACTGATTTTGAAAGTCAGAAAAACTGCCAAAAGTTTTTTCGAGCGCATCCTTTAGGGGACCATCAGGCTTTCCACCGCCGGAAGGGCTCATAGTAGAAAAATACAGGTTATGATTATAAAATCCTCCGCCGTTGTTTCGGATGGCTTTTCTGAGAGATTCGTCGGAAATGCTGTCCAGGGAGGAGAGCAGGGCGGTGATTTCTTTGTCTTCAACACCGGCCTTTTTGGCAGCGTCATTTAAATTTTTGGTATATGCTGCGTGATGCTTGGAGTAATGGGTCTCCATTGTGAGAGCGTCGATATGGGGCTCTAAAGCGTTATATGCGTATGGTAATTGTATTTGATTAAACATAGTAATTCTCCTTTCGTTTTTGGTTATGCAGTGAAAAGGTTATTTTTATAAAGAAGTTAGTTACGGCTAACTACCTTGTAGCTTGATTGTATATTAAGTAAATAACTTTGTCAATAGGTTTTTTAAAATTAAATTGAAAACAACCATAATTGGTGTTTCTTCCTAATATATAAGGAATCATAATAGGTTATTTTCACAATTCTATTTTTGCAAAAATCGACCAAATTATATTTTAAGTCCAAATAATTATTTTTATCAACAAAAAATGCCGGGGTGCGACTAAAGTCGCCCTCCGGCATTCTGCACAGATCTCTCTTATGATACAGATTACTTACTAAAAAACGGGTATTGATGTATTTGTTAATACAGAAACCAGATATCTTACTTTCCGCTCTTTTTAAACCTGTCCAAAAACTTTTTCTTTTTCGGCGCCGGTGGAACCGCTTTGCCCCGAAGGCTCTTGATCTCGGTTATGTAAATACCACTTACCACAACCTTTGCTTCGGTTTTGACCGGAAGCACTTCGAATACCTTGGCGTCAGCGATCAGTGTCATGACCTTTGGGCCAACCTTTGCTTTTACAATGGGCAGCTTAGTGCGGCGCATATACCATGGGGTTTGTTCATACACGATCTTAGGAAGCCCTGCATCTTTTAGCTTCATTTTCTTTTTATCAATTACCAGCATGGATACGGACTGTGCTGCAGCTTCCAATGCCTGCTGCTGTTCTACCTGACGCTTTTCCAGCTTTCTTCCGAGAAAATAAAGAACCGCCATAGCCACGGCTGCGATAAAAAGAATCACTAATAATACGTTTAAAAATGTGCTCACCGGGAATACCTCCAATAGTTCATTTTGTAAATTGGGCCTATCTGCAATAGTATAACACATTTTATTGGAGAATACAAGTAAAAAATGCTTGACACGTTGACAAAGCCATGTTATTATGGAATGTGCACTATTGTGGATTTGTGTGCCTTAACGGCATATTTATGCCCAAAAACAGAAACGATTAGAAAGAAAACAGGGGTGAAACGTCAATGGAGAAAAGCAGAATGCGTCCGGTCCCAGCCGGTAAGAGCCTGAGAATGAGCTTCTCAAGACAAAAAGAAGTGCTTGAGATGCCAAACCTGATTGAGATTCAAAAGAATTCCTATCAGTGGTTCCTTGATGAAGGATTAAAGGAAGTCTTTGAAGACATCTCTCCGATTGCAGACTTTGCAGGACACTTAAGTCTTGAGTTTGTCAATTTTACATTATGTAAGGATGACCTCAAGTACACAATAGAAGAATGCAAAGAAAGAGATGCAACTTATGCGGCTCCTTTAAAGGTAAAGGTAAGGCTTTGCAATAAAGATAAAGATGAGATTAATGAACATGAGATCTTCATGGGTGATCTTCCGCTTATGACAGATACCGGTTCCTTTGTGATCAACGGTGCCGAGCGAGTTATTGTTAGCCAGTTGGTACGTTCCCCAGGTATATATTATGGTATCGAACATGACAAGGTAGGGAAAGAGCTTTATGCCTGTACTGTAATCCCGAACAGGGGTGCATGGCTGGAGTATGAAACAGACTCCAATGACATTTTCTACGTTCGTGTAGATAGAACCAGAAAGGTTCCGGTTACCGTGCTGATCCGTGCCCTGGGCTTTGGCACCAACGCGGAAATTATTGAACTGTTCGGTGAAGAACCAAAATTATTAGCCAGCTTTGGTAAGGATACTTCCGATAATTACCAGGATGGCTTATTGGAGTTATATAAGAAGATCCGCCCAGGTGAACCTTTATCTGTTGATAGTGCTGAAAGTTTGTTAAATAGTATGTTTTTTGACCCTAGAAGATACGATCTTGCAAAGGTCGGAAGATATAAATTCAATAAAAAGCTTCATTTCAAAAACCGTATTGCAGGCCATGTTCTTGCTGAGGATGTGGTTGATACCACAACTGGAGAAATTTTAGCAGAGGCTGGAAGCACAGTAGACAAGCAGCTTGCAATCGACATTCAGAATGCGGCTGTTCCGTTTGTATGGCTGGAGGGAGTGGAGCGTAAGCAAAAGGTCCTTTCCAACTTAATGGTTGATTTAAGTTCTTTTGTAAACTTTGATCCAAAGGAAGCAGGTATTACAGAATTAGTATTCTATCCTGCACTTGAAAAAATCCTGGCAGAAGCTGGAAGCGATGATGAAGAGGCTCTTAAAAAAGCACTTCACAGAAATATTAACGAACTGATTCCTAAACATATTACAAAGGAAGATATTTTGGCTTCCATTAACTACAACATGCATCTGGAAGAAGAGGTGGGAATGGCTGATGATATCGACCATTTGGGAAATCGTAGAATCCGTGCCGTTGGTGAGCTCTTACAGAACCAGTACCGTATCGGTCTTTCCAGAATGGAGCGTGTAGTCAGGGAACGTATGACAACACAGGATATGGATGGCATTACACCTCAGTCATTGATTAACATAAAACCTGTTACAGCAGCAGTAAAGGAGTTCTTTGGAAGTTCCCAGCTGTCACAGTTCATGGATCAGAACAACCCGCTGGCAGAACTGACCCATAAGAGACGTTTATCCGCATTGGGACCTGGCGGTCTTTCCAGAGACCGTGCCGGATTTGAGGTCCGAGACGTTCACTACACCCATTATGGACGTATGTGCCCGATTGAGACCCCGGAAGGTCCTAACATCGGTCTGATCAACTCCCTCGCTACTTATGCAAGGGTAAACCAGTACGGATTTGTAGAAGCACCTTACCGCGTGGTGGATAAGACCAATGTCCAGAATCCGGTGGTTACGGATGAAGTCGTTTACCTGACAGCTGACGAAGAAGATAATTTCGTGGTTGCACAGGCGAATGAGCCGCTTGATGATGATGGCCATTTCGTTCATAAGAATATTTCTGGACGTTTCCGTGAAGAGACTTCCGAATTCCAGAGGAAGAACATTGACCTCATGGACGTTTCTCCGAAGATGGTATTTTCCGTTGCAACTGCTATGATTCCTTTCCTTGAAAACGACGATGCGAACCGTGCGCTCATGGGATCAAACATGCAGCGTCAGGCCGTGCCTCTGCTGACTACAGAGACCCCTGTCGTAGGAACCGGTATGGAATCAAAAGCAGCGGTAGACTCTGGCGTTTGTGTTGTTGCCAGAAATACCGGCGTTGTGGAGCGCTCCGCTTCCAACGAAATCATCATTAAGAGAGATTCCGACGGCGGAAAAGATGTTTACCGTCTGACTAAATTTAAAAGAAGCAACCAATCTAACTGTTATAACCAGAAGCCAATCGTATATAAGGGCAACCATGTGGAAAAGGGAGAAGTTATTGCAGACGGACCATCCACTCAGAATGGTGAGATCGCTCTCGGTAAGAACCCTCTGATCGGCTTCATGACCTGGGAAGGTTACAATTACGAGGATGCGGTTCTCTTAAGCGAAAAGCTGGTACAGGAAGATGTTTACACCTCTGTTCATATTGAGGAATATGAGGCGGAAGCCCGTGATACCAAGTTAGGGCCGGAAGAGATCACAAGAGATGTTCCTGGTGTTGGTGAGGATGCCTTAAAGGATCTTGACGAAAGAGGAATCATAAGAATCGGTGCGGAGGTCCGCGCTGGTGATATTCTGGTTGGAAAGGTTACTCCTAAGGGAGAGACCGAGCTGACCGCAGAGGAGCGTCTGTTACGTGCCATCTTTGGTGAGAAGGCAAGAGAAGTCCGTGATACGTCCTTAAAGGTACCTCACGGTGCTTACGGAATTATCGTAGATGCAAAAGTATTTACAAGAGAAAACGGCGACGAACTTTCCCCAGGTGTGAACCAGACCGTACGCATTTACATTGCCCAGAAGAGAAAGATCTCTGTAGGTGATAAGATGGCCGGCCGTCATGGTAACAAGGGTGTTGTTTCCCGTGTGCTCCCTGTAGAAGATATGCCGTTCCTGCCCAATGGCCGTCCGTTAGATATCGTATTAAACCCTCTGGGCGTGCCGTCCCGTATGAACATCGGACAGGTGCTTGAGATCCACTTAAGCCTTGCAGCTAGGGCTCTTGGATTTAACGTATCCACTCCGGTATTTGACGGTGCAAACGAGATTGACATTATGGATACCCTGGATGTAGCCAACGACTATGTAAATATGGAGTGGGAAGATTTCCAGGAGAAATATAAAGATACCTTAAAGCCTGAGGTTATCGAGTATCTGAGTGATCACCTGGATCACAAGGAATTGTGGAAGGGTGTTCCTATTAACCGTGACGGTAAGGTTCGTCTTCGTGACGGACGTACCGGTGAGTTCTTTGACAGCCCGGTTACCATTGGACACATGCATTATTTGAAGCTTCACCATCTGGTTGACGATAAGATTCATGCCCGTTCCACAGGTCCTTACTCTCTGGTTACCCAGCAGCCTCTTGGTGGTAAAGCCCAGTTCGGCGGCCAGCGTTTCGGAGAGATGGAGGTTTGGGCCCTGGAGGCTTATGGCGCTTCCTACACACTGCAGGAGATCATGACCGTGAAATCCGATGATGTGGTGGGTCGTGTGAAGACCTACGAGGCCATCATCAAGGGTGATAATATTCCTGAACCGGGAATTCCGGAATCCTTCAAGGTATTGTTAAAAGAGCTTCAGTCACTGGCGCTGGATGTAAGAGTACTGCGTGATGACAATACAGAGGTCCAGATTGCGGAAAGCACCGATTATGAAGAGACTGATTTAAGATCCATCATTGAGGGCGACAGACGTTACCGGGATGAAGAGTCCTTTGGCAACTACGGTTATCAGAAGCAGGAATTCAAGGATGCGGAGCTGGTAAGTGTGGAAGAAGAGGAAGAAGAGGAAGTAGAGGAAATAGAAGCAGACGGTGTCGACGATTCTTTTGAGGATTTCGATGACGCAGAATTTGACGATTCAGACGAAGAATAATAGAAGGGAGAACCGCTCATGCCTGAAAACAATGAAACTTACCACCCAATGACATTTGATGCCATAAAGATCGGTTTGGCATCTCCGGAGAAGATTCTGGAGTGGTCCCATGGTGAGGTTAAAAAGCCTGAGACAATCAACTACAGAACCTTAAAGCCGGAAAAAGACGGTTTGTTCTGTGAACGGATCTTCGGACCAAGCAAAGACTGGGAATGCCATTGTGGTAAATATAAGAAAATCCGGTACAAAGGCGTTATCTGTGACCGATGCGGCGTTGAAGTAACCAAGGCCAGTGTCCGCAGAGAGCGTATGGGCCATATACAGCTTGCGGCTCCTGTTTCCCACATCTGGTATTTTAAGGGAATTCCCAGCCGTATGGGTCTAATCCTGGACATTTCCCCGAGAACCTTAGAAAAGGTGCTGTATTTCGCATCTTATGTGGTTCTTGATGCCGGGAATACGGGATTGCAGTATAAGCAGGTCTTATCGGAAAAAGAATACCGGGAAGAAATGGAAAAATACGGCTACGGCGCCTTCCGCGTAGGAATGGGAGCTGAAGCTATTCTGGAGCTTTTACAGTCCATTGACCTTGAAAAGGACTCTGAGGAGTTAAAGAAGGGGTTAAAGGAAGCGACCGGACAGAAGCGTGCCAGAATTATCAAGAGACTTGAGGTCGTGGAAGCATTCCGCAACTCCGGCAACTTGCCTGAGTGGATGATCATGACAGTAGTTCCGGTAATTCCGCCGGATATCCGTCCTATGGTACAGCTTGACGGCGGCCGTTTTGCTACCTCTGACTTAAATGATTTATACAGAAGAATCATAAACCGTAACAACCGTCTTGCCCGTCTTTTGGAGCTGGGAGCTCCGGACATCATTGTCCGCAACGAAAAGCGTATGCTTCAGGAAGCGGTGGATGCTCTTATCGACAACGGCAGAAGGGGCAGACCGGTAACCGGACCGGGAAACCGTGCCTTAAAGTCTCTTTCCGATATGTTAAAGGGAAAACAGGGCCGTTTCCGTCAGAACCTTTTAGGAAAGCGTGTTGACTATTCCGGCCGTTCTGTTATCGTAGTAGGACCGGAGCTTAAGATATACCAGTGCGGTCTGCCAAAAGAAATGGCGATCGAGCTGTTTAAGCCTTTTGTTATGAAAGAGCTGGTTTCCAACGGAACCGCTCACAATATAAAGAATGCAAAAAAGATGGTAGAGCGTCTTCAGACAGAAGTCTGGGATGTTCTGGAAGATGTTATCAAGGAACATCCGGTTATGTTAAACCGTGCGCCTACCCTTCATAGACTTGGTATTCAGGCATTTGAGCCAATTCTGGTAGAAGGTAAAGCAATTAAGCTTCACCCTCTGGTTTGTACCGCGTTCAACGCCGACTTTGACGGAGACCAGATGGCGGTCCATCTGCCTCTTTCCGTAGAAGCACAGGCAGAATGCCGTTTCCTTCTGTTATCGCCTAACAACTTATTAAAGCCGTCAGACGGTGGTCCTGTGGCAGTTCCTTCACAGGATATGGTTCTTGGTATTTACTACCTGACTCAGGAAAGGCCGGGAGCCAAGGGCGAAGGAATGGTATTTAAGAGTGTAAATGAAGCCATTCTCGCTTACGAAAACCAGGCAGTTACCCTTCATTCCAGAATTAAAGCCAGAGTGAGCAAAAAAATGGCGGATGGTACCATAAAGACCGGAGCCGTAGAATCAACTGTAGGACGTTTCATTTTCAATGAGATCGTTCCTCAGGACCTTGGCTTTGTTGACCGGACGGTTCCGGGCAACGAACTTCTGATGGAAGTTGATTTCCATGTAGGAAAGAAGCAGTTAAAGCAGATCCTTGAAAAGGTTATTAACGTTCATGGTGCAGTTCAGACCGCAGAAACCTTAGATGATATTAAGGCCATCGGTTATAAATACTCTACCAAAGCCGCTATGACCGTTTCCATTTCCGACATGACAGTGCCGGAGAGCAAACCGAAGCTGATTGCCGATGCACAGGCAACGGTTGACCAGATCGCGAAGAACTTCCGCCGCGGACTTATTACGGAGGAAGAACGTTATAAAGAAGTAATTGACACATGGAAAGTGACTGATGATCAGTTGACCCATGATCTGCTGACCGGACTTGATAAATACAACAACATCTATATGATGGCCGATTCAGGAGCCCGTGGTTCTGATAAACAGATCAAACAGCTTGCAGGTATGCGTGGACTTATGGCCGATACAACCGGTCACACCATCGAACTTCCTATCAAGTCCAACTTCCGTGAAGGTCTTGACGTATTGGAGTACTTTATCTCCGCTCACGGTGCACGTAAAGGACTTTCCGATACGGCTCTCCGTACTGCTGACTCCGGTTATTTGACCAGACGTCTCGTAGACGTTTCCCAGGATATGATTATCCGTGAGATCGACTGCTGTGAAGGCAAGGATACTCCGTTTATGGAGATCAAAGCATTCACGGATGGTGAAGAAACTATTGAGGGCTTACAGGAGCGTCTCACAGGACGGTTCATTGCAGAAACTATTACAGATCCGGATACCGGAGAAGTGATCGTAAAGGCGAACCACATGTGTACACCTAAGCGTGCAGCTGCGGTTATGAATGTGTTAAAGAAGCTTGGCCGTGATTCCGTGAAAATCCGTACCGTTTTGACCTGTAAATCCCATATGGGTGTTTGCGCAAAATGTTACGGTGCCAACATGGCAACCGGACAGCCGGTTCAGGTAGGTGAAGCAGTCGGTATCATCGCTGCCCAGTCTATCGGTGAACCAGGAACCCAGCTGACCATGCGTACCTTCCATACCGGCGGTGTAGCCGGTGGCGATATCACACAGGGTCTTCCCCGTGTCGAGGAGCTTTTTGAGGCTCGTAAGCCAAAGGGTCTTGCAATCATTGCAGAATTCGGCGGCGTAGTAGCCATTAAAGATACTAAGAAAAAGCGGGAGATCATTGTTACGGAGAACGAAACCGGCAATTCCAAGACCTATCTGATCCCTTACGGATCCAGAATCAAGGTTCAGGACGGCCAGGTGCTTGAGGCCGGTGATGAGCTGACAGAAGGTAGTGTGAACCCACACGATATCTTAAAGATCAAAGGCGTTCGTGCTGTCCAGGATTACATGATCCAGGAAGTGCAGCGTGTATACCGTTTACAGGGTGTTGAGATCAATGATAAGCACGTTGAGATGATCGTAAGACAGATGCTTAAGAAGATCAAAATCGAGGAGAGCGGAGACAGTGATGTGCTTCCGGGAACCTCCATGGATGTTCTGGATTACAATGACTTAAACGAAGCTCTTCTTGCAGAAGGAAAGAACCCGGCAGAAGGAAAGCAGGTTATGCTTGGTATTACAAAGGCATCTCTGGCTACTGATTCCTTCTTATCCGCCGCTTCCTTCCAGGAGACTACAAAGGTTCTGACCGAAGCTGCGATTAATGGCAAGGTCGATCACTTAATTGGTCTGAAGGAGAACGTAATCATCGGTAAGCCGATTCCGGCAGGTACCGGTATGAAGCGTTACCGCACCATCGGACTGAATACAGATTCCGCTTTCGAAGACAAGGATGAGATCAAGCTGTTAGAGGATGAGGATGAGATTCTTCTGGCAGAAGATGGTTTCAATGAGGCGGAAGAGGTTCTGGATATTGACGAGAACGAGATAGAAGAATAAGCAATGAGATAATCCTTAAATTGCAAAACCCGGAGCTGGAGTTTTCTGAAATTCCTGCTCCGGGTTTCAGGCATTGAATGCTCTTATTTTTTAGAAATTTTGCCTTTTTAATAGACCGGCAGTGTCTATTTGAAAAAAATCCTTGACAGAAAAATACAAAATGTATATAATAATTAGGCGTGCATTAACGCGTCATGTTTTTGTGCGTAAATTAAGCTGAAGATAACAGCAACCACAGACAATATCACAGGAGGTGAATGGAATGCCAACATTTAACCAGTTAGTAAGAAAGGGTAGACAGACAAGCGCAAAGAAATCTCAGGCACCAGCTCTGCAGAAGGGTTACAACTCTTTACAGAAGAAGGCAACTGATATTTCCGCTCCACAGAAGAGGGGTGTCTGCACGGCAGTTAAAACTGCTACACCTAAAAAGCCTAACTCAGCTCTTAGAAAGATCGCCAGAGTACGTCTTTCTAATGGAATCGAAGTAACAAGTTACATCCCAGGTGAAGGTCATAACCTTCAGGAGCATAGCGTTGTTTTAATCCGTGGCGGTAGAGTAAAAGACTTACCAGGTACCAGATACCATATCGTCAGAGGTACACTTGATACCGCAGGAGTAGCTAACAGAAGACAGGCTCGTTCCAAGTATGGTGCAAAGAGACCGAAAGACAAAAAATAATTAGACCACACATTTGAATTTCTAGTGCCGGACTTTAGATATTGAACCTGTAGGTTGCAGGGTTATATATATAGAAACCGAGCGCGAACGCAACTTGAATGTTTGTGAGTACCTAGGATCTAATGAATAGCCGATTAGTCGGTAAAGGCTGAACGGCCATATTAAGGAGGGAAGTAACGTGCCACGTAAAGGACATACTCAAAAAAGAGACGTATTAGTGGATCCGCTTTATAATAACAAAGTTGTTACAAAGCTGATTAACAACATCATGTATGATGGTAAAAAGGGTGTTGCTCAGAAGATCGTATACGGTGCATTTACCCGTGTAGAAGAAAAGACTGGTAAACCAGCCGTTGAAGTATTCGAAGAAGCTATGAACAACATTATGCCTGTACTTGAAGTAAAGGCAAAACGTATCGGCGGAGCTACCTATCAGGTGCCGATCGAAGTAAGACCGGAGAGAAGACAGACTTTAGCCTTAAGATGGATTACTCTGTTCTCTCGTAAGAGAGGCGAAAAGACTCAGGAAGAAAGACTTGCTAATGAGATAATGGATGCTGCCAACAACACCGGTGCTGCTGTAAAGAAGAAAGAAGATATGCACAAGATGGCTGAGGCAAACAAGGCATTCTCTCACTACAGATTCTAATAGGAGGAAAAAGCTTTGGCTGGAAGAGAATATCCATTGGAAAGAACCAGAAATATTGGTATTATGGCCCATATCGATGCAGGTAAAACTACATTGACCGAGCGTATCCTCTATTATACTGGTGTAAACTACAAAATTGGTGATACTCATGAAGGTACTGCCACCATGGACTGGATGGAGCAGGAGCAGGAAAGAGGTATCACAATTACTTCAGCTGCTACAACCTGCCACTGGACCATGCATGAAAATTGCCAGGTGAAGCCGGGCGCTCCTGAGTATCGTATCAACATCATTGATACTCCAGGACACGTTGACTTTACAGTAGAGGTTGAGCGTTCCTTACGTGTACTGGATGGCGCCGTAGGCGTATTCTGTGCAAAGGGCGGTGTTGAACCACAGTCCGAGAACGTATGGCGTCAGGCTGATACCTACAACGTACCACGTATGGCATTCATCAACAAGATGGATATCATGGGTGCAAATTTTTACGGCGCTGTTGAACAGATCAAAACCCGTCTGGGCAAGAATGCAATCTGCATTCAGCTGCCTATCGGTGCAGAAGATGAATTCAAGGGACTCATCGATCTGTTCGAAATGAAGGCTTATATCTTCAACGGTGATAAGGGCGATGATGTTTCTGTCGTTGATATCCCAGAAGATCTGCAGGATGATGCAGAGCTTTACCGTGCCGAATTAGTTGAAAAAATCTGCGAGTTAGATGATGACTTAATGATGGTATACCTGGAAGGGGAAGAGCCTTCCGTAGATGAATTAAAGAAAGCATTAAGAACTGCAACCTGCAATTGTACAGCTATTCCTGTATGCTGCGGTAGCGCATACAGAAACAAGGGTGTTCAGAAGCTCCTTGATGCAGTTCTTGAGTTTATGCCTGCTCCTACTGACATTCCTTCTATTAAGGGTGTTGATATGGACGGCAATGAAATCGAGCGTCATTCTTCTGATGAAGAGCCATTTTCTGCTCTTGCATTTAAGATCATGACAGACCCGTTCGTTGGAAAGCTGGCATTCTTCCGCGTATATTCCGGTATTATGAATTCCGGTTCCTATGTGCTGAATGCAACCAAGGGCAAAAAAGAGCGTGTTGGACGTATCCTTCAGATGCATGCCAACAAGAGATCTGAGCTGGACAAAGTATATTCCGGTGATATCGCTGCTGCTGTTGGTTTTAAGATTACAACAACCGGTGACACGATCTGTGACGAACAACATCCGGTAATTCTGGAATCCATGGAATTCCCAGAGCCGGTTATCGATATCGCTATCGAGCCAAAGACCAAAGCTGGTCAGGGCAAGATGGGCGAAGCTTTAGCAAAACTTGCAGAAGAAGATCCTACCTTCCGTGCAAAGACCAACCAGGAAACTGGCCAGGTTATCATTTCCGGTATGGGAGAGCTTCATCTGGAGATCATCGTAGACCGTCTGCTTCGTGAGTTCAACGTAGAGGCCAATGTTGGTGCTCCTCAGGTTGCTTATAAGGAGACATTTACAAAGTCTGTTGATGTTGACAGCAAGTATGCGAAACAGTCTGGTGGACGTGGTCAGTACGGACATTGTAAGGTTCGTTTTGAGCCGATGGATCCTAACGGCGAAGAGACCTTTAAATTTGAGACTTCCGTTGTCGGTGGTGCGATTCCGAAGGAATACATTCCGGCAGTCGGCCAAGGTATCGAGGAAGCTACTAAGTCCGGTATTCTGGGCGGATTCCCGGTACTGGGTGTTAAGGCAAACGTATACGACGGTTCCTACCATGAGGTAGACTCCAGTGAAATGGCATTCCATATCGCCGGTTCCATGGCGTTTAAGGATGCTATGAACAAGGGCGGCGCCATCCTTCTTGAGCCGATCATGAAGGTAGAAGTAACCATGCCAGAAGATTATATGGGCGATGTTATCGGTGATATTAACTCCCGTCGTGGCCGTATCGAAGGTATGGAAGACATCGGCGGCGGAAAGATGGTAAAAGCATATGTTCCGTTAGCAGAGATGTTCGGTTATTCTACAGATTTACGTTCCAAAACACAGGGACGCGGTAACTACTCCATGTTCTTTGAGAAATATGAGCAGGTACCGAAGAGTGTACAGGAAAAAGTTCTTGCAGAGAAAAAGGGCAAATAATTCCTAACAGGTTCCACTGGGTTTCAGGCAGCTTTGACTGCCTGGAATCCGTCAAATAGGCTTGAAAATAGTGCACAAATAGCATATAATAAAAAACAGCCTAACATAAAAATTAAAGCTCAAATAGAGCATAAATTAAGGAGGACGTTATAAAATGGCTAAAGCTAAGTTTGAAAGAAACAAAACCCATTGTAACATCGGTACTATTGGTCACGTTGACCACGGCAAAACTACTTTAACAGCTGCTATCACAAAGACTCTTCATGAAAGATTAGGTACTGGACAGGCAGTAGCTTTCGAGAATATCGATAAGGCTCCAGAAGAGAGAGAGCGTGGTATCACAATTTCTACTTCTCACGTTGAGTATGAGACAGAGAAGAGACACTATGCACACGTTGACTGCCCAGGACATGCTGACTACGTTAAGAACATGATCACTGGTGCTGCTCAGATGGACGGCGCTATCTTAGTTGTAGCTGCTACCGATGGTGTTATGGCTCAGACCAGAGAGCACATCCTGCTTTCCCGTCAGGTAGGCGTTCCTTACATCGTTGTATTCATGAACAAGTGCGATATGGTTGACGATGCAGAATTACTTGAATTAGTAGACATGGAAATCCGTGAGCTGTTAAACGAGTATGAATTCCCAGGCGATGATACACCAATCATCCAGGGTTCTGCTTTAAAGGCTCTTGAAGATCCTACCAGCTCTTGGGGCGACAAGGTTCTTGAATTAATGAAGGCTGTTGATGAGTGGGTTCCAGATCCTGTACGTGAGACAGATAAGCCATTCTTAATGCCAGTTGAGGACGTTTTCTCCATCACAGGCCGTGGTACCGTTGCTACCGGTAGAGTAGAGCGTGGTACTTTACACGTATCTGATGAAGTTGAAATCGTTGGTATCCATGAAGAGACTCGTAAGGTTGTTGTAACCGGTATCGAGATGTTCCGTAAGCTGCTTGACGAAGCTCAGGCTGGTGATAACATCGGTGCATTACTTCGTGGTGTTCAGAGAACTGATATCGAAAGAGGTCAGTGTCTGGTTAAACCAGGTTCTGTAAAGTGCCATAAGAAGTTTACCGCTCAGGTTTACGTTTTAACAAAAGATGAAGGTGGACGTCATACTCCTTTCTTCAACAACTACAGACCTCAGTTCTATTTCAGAACAACTGACGTTACTGGCGTTTGCGATTTACCAGCTGGCACAGAGATGTGTATGCCTGGCGATAACGTAGAAATGTCTGTAGAGCTGATTCATCCGGTAGCTATGGAGCAGGGTCTTCGTTTCGCTATCCGTGAAGGCGGCCGTACAGTAGGTTCAGGTAGAGTTGCTACTATCGTTGAATAATTAAAATTGAGAGCCAAGCCCTTAGTTAATAAGGAGCTTCGGCTCTTTTTTTATTGTTAAAATGGTATTAATTTTCGATGATTATTCTATGCTTTCATAATATTTTAGTTTATAGTGCACAAATATCATTGAATCTATTGTGATTTTTACTAAAATAGTACATACAAAAATGTTACTTATGTACAAATCGTATTATTTTTGCTTGAAAAAGGACATAAGTCCTTTAGATAGTGAAAAGTAATTGCTATAATGTGAATATTTCAGGGGTATCAGAGATATAAGTCCTTTTATGATGGATAAGACTTGAAATGAAAGAGGTAGGATGCATGAATAAAATTTTAGACATTGTAACATCAAAGAACCTGACTTATGAGCAGAAAGTTGTAGCCCTGGCCCATGCGGCGGAAAATAGCCTGGAGGTGCTTTCCATACCGGAAAGAACCCACCATTATATGGACACCGGTGCGATTTGCGATCTGGATGAAGGGCATGCTCCTTACCGTCCCAGATACGTAATGCCGGACTATGAAAAAGCAGTTAAAAACGGCTGTGAATTTTTACAGATGGAGGCGCCTAAGGACCTGGATGAAGTATTGCAGTATTTAACCATACTGTATCGTCACGTCCCTTCTATCACCAGTTATCCGGTTTATCTTGGTAACATTGATAAACTGATTGAACCGTTTCTTAATGGGGTGACGGATGAGGAAGCGGAAAAAAAGCTGAAGCTATTCCTTATTTATTTAGACCGGACCATAACCGATGGCTTCTGCCATGCTAATCTGGGGCCGGAAGAAACGAGAGCGGGCCGCCTGATTTTAAAGCTTGAAAAGGAACTTCAGAATGCAGTTCCCAATTTGACGCTGAAATATGATAAGGACATTACCCCGGATTCTTATGCGGAGCTTGCCCTTTATACTTCCCTGTACTGTGCCAACCCGGCTATCTGTAACCACAAGATGCACAAAGACACCTACGGGGATTACGGGATATCAAGCTGCTATAATATCCTCCCCATTGGCGGAGGTTCCTACACATTGGCGAGAATCGTCCTTCCCAGGTTAGCAGCGGAAGCAAAGGGCAGAGAACAGTTTTTAACAGAGTTATTACCTGATTGTCTTTCCTGCATGGGAGACTACATGAATGAAAGAATTCGTTTCCTTGTAGAAGAATCCAATTTCTTTGAGACCTCTTTCCTCTCTACGGAGGGTCTTATCTCCAGAGATAAGTTCCTTGCTATGTTCGGAGTTGTAGGGCTGGCGGAATGCACCAACATGTTGATGGGAGATCCACAAAAAACATATGGTCACAATGAAGAAGCGGATGACCTGGCAGAGCAAATCATGCAGGTGATTGCGGATTATGCGGGTTCGGCAAAAGCTGTCTATTCAGAGGTTTTTGACAATCATTTTGCACTTCACGCACAGGTCGGCATTGACTCAGACCATGGCATTACCTCAGGTGTCCGGATCCCGGTAGGGATGGAGCCGGAACTCATGTATGACCACCTTCGTCACAGCGCCAGGTTCCACAAGTTTTTCCCAACAGGCTGTGCGGATATTTTCTCGTTTGATCCCACGGGAAGAAACAATCCGGCCGCTATGCTGGATATTGTAAAGGGAGCCTTTTCTCTGGGAGACAAATATATAAGTTTTTATGCTTCGGACAGTGATCTGGTCCGGATAACAGGATATCTGGTCAAACGAAGCGAGATGGAAAAATATTATGAAGGCGAAGCCGTATTGCAGAATACAGTGCATCTGGGCGGTGACAATTACCGCAACGCTCATCTTGAGAACCGGAAGGTAAGGGGGCTGCAGTGAAAGCCGCGATCAACAAAATGATCCCCTTAAGCGTAGTGGATGGGCCAGGCTGCCGGACCGCAGTATTTGTCCAGGGCTGTAATATCGCCTGTGCTTACTGCCACAACCCGGAGACACAGAGGCTGTGCAACGGCTGCGGCATTTGCGTCAGCCAGTGTCCTGCAGGTGCATTGTCCCTTTCGGGAAAGAATGTGATATGGGATGAGGCGGTCTGTACCCAATGTGATCACTGCATCCGGGTCTGTCCCAATTATGCTTCTCCAAAGGTACGTTGGATGGAAGCTGTGAACGTCTGGGAGCAGATTTCAAAAAATATACCGTTTATCCAGGGGATCACGGTATCCGGCGGCGAATGCGGCCTATACCCAGAATTTATCACAGAATTGTTCACGCTTGCAGGGAAAGCCGGGTTATCCTGTTTTCTGGACAGCAACGGCTGTGTGGATTTTACAAAGCACCCGGAGCTCATGGCTGTGACGGATAAAGTTATGCTGGATGTAAAAGCGTGGGATTCCCAGGTGTTTCACCGGTTGACTGGAAAAGATAATAGTGTTGTTAAAAAGAATCTGAATTATCTGTCCAAGGCAGGTAAATTATATGAAGTAAGGCTGGTATGCCTGGATGGGGAATCTTCTTCCGGTCCATCAGAAGACAAGGAAGTGGATATGGAGGATGTCATCAGAGGAGTGGCCGCTGAAGTAAATCCTTATCTGGAGGATTTTAAGTTAAAGCTTATTACATTCCGAAATTATGGGGTAAGAGGCAAAATGGAACGTAGAAAAAGCCCTACGCAGGACCAAATGGAGAAATTAAAGGAGCTGGCGGTTCAATGTGGGTTTAAAGAAATACAGATTGTATAGAATGAAAAATGGAGGAATCAGGTTATGATGAGAAAAGGTATTGTATTAGGTTTAACAGCGGCTATGGTGCTGTCACTTACGGCTTGCGGAGGCGGAAAAACGGAGACCACAAAAGCCCAGGAGGAAACTTCCGGAGGGAAGAGCAGCTTTTCCGTTGCAATGATTACGGATACAGGCGGAATCAATGACCAGTCCTTTAACCAGTCAGCATGGGAAGGCCTTACTGAGTTAAAGAACAAGACCGGTGCAGAGGTTAACTACATCGAGTCAAAGCAGGCATCGGATTTCGTAACGAATCTAGAGAGGCTGGGAGACAGCGGTGCCAATCTGTTATGGGGCGTAGGTTATGCCTGTGCCGATGCAGTGCTGGAGGCAGCCGGAAGCAATCCTGATATCCAGTATGCGATCATTGACAACGCTTATGAGAATACCCCTTCCAATGTGACCGGAGTAATGTTCCGTGCCCAGGAACCATCCTTCCTGGTTGGATATGTGGCAGGACGTACCACACAGACTGGAAAAGTAGGTTTTGTAGGCGGAATTTCCTCAGGCTTAATCGACCAGTTCCAGTTCGGCTATGAAGCTGGCGTAAAGTATGCGGCAAAAGAGCTTGGGAAAGATATTGATATATCTGTACAGTATGCAGAGAGCTTTAGTGATGCAGCTAAGGGAAAGGCAATTGCTGCAAGAATGTATTCTGATGGCTGTGATGTGATCTATCATGCGGCCGGCGGTACAGGAACCGGTGTAATCGAGGCTGCCAAAGAGGCGGACAAGTGGGTAATCGGTGTTGACCGGGATCAGGCATATCTTGCACCGGAAAACGTGCTGACATCTGCTCTCAAATTAGTTGGTAAAGCAGTTCAGGAAGTATCAGAAGAAGCAATGAACGGCAAGGAGATCGGCGGTCAGACCCTGACCTTCGGTTTACAGGAAGACTGTGTGGGAATTCCTGAGGAGCATGGCAACATGGCGGAAGGTGTTTATGAAGATACCTTAAAGGTGAAGGATAAAATTAAAAACGGAGAACTGACACCGCCGACCACAAAAGAGGAATATGAAGCATTTATCGCTAAATAGAAGAGAAATAATTTACACCGCAGGAATCGAAAGAACCTGCGGTGTAAAACCGAAAGGAGAAAGATTGACATGGTCACGGGAAACAGCGATTATGCGGTCCAGATGCACGGAATCACAAAACGGTTCGGGGCATTTTACGCTTTGAAGGATATGAGTCTGGATGTTAAGAAGGGCAGCATTCATTCTCTTCTGGGTGAAAACGGTGCGGGGAAATCGACGTTAATGAATGTACTGTACGGTTTGTATCAGGCCGATGAGGGAGAAATCTTTATCAATGGGAAAAAAGTGGACATAAAAAATCCTAATGTGGCCATAGCAAACGGCATTGGCATGGTTCATCAGCATTTTATGCTGGTGGAGGATTTCACGGTTACACAGAATATAATTTTAGGTAATGAAACCACCTCCCGTGCAGGGATTGTAGATATGAAGAAGGCCAGGAAACAGATTTTAGATATCGTTGAAAAGTACGGGCTGGCAGTTGACCCGGATGCGAAAATCTGCGATATTTCTGTTGGTATGCAGCAGAGAGTGGAAATACTGAAAGCGTTGTACCGGGGAGCGGAATTATTAATCCTTGATGAGCCTACCGCCGTTTTAACCCCTCAGGAAATTGAAGATCTTCTGTCCATCATGCACAATCTGATAGATGACGGAAAAGCCATTATCATCATCACTCATAAATTAAAGGAAATCAAGGCATCTTCCGATACCTGTACTATCATCCGCCGGGGCGAATATATTGATACGGTTCCGGTAGAGAACGTTTCCGGACAAGAGCTGGCTGCGCTGATGGTGGGCCATGAAGTAAAACTGGTGGTGGATAAAACTCCGGCAAAGCCGGGAGAAACGGTATTGGAGATCAAAGACCTTGTTGTAAAAAATGAGAGAAAACTTGAAGCGGTAAAGGGTCTGAATTTAACGGTCCGTAAGGGAGAAATCGTGGGGATCGCCGGTATCGACGGAAACGGGCAGAAGGAGCTGGTGGAAGCTATCAGCAGCCTAGTTCCAGCAGAGAAAGGAAGTATTACAGTCTGCGGAAAACCGATCATCAACACAAACCCAAGGACGGTCATAGACAGCGGCGTCAGCATCATTCCTGAGGACCGGCAGAAAAGGGGGCTTGTCCTTGACTTCACGGTAAATGAGAACGCGGTATTGGAGCGTTGCCGCAAAGAGCCATTTTCCAGAAAAGGGATCTTAAACAGAAAGAAAATGGAAGAGTTTACCCAAACCCTTATTGAGGCATATGATGTCCGGCCGGATGACTGCGGTTCCAGACGTGTGGGGGAACTTTCCGGCGGAAATCAGCAGAAGGTCATTATCGGACGTGAAGTTGCCATGAATCCGGATATACTGATTGCGGTACAGCCGACCAGAGGACTTGACGTAGGAGCCATCGAAACAGTGCATAAAACTCTGATCCGTGAAAGGGATAAAGGAAAAGCGGTGCTTTTGATCTCTTTTGAATTGGACGAGGTTATGAACGTTTCTGATACCATAGCGGTTATTTACGACGGAAAGATTCAAGATACGTTTAGGCAGGGAACCGTAGATGAAAATACGATTGGTCTGTTAATGGCAGGAGGAAAGAATCATGGATAAAGCGATAAAGATTTTAAAAAAACCATTAACAATGACTTTGATTGCTGTTTTCTTTGGATTTATCGTAGCGGGGATCATACTCGCGGCGGCGGGATATCCGCCGGTTCATTCACTAGCCGTCTTATTTGACGGAGTCTTTTCCAGTCCGAAACACATTTCCAATGTAATCATTAAGAGTACGCCTATCATTCTTACAGGAATCGGCGTTGCATTTGCGTTTAAGACCGGACTTTTTAACATCGGAGCCGAAGGCCAGTTTATAATGGGGTGTGTGGCCTCTACTGTAGTTGGAATTCTATTTGATTTCCCTCCGGTGATTCAGATTCCTCTCGTTGTCCTTGCAGGTGTGGCTGCCGGGGCATTGTATGGCGGGATCGCAGGTTTCTTAAAGGCGAAGTTTGGCATCCATGAGGTTCTTACCAGTATTATGCTCAACTGGATTGCACTTTATTTCTCCAATTATATATGCACCTTAAACCGATTTCACAAGCCGGATACCATTGGAACATACCCCATCAACCGTTCCGGATATACGATGATCCTTGGAAATTACAAGACGACAGAGGCAGGTAAAGCGGCACTTGCTCAGAATGAATTTCTTCGCAGCACCGTACTGAAAACAGATGTGAATGTGGGAATTATTATTGCAGTTATTCTGGCTGTGTTTATCTGGTTCCTTCTATATAAAACAGCTAAAGGATTTGAACTGAGAGCGGTAGGCTTTAATAAGAGCGCAGCGGAATTTTCCGGAATTTATGTAAACAGAAATATCTTACATTCCATGCTTATTTCCGGGGCTATCTGCGGATTGGCTGCTTCTCTTTATATAACTGGTAATTCTCCTCATGGGATTGCCACATTGGCAGCCTTTGAAAATACGGGTTTTAACGGATTATCCGTTTGTCTGATTGCGGCAAGTTCACCAATTGGCTGTATCTTTGCAGGACTGCTGTTTGGCGGTCTGATTTACGGCGGCCAGTCTTTGCAGTACGAGGTGGGCGCCCCATCAGAGATCATCAACATCGTCATCGGTGTTATCGTATTTTTCGTGGCACTGACCCGTATCATTCCGCCGCTGGTGGACCGGTTTTCGAAGGGAGGTAAGAAACATGCTTAACAGTCTGATGCTATTTGTAGGCATTACACTTATGTATTCCACTCCTTTGGTATTTGCAGCATTGGGAGGAGTGGTGTCGGAACGGTCCGGCGTCACCAATATTGGTATAGAAGGAATGATGACCATCGGAGCGGTTACAGGGGCTACTGTGGGTTATTATTCAGGAAGTGCCTGGGCTGGATTTTTTGCAGCTGGTCTGGCGGGAGGCGTGATAGCCCTTCTCCATGCCTTTGCGTCAATTACTTGCAAGGCAGACCAGACAATTTCCGGTATTGCCATCAATTTGATCGGCCCCGGTGTTGCTCTGTTTGTATGCCGCCTGCTTTTTGATGGTGCCACCATGTCGCTCCCAGTGCCTCATAAAATCCCAAAGGTGTTTGGAAGCTTAAACTCAAAAGCGTTTCAGAATTTAAATGTGGATGTGACGGTTGTCATCGCGTTTGTACTGGCTGTTTTTATCTGGTTCTTTCTTTATAAAACAAAGTGGGGGCTTCATATCAGGGCAGTCGGAGAGCATCCGGCAGCAGCGGATACCATGGGACTTAACGTTTATAAAATCAGATATATCTGCGTGCTGGTATCCGGTATTTTGGCCGGACTGGGCGGTGCGTCCATGACCCTGGCCATCATCCCTCAGTTTACACCCACCGCCATCAGCGGACAGGGATTTATAGCACTGGCGGCAGTGATTTTTGGAAAATGGACTCCTCACGGGGCATATGGTGCCTGTCTGTTATTTGGAGCGGCCCAGGCCCTTACCGTTACCTTAGGAGGGGGAAGATTTGCAGTTCCTTCGTCCATTCTGGCCATGCTTCCGTATCTCATTACAATCATGATCCTGATCCTGTTTGTAGGGAAATCCTCTGCACCGAAAGCCAGCGGGCAGCCATACGAAAAGGATGCAAGGTAATAGGTTAGAGACAAGTAATGATTCCCGGCGGATCATAAATATGGTATGATGAAATCAAAGAGAAAGAAACGAAAAGGAGCAAGATCGTGAACGATGCTATGTCTTTAATCAATGAACTTCACAGTGAGCCGCGGGAATACTTAAATAATTATCTGGCCAATGCGCCTAAATGGCTCCTGGAAGCCTTTAAGATAGTAAACTTAAAAAAGGGCACCACCTTCATTCACGAAAATGAAACCGTGGATACCATTTATATTCTGGTGGAAGGTGTCGTAAAGGCTACGGATTACCGGGTTCAGGAAATCGCCTACGACTATACCAGATTCTATCCGGTGGAGGTGTTTGGAGCTATGGAATTTCTCATGGGCTTTGAGTTGTACCGGACGACCCTGGTGACAGAAACGGACTGCCGGTTCCTCTGTGTATCCAAGGATCAGTTCAGCCGCTGGATGCTTTCAGATATTCATGCGGTTTTAGAACAGGTAAAGGCCATGGGTGTTTACCTGTTAGAGCAGGTCAGGAAGGAACGTCTGTTTTTATTTTTACAGGGAAGTGACAGGTTGTTCCTGCTCTTTATGGAGATTTACCGGAAATCATCCCACCGGGGGACCTGCCGCATACAGCTGGCAAGAAAAGATCTATCAAACAGTACCGGTCTTTGCATAAAGACCGTGAACCGGTGCGTCAGCCAGATGGAGGAGAAAGGGTATATTTCCCGGGAAGGAAGGACCATTATTATCGATGAAGAGCAGTACCGGCGGATTAAGGCGGTGGTTGCAGAAAAAATTGATGAAAATGAGATATAGAGAAGGGTGGATTAAGTATGACAAATTATTCAGAAACAGAAGGAAAACAGTATCACCTCCAGGTTGGGAAGGGGGATGTGGGCAGATATGTCATTCTGCCCGGAGACCCCAAACGTTGTGCCCTCATCGCAAAGTATTTTGACAATCCCAGACTGATCGCAGACAGCAGGGAGTACGTAACCTATACCGGTACGTTAGACGGTAAGTTAGTCAGCGTCACATCTACGGGGATTGGCGGTCCTTCGGCAGCTATTGCCTTAGAGGAACTGGTGATGTGCGGTGCAGACACCTTTATCCGCGTCGGTACCTGCGGCGGAATGGATGTGGAGGTAAAAAGCGGGGATTTAGTTATTGCAAACGGAGCCATCCGCATGGAAGGAACCAGCAGGGAATACGCACCCATTGAGTTTCCGGCAGTCCCGGATTTTAATGTGACAGGTGCCCTGGCAGCCGCGGCAAAAGTCCTGGATAAGCCCTATCATGTAGGAGTTGTCCAGTGTAAGGACTCTTTTTACGGGCAGCATTCTCCGGAAACAAAGCCAGTATCTTATGAACTGTTAAACAAATGGGAAGCCTGGATGAGGCTGGGGTGCAAGGCTTCGGAGATGGAGTCGGCGGCTCTGTTTGTAGCGGCCAGTGCGCTTAAGGTGAGGGTTGGTTCCATATTCCTTGTATTAGCGAACCAGGAACGGGCAAGACTTGGTCTTGAAAACCCGATTGTCCATGATACGGATGGGGCCATACGAACGGCAGTAGAAGCCATTCGTCTTATGATACAACAGGATGAATCATAAAAGAGGAGGAGATCAAATGGAGATGACACCAACTCCCCATAATGGGGCAAGAAAAGGTGAAATAGCAAAGACAGTTTTGATGCCGGGGGATCCTTTACGTGCAAAGTATATTGCGGAAACCTATCTGGAAAATTCGGTTAAAGTAACATCGGTCCGGAACATGCTTGGATTTACCGGAACCTATAAGGGGAAGGAAATTACCGTTATGGGAGGCGGAATGGGAATGCCGTCCATGGGAATATATTCTTATGAACTGTATCATTTTTATGATGTGGACCAGATTATCCGCATCGGTTCTGCCGGTTCCCTGCAGGATAAGGTAGAACTTATGGATGTGGTGATCGCCATGGGAGCGTGCACGGATTCCAATTATGCTTACCAGTATGGACTTCCGGGTACCTTTGCGCCCATTGCTGATTATGAGCTTCTTGCCAGAGCGGCAGAAGCGGCCGGAAAGCAGGGAACGAAAGCGGTTGTGGGAAACGTACTGTCCAGCGATATCTTTTATAATGCTGATGGCGGAGTTAATGACAAGTGGCGCAACATGGGAGTTTTGGCTGTTGAGATGGAAACTGCGGCTTTGTATATGAATGCGGCTGCAGCCGGTAAAAAAGCTCTCTGTATGCTGACGATATCCGATCTTGTTTTTGGAGAGGAAAAACTGAGCGCAGAGGAGAGGCAGCTTGGATTTGGAAAAATGATAGAAATCGCCCTGGAATTGTAGATTACAGAAAAACATGATTTTGGGAGAGGGGTGTGACCAGGAGGTTGGAAATGAAAGAAGAAATGATACTTCCGGTAAAGGAAATGATTGATCAGGCATTTGAGGCTATGGGGAAAGCGTATACTCCATATTCAGGATTTAAGGTGGGAGCGGCGCTTTTATCTGCTGACGGCACTTTATATCAGGGCTGCAACATCGAAAATGCAGCCTATACCCCAAGCAACTGCGCGGAACGCACGGCATTTTTTAAGGCGGTCAGCCAGGGAGATAAGGAATTTAAAGCAATCTGTATCGTTGGAGGAAAAGAGGGAATCCCTACAGGGCTAACAGCCCCTTGCGGAGTCTGCCGTCAGGTAATGATGGAGTTCTGCGACCCGGAAACATTTCAGATTATATTAGCGGCAAGCAGAGATGAGTATCAGATATTTTCGTTAAAGGAACTTTTACCCATGGGGTTTGGACCGAAAAATCTATAATAAAACACTTTACAAGTGAGAGCTAAGCCCTTGATCGATAAGGGCTTGGCTCTTCCCTTTTTATCCGGATGATTTTATAAAAATAAATTGATTGATAACTTGCAGTATTTTTGTTAGAATTATGTAATAAAAAAATATGGGGGAATATCATGAAAGGATGTATTTTCTGTCAAATAGTTAATGAGGAGCTGCCATGCTATAAAATATTTGAGGACGACCATACGCTGGCGTTTCTGGATATCGGAAAAGAAGCCGACGGACATACAATCGTCATTCCGAAAACCCATATAGTAAATATTCTTGATTGCGATGATGAAACTCTTGGGCATGTTATGAGTGCCGCTAAACGAATCTCAAACCACTACGTTGACCATTGCGGCTATACCGCAGTGAACTTGCTGAATGCCAGCGGAACGGATGCAGAACAATCTGTACCTCATTTTCATTTTCATATAATTCCAAGAAAAAACAATGATGGTATTCATGCGTGGCCTGATCTGAAGGAAAGAGAAATTACTCTCGATGAGATGTATCGTTTATTAAAAATACAATAAAGTTTCCTTATTAGTCCTATGGTCTGTTATAAAGATGTTAGAAAGTGTTTCCTGCAAGGAAAGACGGCACAATATAGATCGATTGTCATAAATTGTATATTGCTGTCAAAGCTGCTTTGTGATACCATTTAATTATTCTAAAATGGAAAAAGAGGATGTTTTAAGTGATAAGAGAACGACTACAAAAGTGGTGTAAAATCGCAGGGATGTTTATAACCACTGTCATTATGCTTTTGATTCCCTGCGCATCTTATATCCTATTTGAATATGTGACTGGCAATTTGCCGACCATTTCCCTGTCCATGGCTGTTTTAAATATAGGCTGGATCTACTTGCTGTATCTTACAATGTTTGTTATAAGCGGCAGCACCAGAATTGGGATCCCGTTTACTGTGGTTTTTCTTTATATTGTTTCCGTAGCAGAATATCTGGTTACAGGCTTTCGGGGAAGGCCCATTATGATCTGGGATGTTTTGGCTCTGCGGACGGCTATGAGTGTGGCAGGAAATTATGAATTTGTCTTCACAAAGGAAATGTACCTTGCCTGTCTGGGAGTCCAGGCAATCTGTCTCTTTGCCCTGATATTTCCTATAAGAGTAAGGGGCAGGGACAAACGTCTGGTCTTTGCCGGAGGAAGTACCGGTGTTGTCATAAGCTTTATTATATGGTTTTATACATGTTTAATCCCATATAAAGGTCTGGAAATTAATATGTGGGAGGTCAGTGAGTCCTATCAGGAATATGGATATGTGCTGTCAACGGCTGTTTCCTTTAATTATGCGGTGAAGAAAAAACCAAAGGGTTACAGCTTTGCAAAGGTAAAGCAGATTTACGATTCTGTGAAAGCGGACAATCAGGTCCTTTTAGCCTCGGCAGGAGATGTTGACGTGGATCGTGAAGATAATACAACTCCGGTCAATATCATATGTATTATGAATGAAAGCTATTCCGACTTAAAAGTAGCGGGAAATTTTAAAACGAATCAGGAGTACTTTCCTTTCTTAAACAGTTTAAAGGAAAATACGGTGAAGGGAAGCCTCATTGTTCCCATATTTGGATCTTTGACCAGTAATTCCGAATTTGAATTTCTGACAGGAGATTCGATATCTCAGCTTCCGGCCAACAGCATTGCCTATCAGTTTAATGTCAAACCCAATACATACAGCCTTGTAAGTACATTAAAATCCCAGGGATATGATACCGTTGCTATGCACCCGTATCCAAAAGAGAACTGGAACCGTCAGGAATGCTACCGGAACATGGGAATTGATGAATTTCTTGATATAGAGGATTATGAAGGCAGTGAGCTGCTTAGAAACTATATCAGTGACCGCGCAGATTACGAAAAGCTGATAGATAGGGTGGAATCCAAGGAGAATCCAGAGGATAAACTGTTTCTTTTTAATGTAACCATGCAGAACCATGGAGGCTATGACATTCCGTTTGATGATTTTGATCAGGAGGTATGGCTGACCGGAGATCTAAAAGGAAAATATCCAAAGGCTGACCAGTATCTTTCTCTTATGAAGCGGTCAGATGAAGCTCTGGAATATTTGATCTCTTATTTTGAGCAAAGCTCGGAACCTACCATGATTGTTCTTTTTGGGGATCATCAGCCCAGTGTGGAAGATGAATTCTTTGATGATATTTCAGGAATACCCAGCAGCCTTGTGAAGAATCAGGACCGGCTGAAGTGGTACCAGACTCCGTTTTTGATCTGGACCAATTATAAGACGCAGGCAGAGGAAAAAGGAAAAATGGGAGCCATTTATCTTTCTTCAGAAGTGTTAAAGAGAGCTGGGGTCACGATGACGCCTTATCAGCAGTTTCTCCTTAAGATGGAAGAGACATTCCCAGTCGTACACCCTATTGGTTGCTTAGATCAGGAGGGAACCTACTATTCCTGGGAAGCTTTAAATAATCCGGAAAATCCATACAGTGGCCTGATTAAAGACTATGAATATCTGGTATATAACCACATTTTTGATGGGAAAAAGCTTAAGGAGATGTTTTCCTTAGAAACCGGCAAGTAGGTTAAGGCTTGTTACGTCAGAACGATTAAATGAAAAAGGCGGCTGCAGCAAATAATGCTGGTAGCCGCCTTTTGATATGAATAGAAAACGTTGTAATGCCCTTGGTCTTAAGTTTTTTTTACAAATACGTAATAAAAACGTTATTGTAAAATGTGGGAAAATTGGTTATCATTGTATAGAACCTGATTAAGACAACATGGAGGGATGCGAAGATGAAAGAAATAAATATAGGCAGGGCAGTGACCGGATTTTTTACCGCTGCACTGTTAAGCTGTGCTGCTGCTTTTGTTTCGCTGGCGGCTGTAAGTGCCGACGGAGTACAGGCAACGATTCAGTCCTGTCTGGTAGGTTCTGACAAGAACAGCGTTACAATTCAGGCAGATATCAATGCGGATATGGGGGGAACGGATGGTGTCCTTTATCTGGTGGAGCTTCAGCCTTACCAGAATAATCTCGACGGCAGAATCGATTATGCGGCTTCCGCAGCGCCGGGAAACAGGGTTACCTTTACATTTCCATTGAACCGTAATACGGCCCAGGACAGACTTTACAGTAAATTCGTCATTGCTGTCTGGGATGGAACAAAATATATTGAAATCAGCAAACCTCATTATATTACAAACCCTGAAATGGTTGCGGAAAATACCCAGCCATTCAATGATCCTCTTACCAAGAAAGGCCTTAACATTCAGCTTAACATGCTGGGTGATGCCTTTGAATTAGGTGTGAAGCACGTTGCCACCAATATCTCGTTTCACCAGATCCTGGGCCAGGGTATTGATTACCAGTATGATGGAAAGACCTATCATTTTGACAAAAACGCCATCACAAGCTATGATGAGACGATCAGTGCTTTATCCGGGAAAGGCATGACGGTAACCGCTATTATTTTAAATGGCTGGAATGACGCTGAACCGAATCTGATCTATCCTGGAACAAAGAAAAATGCCAATGCCTTTTATTACATGTTCAATCCGGCAACCCAGGAGGGACTTGACCAGACAAGAGCCATTGCATCATTTTTAGCAGAGCGGTACAATGGTTCCAATCCAAACCACGGGAAGATATCCAACTGGATCATCGGCAATGAGATCAATAACCAGCAGTGGAATTATATGGGGGCCAGGGATATTAACAGCTACGTACAGGCTTACCAGGATGCTTTCCGGATTTTCTACACAGCCATTAAGAGTACCAGTGCCAATGACCGTGTATATTACTCCCTGGATTATAACTGGAACAATGAGATTGATAATAAGTTAAAATACGGCGGAAGAGCGATTGTAGATACCTTTAATTCCATTGCCAATGAACAGGGGCAGATGGACTGGGGGCTATCCTATCATCCTTATCCATGTCCGATGACGGAGCCGGAATTCTGGGATGATGACCAGACCGGATTAATTACCAATGATTTTAACTCTCCGGTTATTAACTTTAAGAACCTTACCACTCTGACGGATTACTTTACTCAGGATGCTTTAAAAGCTCCTGCCGGTCATGTGCGCCACATTATTTTGACAGAACAGGGATTTACGGCAACAAGCCAGTCAAGAGGCAATGTAGCTCAGATTCAGGCTGCCGCCTATGCTTATTCCTATTACATGGTTGACAGCAATCCTCATATTGATGCTTATATTCTTAGCCGCCAGGTGGATGCTCCTCTGGAAGTGCGGAGCGGCTTATCCTTTGGACTATGGGAATGTTCAATGGACCGGGGAGATGATATTGTAGCCACAAGACGCCGTAAAATCTGGCAGGTATTCAGGGATATTGATAAAAAGAAATACACGATGGAATCAACGGAGTTCGCCAAATCCATCATAGGAATCGAGAAATGGTCTGATGTCATTCCAAACTTCCGTTGGAGGTCATTGGAGAAATAAGCATAGACAATTGTATAACGAATATTTAGCTTTTTAAGAATAGAAACCGCCTTTAAAATTATTTTAAAGGCGGTTTCTGCGTCCCAGAAATAGAATCGGTTCTAGTTAAAGCATCATAGTATGAAAAAAAGTTTCATAAACCATCGGATATCTTGAAAAAATGATACAACAAAGCTAGAATGATATTAGGTAAATAAAATGTAAAATTTCTTCTGGCTTTAAAGAAAGGAGAAGAAATGCATGAAGGGTCTACTTGTAAGGATTGAAAGCTATCTTCAGGATGCTGGAGAAGCAGAGAAAGAGCTGATAAAAAGACTGAACAAAAATCCTGAATCAGTCCTCCGAAAGAGTATTAAGGAGATTGCCAGAGAAACTTATACCTCTCCGGCAACGGTTGTAAGGCTTTGCAAAAAACTGGGCTGTAAAGGATATAAGGATTTTCAGAATACCCTTGCTTATGAGGTGGCATTATTCCAGGAGAGCAGGGACATTGCATTTCAGAAGATCACGCGGGAAGATTCCATAGAGGACGTTATTTATAAGGTCACAAAGAAAAATATCGAATCCCTGGAAACTACTCAAAAGCTTATAGAACCTAAGATTGTAATAGAATGTGTGAAACTGCTGGAAAACAGCAGGACTGTTACATTATTTGGACTGGGAACATCCCTACTGGCAGCAAGAGATTTGTACTTGAAGCTCCTTAGGGCTGATGTGATATGCAATGTCTGCGATGACTGGCATACACAGTTACTGGGTGCCAGAAACCTAAGAAAAGGTGACCTGGCTATTGCCATCAGCTATTCAGGACTTACGGAAGAAGTCCTTCAATGCGTGAAGGAAGCAAAAGGAAACGGGGCAAAGGTAATCGCCATAACAAGGGCAGTGGAATCGGAACTGGCTTTAGAGGCTGATTTCGTCCTTCCTGTTGCGGCAACAGAGCTGATACACCGAAGCGGAGCCATGTCTTCCCGAATTTCACAATTAAATGTAATAGACATTTTTTTTACTGCTTATGTTAATCGAAATTATGATGTGTGTATGAGTAAATTTACTAAAAATTATATACAGAAGAAAGGAAGTACAGAGCATGATTGATTTGTCAGTGCTGACAACAGAGTCCCGCAATCCGGATACCATAAACCTGGATGAAATGACACCGCTTCAAATTGCGGCCATCATGAACCAGGAAGATGCAAAGGCCGTAAAAGCCGTGGAGGAAGTGATTCCAGAGATCGCCACAGCGATTGAATGGGCAACAGACAGCCTGAATGCAGGAGGCCGTATCATATACATTGGAGCAGGAACCTCCGGTCGTCTGGGAGTACTGGATGCGGTAGAATGTCCGCCCACCTTTGGTGTTTCCAGGGAACTGGTAGTAGGACTGATCGCTGGCGGAGACAAGGCTTTCGTAGAGGCGGTTGAAGGAGCAGAGGACAGTGAGACCTTATGTGAGGCAGATTTAAAGGAGATTGGCCTTACTTCTAAGGATATAGTGATCGGTCTGGCAGCATCCGGCCGAACTCCTTATGTAATTTACGGCCTTGATTACGCAAATAAAACAGGGTGTCATACCGTAGCTATTGCATGTAATAAAGGATCTGATGTAGGTAAAAAAGCAAATCTTGCCATAGAACCGGTGACCGGACCTGAGGTATTGACCGGATCAACCAGATTAAAGGCAGGAACAGCACAAAAGATGATCCTTAATATGATTTCAACTGGAAGCATGGTTGGAATCGGAAAAGCCTATGAAAATCTTATGGTGGATGTAAAGCAGAGCAATGAAAAGCTGGTAGTAAGATCACAGAACATTGTGATGACAGCAACAGGCTGCACCAGAGAAGAGGCCGAAAAGGTATTAAAACAGGCAGAAGGACATGTTAAAACTGCTATTACAATGATTTTGCTGGACTGTGATCCAGAGGATGCAAGACAAAAGTTATCACAAGCCGGAGGGAAGATCCGAAAGGCTTTGAAATAAAAGAAAGGAGTTATAAGATATTTTAAGTAACTAATATATATTCAAAGGAGGATTATCGTGAATTATAAGCAAATCAGTGAACAATTATTAACATTGCTTGGGGGAAAAGCGAACATAACTTCCAATGCTGCCTGCATGACTAGGCTTCGTGTCGGTTTAAGAGATACATCTAGGGCTGATATTGAAGGCGTAAAAAAGGTAGAGGGAGTTCTTGGAGTTGTTGAAAGTGACACGCTCCAGATTGTATTTGGACCGGGAAAAGTAAATAAGGTATTGGACGAATTTTATAAGCTGACAGGTCTTCCTAAAGGCCAGGCTGAGAACGGATCAGATCAGGATATTAATGAAGTTGCGAAGGAAAATAAAGCTCTACAAAAGGCAAAATATGATAAACCGGTACAGAGATTTTTAAAGAAGATTTCAAATATTTTCGTAGCACTGCTTCCCGGCATCATTGCAGCAGGTTTAATCAACGGTATCTGTAATGTTATTAATGTTTCTACCGGCGGATCACTTTTAGGAGTATGGTGGTATCAATGTATCCGGACCATGGGCTGGGCACTGTTTGCTTACCTGCCCATCTTAGTTGGATTCAATGCAGCAAAGGAATTCGGCGGTTCCGGTGTACTTGGAGCGATTGCAGGTGCCATGTCCATTGCCAATCCGGGTATGCCTCTGCTTGCAACAGTAAATGATGCTCAGATTCTTCTTCCTATTACTAATACAGCTTTTAATCCGGCTTCCGGCGGTCTTTTAGCGGCACTGATCGCAGGCGCATTCTTTGCTATTCTTGAAAAAAATATCAGAAAGCGTATGCCTGATTTAATTGATACATTCGTAAGCCCTCTCTTAGTACTTATTATTGGCGGTATTGTTGCCCTGTTGGTAATTCAGCCTTTAGGCGCAGGCTTAACAAAAGTAATCTTTGCCCTCTTAAGCTTTGTATATGAAAAGATGGGCGTTGTAGGAGGATATATTTTATCAGCAGGTTTCCTTCCTCTGGTAGCTGTAGGTTTACACCAGGCATTGACCCCAATCCATGCTCTGTTAAATGACCCGGAGGGTGCAACAAAAGGAATTAACTATCTCCTTCCTATCCTTATGATGGCAGGCGGCGGCCAGGTAGGTGCCGGCATTGCACTGTATGTAAAGACAAAGAACGCAAAATTAAAAAGATATATCCGTGATTCCATACCAGTAGGTATTCTTGGAATCGGAGAGCCTATGATGTATGCTGTAACCCTGCCTCTTGGCAGATCCTTTATCACTGCCTGCATTGGTGCTGGATTCGGTGGAGCTGTTGCAGCTCTCATGCACATTGGTACTGTTTCTCAGGGTGTATCCGGTTTGTTTGGTTTGTTGATTGTTCAGCCTGGACAGCAGTTTGGTTTCATAATCTCAATGCTCATTGCTTATGCAGGCGGCTTCCTGGTAACCTACTTCTTCGGAGTGGATGAGGACAGAATCAACGAAGTATATGGAGAATAAATGAATACAGGAATTTCAATCTATTTTTCAAGTGGAATGGAAAAGAATGAACGCTTAATAAAGAAAGCGATAAAGAGCGGAGTGAAGTATGCATTTACTTCACTCCACATTCCAGAGGAAACAGGAATCGATTACCGTTCGGATGTACTTAAGCTTCTGAGCATGTGCAGGGAAGGTGGTTTAAATCTCATTGTAGATGTGGGCCCGGAAACCCTGGAAAAGTTTGAAACAGATAGCATTGCTGAGTTAAAGGAGCTTGGGATCACTCATGTCCGCCTTGATTATGGCTTTGATGCAAAAGAGACGGTAGAGATTTCAAAGGATTTTTATGTGGTATTTAATGCCTCCACCATTATGGAGGAGGAACTTTTAGAATGGAAAAAGTATGGGGCAGATTTTACCAGATTTGCAGCATGCCATAACTTTTATCCAAAGCAGTTCACCGCCTTGTCTCTGAAACGGACAAAGGAAATGAATCAGAGGCTTCAATATCTTGGCTTTACTACCATGGCATTTGTGCCTGGGGATCTGGAGCTGAGAGGCCCCTTGTTTGAAGGTCTTCCCACGGTGGAAGAACACCGGGAGAGGAAAGACCAGGTGCTTTTGAACATGCTGGAGCTCTTCTATGACGGGTTCTGCGATGTGGTGCTGATTGGTGATGTGGATGTGGAGGAAAAGGATTGGAAGGATATTCAATGCTTAAGCCATGATTATGTGGAACTTAAGGCAGACATACTTTCTCCCTATGAATTTGTAAGAGACATCATTCATCATGACAGACCGGATTCCAGCGAATATGTTATCCGTTCCCAGGAATCAAGACAGTACGATCGGGAAATTAAACCGGATCATGAGAATCAGTCACAAGTAAGGAAGCAGGGAAGTATCTGCATTTCTAATGAAAATTATTTAAGGTATATGGGAGAACTTGAAATCGCCAGAGTTGATCTGCCTGGAGAGGATAGAGTAAATATCATTGGACAGGTTCATGACTCTCATATGAAATATTTGCCCTATGTTCAGAAGGGGCTTGGAGTGAAATTGATATTGTAGGTGAAGTCCGCAGTGCAGCCAGCGAATCTTGCAGATCCGCTGGCTCACGGGCATTCGCCCTATGAAATAAGACAGAAGAAGATTTTCTTATGCGCAAGCACAACGAAAATCTTCTTCTGTCTTATTTTGCACTGCTCGTTGCTATCGTGAAGTTAGGGCTCCGTATGCGTCTAGGAGTCCTCCGCTCACCATCTTTCCGGTTAGGGTATCCAGCTTCCTGCTGGAATTTAAAAGAATCATTTTTACATCAGACAGGGAGATGTCCTGCCTGTAAGAATAGAGCATGGCGGCTACACCAGTTACCATGGGGGCTGCCATGGAAGTGCCGCTCATAAAACCGTAGGCATTACCTGGAACAGTGCTTAAAATGTAGCTGCCGGGGGCGGCTATATCAACGCTGGTTGCGCCATAGTTGGAATCAATGCTTAAGGTCCCGTCAAACATGAGGTTTGCTACGGAGATTATGTTGTCATAGGGAAGGGAAGCAGGATAAACAGGGTAGATATCTGTATCATATCCAAGTCCGGAGACTCCGCCGTTACCGCAGGATACCACAAACAGCATGCTGGAATTTTTCATGGCCTGGGCCAGTTCTTCGCTGTAGGCATTGGTTCCCATGCTTAAGTTGCAGATGGAAGCGCCGTGTGCCTCGGCATAATGGATCGCCTGGATCACTGCTTCCGGGGATCCCAGTCCGTCTTCGCCTCCAAGGGCCTTTAAAGGCATGATCTTTATGTAGTTATTATCCGTGATCCCGGCAATGCCGTAGGCTCCCCGGGCGGCACTGATGGTTCCTGCCGCATGGGTTCCATGGCTATCCTCGCTGCCGGTGAAGACCTGGTTGTTTCCGGAATAAAAATTCCAGCCATGAATATCATCTACATACCCGTCGCCGTCATTATCAATTCCATCCCCATCAATCTCGCCGGGATTGGTCCAGATGGCATCTTTAAGCTCCAGGTGGTTGATATCAATGCCGGTATCGATGATGGCGACAATGACAGAGCGCTTGCTCTCAGCCTGATCATAAAGCTTCCATGCAGGCTGTATGTTAATATCGATTCCAGTGACAGCACCGATCACTGTAGATTCATAGTCTCCGGGACCGGGCTTCATGGTACCGTCTTTTGAATTCCGTCCATCATAAATATTATCAATGGATTTAAATTTAGATTTTAGTTCTATAAGACGAAATTCCCCGTCATTTTTTAGTCCCCATTGGTAAGTGGAAAATTCATCCGCAGGGGATAAGTTTATAAGTCCGGGACCAAGGGCCAGAGTATGCAGTGCTTGTCCACTGTCTGAAGATTGTGCTGAAAGTGCGCTGGTTTTGGTCGATTCAGTGCCTTTTCCGGCAGCCGGGCTGCCAAAGAGGGGCAAGCCTGCAAGAAGTAGGACTAGGATCAGACAGGCAGCGCGAGTTGTTTTTTTCATGGTTTCTATCTCCTTATATATAAAGCAATCATTGAAAGTGCTCCTATTATATCATATACTCTACGCAGTATGTTTGAAAAAAATGCAAAAAATGTAAAAATCTTACATCATTCGGATTGACTAATCAAAACTATTTTGATGAAAATAGTTTGATAAAGCTTCTTGTCCTGTGATAAAATATAAAAATGCAGAGAGGAGGGAGGGCTCACATGGAAGAAAAATATTTTCGAAATAAGATTACATGGTTTACATTTCTATATAGTTTTCTGGTCATATGGGTTCACTCTTACAATGCGGTGCTGTTCCTAGGCAGCACGAAACTGGCTTATAAAACAGACTGGATGGAACGGTTTTTAGGAGGCATGGTGGCACAGATTGCCGTACCGGGGTTCTTCCTGATTTCCTCCTATCTGTTCTTTCGCGGATTTACCCTGGATCGCCTCATGATAAAGTGGAATTCCAGAATACGGAGTGTCATGGTTCCCTATATCGTATGGAATTTTCTTTATTATCTTGGATATGTCATTGGCAGCCGGATCCCGGTGCTTTCAGATGTCATTGGAAAGGGAGAAGTGCCTTTTACATTTACCATGGCGGCCGAATCAGTCCTTAATTATACCTATAACTATGTATTCTGGTATTTAAACCAGTTGATCCAGTTAATCCTTCTGGCTCCCCTTATTTATATCATTGTGAAGCGGAAGGAAATAGGCTGCCTGTTTCTTGCAGGAATTCTGGCTGCAATCTATATGGGAGGCATGCTTCCTTTTTTAAACCTGGATGCTTTATTTTATTATTCGTTCGGGGCCTTTGCCGCAATTCATGGGAAAAAGATTGTAGAAGGGTCCTGGAATATAAAATACCTTGAAGCAGGTGCCGCAGTTATTATGGCAGCCTTTTTTCTTCATTGGGTTGATTTTCCGGGAGATATCAAAGGAGAGATGGCGGCTTCTGACGTATGTTTCCGGCTTCTTATTCCAGTGGGATTGTGGCTTTTGGTACCGGAGAGATATCTGATCGAGGCAAAAGAATGGATGAAGCAGAATTTTTTTCTATACGCCACACACTTTGCTATGGTGAGGCTTATTAACAAAACGGGAGCATTGCTGCTCCCGACTGTTTCAGCAGTGCCATTTGGGCTTTTTCTGCTGATGCCTCTTTTTTGTGTTTTCTTCAGTTATCAGATCGGCCGATTTTTCAGACGGTTTCTTCCGGGCCTGTGGTGCCTGTTAAACGGAGGGCGTTAATAAGGCTTCTAAGCGTCTGCCGACCATCTTCCGGACGCACCGCAGGGCAGAAGGAGCCCGCTGCTTGTGACCGGAAGTCCTATTTCACCGGACTGGACGAAACCGCCGTATTTTTGTTTCACCTCGATGGAAATCATGTAGGTTAATACAGAAGGGGCCAATCCTGTGGTATAGGAATTGATTAGGAAAAACAATGGTTTATCGGATAAAAGCTGGGCGCAAAGCTGAACAAGAGGATGAATGGCGTCTTCTATTTTCCAGATTTCGCCCTTTGGCCCTCTTCCATAAGAAGGAGGATCCATAATGATCGCATCGTAATGGTTTCCCCTTCTGATCTCTCTTTCAACGAATTTTACGCAGTCATCTACGATCCAGCGGATGGAAGCGGAATCTAAATTGGAGGAACGGGCATTTTCCTTGGCCCAGCCGACCATACCCTTAGATGCATCTACATGAGTGACAGAAGCTCCGGCTTTTGCTGCTGCCAGAGTAGCACCTCCGGTGTAGGCGAATAAGTTAAGCACTTTTACAGGCCGTCCGGCATTCTTTATTTTTTCACTGAACCAGTCCCAGTTTGCTGCCTGTTCTGGAAAGAGTCCTGTATGCTTAAAGCTGAAGGGTTTTAATTGAAAGGTTAAATCCCTGTAACTGATTGTCCACTGTTCCGGAAGGTCAAAGAATTCCCACTCGCCGCCGCCCTTGGCGCTGCGATGGTAGTGGCCGTTCATTCTTTTCCATCCTTTTTCCGTTTTGGGAGTGGACCAGATAACCTGTGGGTCAGGACGTACAAGGAGATAATTTCCCCAGCGTTCAAGTTTTTCTCCTTCTGAACAGTCTATCACTTCATAATCTTTCCAGCCGTCTGCAATCCACATAATTGGTGCCGCCCTTTCCATAAATAGTTAATAGTAGTTTTCTCAAATGATCCGTTCAATGAGCCAAAGGCAAATTTGAACTTCCTTGATTATACTGGATAGAGCCAGGAGCGTCAAGTACGGAGAATTGATGGGAAAATGCCAATATTCACACCTTGTCTTTTGTCCTATATAATATAGTATAATTTAAGATAATGAGGTGTAAATTTATGTGCTGTTTTAATATAGGCTTTTCTGCCGGTAACTGTGGTTGCGGCTGGAACAATAGATGCTGCAACCGATGTAATTGGGGCTGGAACAATGGCTGCAACTGGGGCTGGAATGATGGATGTAATAGAGGTTGCTGCAATCGGGGCTGCTGCAACCGCTGCAATCGCTGCTGCGGTAACTGGGGCTGGAACAATGGCTGCAATTGGTTTTAATAAGAAGGGCTGAGTCTTTTAACTTAAGCAACTTAAAGGGACTGAATTCTGTTTTGACAGGATTCAGTCCTGTTCGTTTGCCTGTTTTTAATCGAGCTAATAATAGTTAAAAATATAGAAAAGACAAGGGAAATAATTTCGTAATAGAATTGAAAGATTAAAACAGTTGAATAATCTGAGATTAATTGTTAAAATAAATTATAGCAAAAAAGGAAATCCCTGTAAGGAGTGAAGATATGAAAAGAAAAGGTCTCATCATGCTGGCAGTTACCGCCATGCTGACAGTTGGTGCCGCATCTGTGGAGTCTTATGCAGCGGAAGGTTGGGCTCAGTCTGGAAGCACTTGGGTTTATTATGATACAAGCGGGAATAAGGTGACGAACACCTGGAAAAAGGGAGCGGACAACCTTTGGCGTTATTTAAATACCTATGGCGAGATGTCCGTAAATACATGGGTGGAAAATACCTACTATATGGACTCTAACGGAATTCTGGTTACGGACAAATGGATGAAGTTTCAGGATTCAGGCAGTTCCCAGTACAAATGGTATTATTTCGGCAGCAGCGGAAAAGCTATTATGGATAACTGGTCTAAGATCAATAACAAATGGTATTATTTTGATCCGAACGGCGAGATGCAGACCGGCTGGGTCCTTGATGACATGTATTATTGCGGAACAGACGGAGCTATGCGTACCGGATGGCAGAAGCTTTTTTCACCGAACGGCAATGATTATGAGGACCGTGTCACTCCAGGGGATAATGACGACGGAAAGTCATGGTATTATTTTAATGACAGCGGTAAAAAGTATGTTCCAAAGGATACGTCAGGGGATTATGCTACCTATAAGATTGACGGTGTCGCTTACTGCTTTGACTCAGATGGAGCGCTTCAGACTGGTTGGAAGAACGTTGGAGTTGACAATGCGGAGTATGAGATCCAAAATTATAAATATTATGACAGCAACGGTAAGCTGAGAGTGGGTTGGTATTCCGTGGAACCGCCTCAGGATCTTTCTGGTTATGAAGAGAGTGTAGAATGGTTTTATTTCTCAAGTTCAGGAATTCCAAAGACCGGTCCGAAAGAAGGAGACGCCAGCACTCAGAATATAAATAAAATTAATGACAAGACTTATCTGTTTAATAATCTTGGTAATCCTGTCTATGGGCTACAGAAGGTGATGATTGGGAATACATCAGAATATACGGCATTCTATTTCGGAGATAAGAAGACCAGCACCATGCAGAAGGGCAGGGTAAAGGTAATTGAAGGAGACGGCAGCGAAGCTACCTATTATTTCAGCGACAGCGGCCGCGGTTATACCGGTGTTAAGGACGGTTACCTTTATTATATGGGCAAGCTTCAATGTGCGGATGAAGGAACGAAATATGAGGCCATTGCCATTCCTACAGGAAGCACCACTACCACCTATGTGGTAAACACTTCCGGTAAGGTATCCAAAAACACAACGGTAAAGAACTCTGATGGTGTAAAATATAAGACCGGAAGCAATGGAAATTTATTAAAAGTGGATGATGAAAATCCAAGCGGAGAAGGCAGAACCCCTACAGAACCGATCTGGAATTAGAAAAAGAATGATCAAAGGCGCAAAACCTGGAAAATTAGATTTTGCGCCATTTTTTTGAAAAAAGTGCTTGCAATGTAAAAAAAAATATGTTAATATACAAAGGCTGTGGCATGATAGCTGTGAAACGTGAGGTTGCTGCTTATAAAAGCAGGTTTTCCGTGGAGCGAATGTCAAGTTAGGAAACTGGCGACAAGTCACTGTACAATTTAAAATCCTGTTTATTATAATAGGAAGTCAGTGTGGGGTCTTTGATGACACACACGGGAACGTGTACAGTCACCGCTTGTCGTACTTCTACTAAGTGCGAAAAGGAGGCGACTTTTTTTATGGCAAGTCAAGTAATGAGAATCACATTAAAAGCGTATGATCATCAGTTGGTTGATCAGTCTGCGGGCAAAATCATCGACACTGTAAAAAAGACAGGATCAAAAGTGAGCGGACCGGTGCCGTTACCAACCAAGAAGGAAGTGGTAACCATCTTAAGGGCGGTTCACAAGTACAAAGATTCAAGAGAGCAGTTCGAGCAGAGAACGCATAAGAGACTCATTGATATCATTACACCAAGCCAGAAGACTGTTGATGCATTATCCAGACTGGAAATGCCGGCAGGTGTGTACATCGATATCAAGATGAAGAACAAATAATCTTCATCCAAAACATTGTGGAAAGTATTCCATGCATGTCCTGAAGGGTTTTAATATAGAAGCAACACTTTTTCCTGTAAGGAATCAACATCTCCGCCAGGCGGAGTCATAGTGTTCCACGTATATTGGACTGTTCTAGGATGATTGCGAAAGCAATCCGCTGTAGAATTAACAAACAGGAGGTAAAAACATGAAGAAGGGTATTTTAGCTACCAAGGTCGGAATGACACAGATCTTCAATGAAAACGGAGTCTTAACTCCGGTAACAGTTCTTCAGGCTGGTCCTTGTGTAGTAACACAGGTTAAGACTGTAGAGAACGATGGTTACAGTGCAGTACAGGTTGGTTACGTTGATAAGAGAGAAAAACTTGTCAGCAAGCCAATTAAAGGCCATTTTGATAAGGCTGGTGTATCTTACAAGAGATACGTAAGAGAGTTTAAGCTTGAGAATGCTGATCAGTATTCTGTAAAAGATGAAATCAAGGCTGAGATCTTCGCAGCAGGCGATAAGATCGATGCAACCGCAATCTCCAAAGGTAAAGGTTTCCAGGGTGCTATTAAGAGACACGGACAGTCCAGAGGACCTATGGCTCATGGTTCCAAGTTCCACCGTCATGCAGGTTCTAACGGTGCAGCTTCTGATCCAAGTAAGGTATTCAAGGGCAAGAAAATGCCTGGCCAGATGGGTAACAAGAAGGTAACAATCCAGAATCTTGAAATCGTTAGGGTTGATGCAGAAAACAACCTGATTTTAGTTAAGGGTGCGATACCAGGACCTAAGAAGTCTTTAGTAACAATCAAGGAAACAGTAAAAGCATCTAACTAATGCTTTTATCAGAAAGGAGGATCACACAGATGGCAAACGTATCTGTTTACAATATGGAAGGTAAAGAAGTTGGCACAGTAGAGTTAAACGATGCAGTGTTCGGTGTAGATGTAAATGAGCATCTCGTACACATGGCAGTCGTAAGCCAGCTTGCAAATAAGCGCCAGGGCACACAGAAAGCAAAGACACGTGCAGAAGTATCTGGCGGCGGAAGAAAACCGTGGAAGCAGAAAGGAACCGGTCATGCAAGACAGGGTTCAACAAGATCTCCTCAGTGGACAGGCGGTGGAGTTGTATTTGCTCCTACACCTAGAGACTATACAATCAAACTTAACAAGAAGGAAAGAAGACTTGCTCTTAAGTCCGCTCTGACCAGCAGAGTGAATGAGAATAAGTTCATTGTTGTTGACGAATTAAAGTTTGATGAGATCAAGACAAAGAAATTCCAGACTGTATTAAATAACTTAAAGGTATCCAAAGCTCTTGTAGTTGTTGGCGACGACAGTGCAAACGCAGTAATGAGCGCAAGAAACATCGCTGCTGTTAAGACTGCTTCTGCTAACACCATCAACGTATACGATATCTTAAAGTACAACACAGTTGTTGCTACCAAGACTGCTGTTGCAGCAATCGAGGAGGTGTACGCATAATGGCAGATATTAAGTATTACGACGTAATCCAGAAGCCTGTAGTAACTGAGAAGAGCATGAACGCTATGGCGTCCAAGAAGTACACATTTATTGTGCACACAGATGCTAATAAGGCTATGATCAAAGAAGCTGTTGAGAAGATGTTCCCAGGTGCAAAGGTTGCCAGTGTGAACACCATGAACTTAGATGGAAAGACCAAAAGAAGAGGAACGACTTTTGGAAAGACTTCTAAGACAAAGAAAGCTATCGTTCAACTGACAGCTGACAGCAAAGACATCGAAATCTTCGAAGGACTGTAAGATCGGAACGTCTGGTGAGAATTTATTCAAACCCGGCGTAAACGGTTTTCAGTTTCCTATGTGATGAACATTATATCACGATAATTGAGATACGCCAGGCGGCGTTGAAGCACTGGCATACCTTTATGTCCAAAGAGTTTGGACAATTAAGAAGAAAGGAGAAATATAATGGGAATTAAAAAGTATAACCCATATACCCCTTCCAGAAGACACATGACTGGTTCTGATTTCAGCGAAGTCACAAAGTCAACTCCTGAGAAGTCCTTAATCAGCAAAACAATCAATAAGACAGCCGGCCGTAATAACCAGGGTAAGATCACGGTAAGACATCGCGGAGGCGGCGTTAAGAGAAAATATAGAATCATCGATTTTAAGAGAAACAGCAAAGACGGCATTGCAGCAACTGTTATCGGTATCGAGTACGATCCAAACAGAACTTCCAACATCGCGCTGATCTGCTACGAAGACGGTACAAAAGCTTATATCCTTGCTCCGGCTGGTTTAACAGACGGCATGAAGGTTATGAGCGGAGCGATGGCAGAAGCTAAAGTCGGCAACTGCTTACCATTAAGCCAGATCCCGGTTGGTACTCAGGTTCATAACATTGAGCTTTATCCAGGAAAAGGTGGACAGTTAGTTCGTTCCGCAGGAAATTCTGCTCAGTTAATGGCAAAAGAAGGCAAATATGCTACTCTTCGTTTACCTTCCGGTGAGATGAGAATGGTTCCGATCAACTGCAGAGCAACCATCGGCGTTGTAGGCAACGGAGATCACAACTTAATCAATATCGGTAAAGCTGGTAGAAAACGTCACATGGGCTTCAGACCCACTGTACGTGGTTCTGTAATGAACCCGAATGACCATCCTCACGGCGGTGGTGAAGGCAAGACTGGTATCGGACGCCCAGGTCCAAGTACACCATGGGGCAAACCAGCACTTGGCTTAAAGACCAGAAAGAAAAACAAGCAGTCTAACAGACTGATCGTTAGAAGTAGAGATGGAAAGACCGTTAAATAATTAAAGGAGGTTAGAATCTATGGCTCGCTCACTTAAAAAAGGCCCATTTGCAGATGCTCATTTACTGAAAAAAGTAGATGTTATGAACGCAGCAGGACAGAAGCAGGTAATTAAGACCTGGTCTCGCCGTTCTACAATCTTCCCGCAGATGGTTGGACATACAATTGCAGTTCATGATGGCAGAAAGCACGTTCCGGTATATGTTACAGAAGATATGGTTGGACATAAACTGGGTGAATTCGTTGCCACAAGAACCTACAGAGGACATGGTAAGGACGAGAAAAAATCAGGCCGTAAGTAGATAGAAACAAACTCCTCCGGGCATTCTTCCGGATTCCCAGGGGCGTTTAAGTTGAAAGGAGGATTCACCAATGGCTAAGGGACATAGAAGCCAGATTAAAAGAGAAAGAAATGCCGTGAAGGACACCAGACCATCAGCAAAGTTATCCTATGCTAGGGTTTCTGTTCAGAAAGCATGCTTCGTATTAGATGCCATCAGAGGCAAAGATGTTATGACAGCACTTGGTATTGTGACTTACAATCCCAGATATGCTTCTTCTTTAATAGAGAAGTTATTAAAATCAGCACTTGCTAACGCTGAGAATAACAACGGTATGGACCCTGCAAAACTTTATGTAGAGGAATGTTTTGCAAACAAGGGACCGACAATGAAAAGAGTAAAACCGAGAGCACAGGGTCGCGCTTACAGGATCGAGAAGAGAATGAGCCACATCACCGTCGTGCTTAATGAAAGATAAGGAGGCAAATAATGGGACAGAAAGTTAATCCACACGGCTTAAGAGTCGGTGTTATTAAAGACTGGAACTCAAAATGGTATGCTGAAGCTGATTTCGCAGATAACCTGGTAGAAGATTATGCGATCAGAAAGTTCCTTAAGAAAAGATTATACAGCGCCGGCATTTCTGATATAGAGATTGAGAGAGCATCTGACCGCGTGAAAATTACGATTCATACAGCGAAGCCAGGTGTTGTTATCGGTAAAGGCGGATCTGAGATCGAGAAATTAAAAGCTGAAGCTCAGAAGCTTACAGATAAAAAGTTATTTGTTGACATCAAGGAAATCAAAAGACCTGATAAAGACGCTCAGTTAGTAGCTGAATCCATTGCACAGCAGTTAGAGAACCGTGTATCCTTCCGTCGGGCTATGAAGTCCACCATGGGTCGTTCCATGAAGTCTGGAATAAAGGGTATCAAGACTGCAGTCGCAGGACGTCTTGGCGGTGCTGATATGGCTCGTACCGAGTTCTACAGCGAAGGAACCATTCCGTTACAGACACTTAGAGCAGATATTGACTATGGTTTCGCTGAAGCAGATACAACCTTCGGTAAGATCGGTGTTAAGGTATGGATCTACAATGGCGAAATACTTCCAACTAAAGGAAACAAGGAAGGGAGCGGAAAATAATGTTAATGCCTAAAAGAGTTAAACGTCGTAAACAGTTCCGTGGATCCATGGCTGGTAAAGCGTTAAGAGGCAATACTATCAGCAACGGCGAGTTTGGTTTAGTTTCCATGGAACCATGCTGGATTAAATCCAACCAGATCGAGGCAGCCCGTGTTGCCATGACCCGTTACATTAAGCGTGGTGGTAAAGTCTGGATCAAGATTTTCCCGGATAAACCTGTAACAGCAAAGCCAGCAGAAACCCGTATGGGTTCCGGTAAGGGCGCTCTGGAATACTGGGTAGCAGTAGTAAAACCAGGCCGTGTATTATTCGAAATCGCTGGAGTACCTGAAGAAACAGCACGTGAAGCTTTACGTCTTGCTATGCATAAGTTACCGTGCAAGTGTAAGATTGCTGCTAAAGCAGATTTAGAAGGCGGTGAATGACAGTGAAAATTAATAAATATGTTGAAGAATTAAAAGGAAAATCAGCTGCAGAACTGAATGAAGAATTAGTAGCTGCAAAGAAAGAACTTTTCAACTTAAGATTCCAAAACGCAACCAACCAGCTTGACAACACAAGCAGGATCAAAGAGGTTCGTAAGAACATTGCCAGAATTCAGACTGTTATAACTGAGAAGGCTAAATTAGCTTAAGTTGCAGTTTTTTTAAAAAGCATGACACACACGAGTGTGTGTAAACTTATAGATTGGGCCGCCAGGGCCAAAACTCGAAAGGAGAATACCGAACGTGGAAAGAAATTTAAGAAAAACCCGTACTGGTAAGGTTGTAAGCAACAAGATGGATAAGACCATCGTTGTGGCTATTGAAGACCATGTAGAACATCCTTTATACGGCAAGATCGTAAAAAGAACGTATAAATTAAAAGCTCATGACGAGAACAACGACTGCAACATGGGCGATACAGTAAAAGTAATGGAAACAAGACCACTGTCTAAAGATAAGAGATGGAGACTTGTTGAGGTTCTCGAAAGAGCGAAATAATTAATTTCCAGGAAGGAGTAACAGGCATGATTCAGCAGGAAACCAGATTAAAGGTTGCCGACAATACTGGTGCAAAAGAATTACTGTGCATCCGTGTAATGGGCGGATCTACAAGAAGATATGCTAATATTGGTGATGTTATCGTTGCCAGCGTAAAAGATGCAACACCTGGCGGTGTTGTGAAGAAAGGCGACGTTGTAAAGGCCGTTGTCGTACGTTCCGTTAAGGGCGCACGCCGCAAAGACGGTTCCTATATCAAGTTCGATGAGAATGCTGCCGTAATTATCAAAGATGACAGGACTCCAAAAGGAACTCGTATCTTTGGACCGGTTGCCAGAGAGTTAAGAGAGAAACAGTTCATGAAAATTGTTTCCTTAGCTCCGGAAGTATTATAAGGAGGTATCGGACTGTGCATAAAATTAAAAGAGACGACCTGGTAAAGGTTATCGCAGGAAAAGATAAAGACAAACAGGGCAAAGTTCTTCATATTGATACGAAGAACAGCAAAGTGGTAGTGGAAGGTGTTAACATGATTACAAAGCATGTGAAGCCAGGCGCAGGCAACCCACAGGGTGGTATCGTACAGAAAGAAGCTGCATTCGATATCTCCAACGTAATGCTTGTTGTTGACGGAAAAGCAACCAGAGTTGGTTTTGAAGTAAAAGACGGCAAGAAAGTCCGCGTTGCGAAAGCAACCGGTAAAGTAATTGACTAATTCGGAGAGGAGGAATAAAAATTGGCTAGATTAAAAGAGACCTACCAAACAGAGATCGTAGAAGGTATGATCAAAAAATTTGGATATAAGAACATCATGGAAGTGCCGAAGTTAAATAAGATTGTCATCAATATGGGTATTGGTGAAGCAAAGGAAAATGCCAAGATTTTAGACTCTGCAGTAAGAGATTTAGAAATCATCTCCGGTCAGAAGGCAGTTTTAACAAAAGCTAAAAAATCAGTTGCTAACTTCAAGATCAGAGAAGGTATGCCGATCGGATGTAAAGTAACTTTACGCGGTGAGAGAATGTATGAATTTGCTGACCGCCTGATCAACCTTGCACTTCCTCGTGTACGTGACTTCAGAGGAGTAAATCCTAATGCATTTGATGGCAGAGGAAACTATGCTCTTGGTATCAAAGAACAGCTTATTTTCCCTGAAATTGAGTACGATAAAGTTGACAAGGTAAGAGGTATGGACATTATTTTCGTCACTACCGCTAAGACAGACGAGGAAGCCCGTGAACTTTTGACATTATTCAATATGCCATTTGCAAAATAGTAGGAGGAATAATCCATGGCTAAGACTTCAATGAAGATCAAACAGCAGAGACCTGCAAAGTTCTCCTCAAGAGAATACAATCGTTGCAGAATCTGTGGTCGTCCACATGCTTATTTGAGAAAATACGGAATTTGCAGAATCTGCTTCCGTGAATTAGCATATAAGGGCCAGATCCCAGGCGTTAAAAAAGCAAGCTGGTAAAATAAGGAAGGAGGCAATTTCAAAATGACTATGAGCGATCCAATCGCAGATATGCTTACAAGAATCCGTAATGCAAATACTGCAAAACATGATACAGTAGATGTACCTTCATCTAAGATGAAATTAGCTATTGCTGATATCCTTGTAAAAGAGGGCTACATTAAGAAATACGATCTCGTAGAAGACGGTGCATTCCAGACAATCCGGATCACCTTAAAATACGGTAAAGATAAAAACGAGAAAATCATTACAGGTATTAAGAGAATCTCTAAACCAGGTTTACGTGTATACGCAAACAAGGAAGAGTTACCGAGAGTACTTGGCGGTTTAGGAACTGCTATCATCTCCACCAACCAGGGTGTTATTACCGATAAGGAAGCACGCACCAACGGCATCGGCGGAGAAGTACTGGCATTTGTTTGGTAATTAAGAGAAGCATCTGAAAACAGAAGAAGCGCAGAGCTTCTTCCGAAAATTTAAGGAGGTAAACGGCATGTCACGTATAGGAAGAATGCCTATCGCGATTCCAGCAGGCGTAACTGTTGCAATCGCAGAAAATAATAAAGTGACTGTAACAGGTCCTAAGGGAACTCTTGAAAGAGTGTTACCATCTGAGATGACAATCAAAGAAGAAGATGGTCATATCGTTGTTACAAGACCTAATGATTTAAAGAAAATGAAATCCTTACACGGTCTGACAAGAACATTAGTAAACAACATGGTCGTTGGTGTTACGAACGGTTATGAGAAGAAACTGGAAATCAATGGTGTAGGTTACAGAGCACAGAAGCAGGGCAAGAAGCTGGTTCTTTCTCTTGGTTATTCCCACCCGGTAGAGATGGAAGATCCGGAAGGTATCGAAGCTACCATGGAAGGACAGAACGTCATCATTATTAAAGGTATCGATAAAGAAAAAGTTGGCCAGTACGCTGCTGAAATCAGAGATAAGAGAAGACCTGAACCGTATAAGGGCAAGGGTATCAAGTATGCTGACGAAGTTATCAGACGTAAAGTTGGTAAGACTGGTAAGAAATAATTAAGGAGAGTGTAAAGATGGTTAGCAAACAGTCAAGAAGCGAAGTTCGCGTTAAAAAGCACAACAGAATACGTAACCGTTTTGCAGGCACTGCAGAAAGACCACGTTTAGCTGTGTTTAGAAGCAATAATCATGTGTATGCTCAAATTATTGACGATACAGTTGGTAAGACTTTAGTCGCTGCTTCTACAGTAGAAAAAGAAGTAAAGGCAGAATTAGAGAAAACTAACGACGTTGATGCTGCAGCATATGTAGGTACCGTAGTAGCAAAGAGAGCCCTTGAAAAAGGAATTAAAGAAGTTGTCTTTGACAGAGGCGGTTTTATATATCATGGTAAGATTCAGGCATTAGCAGACGCAGCCAGAGAAGCTGGTCTGGAATTCTAAGTAGAGAGGAGAAGACAAAGGTGAAACGTACAATTTTTGATGCAAATCAGTTAGAGTTAAACGACAGAGTAGTTGCTATCAAGCGCGTATCTAAAACCGTTAAGGGTGGACGTACCATGAGATTCTCTGCTTTAGTAGTCGTAGGTGATGGCAATGGCCACGTAGGTGCGGGTCTTGGCAAAGCCGGAGAAGTTCCAGAAGCAATCCGTAAAGGAAAAGAGGCTGCTGTTAAGAATATGGTTGCTATTCCAATCGATGAGAACAACAGTATTCCTCATGACCTGACAGGAAAATTCGGAAGTGCATCTGTACTTCTTAAGAGAGCTAACGAAGGTACAGGAGTTATTGCAGGAGGTCCTGCGCGTGCAGTTTTAGAGCTTGCAGGTATTAAGAATATCCATTCAAAATCCTTAGGTTCTAATAATAAGACCAATGTAGTTTTAGCTACAATCGAGGGATTAACTCGGTTAAAAACTCCTGAGGAAGTTGCAAAGCTTCGCGGTAAATCTGTAGAAGAGATTTTAGGCTAAGGAGGATATGAAAATGGCAGATAAATTAAAGATCACATTGGTGAAATCCCCGATCGGCGCAGTTCCGAAGCATAAAGCAACCGTTGAAGCATTAGGCTTAAAGAAGCTTCACAAAACAGTTGAGATGCCGGATAACAACGCGGTTAGAGGTATGATCGCAAACGTGCGTCATTTAGTAAAAGTTGAAGAGATTTAAGAGAATACAGTAAGGAGGTGCAAGCGATGGATTTATCAAATTTACAGCCTGCGTTAGGTTCCAAACACAGCGACAACTTCAGAAGAGGCCGCGGACATGGTTCAGGAAACGGCAAAACAGCAGGTAAGGGTCATAAAGGACAGAAAGCACGTTCCGGTGCAACTAGACCAGGTTTCGAAGGTGGTCAGATGCCTTTATACAGACGTATTCCTAAGAGAGGCTTTACAAATAGAAATACCAAAATCATTATCGGTATCAATGTCAGCGCTTTAGAGTGCTTTGACAATGGTACGGTTGTTACTGTTGAAACTTTGTTAGAAAGCGGAATCGTTAAGAATCCGCGTGACGGTGTTAAGATCCTTGGAAATGGAGAATTAACCAAAAAGCTTACAGTAAAGGTAGATGCTTTCAGCGAAGGCGCAAAAACCAAAATCGAGGCTTTAGGTGGAACCTGCGAGGTGATCTAATATGTTGAAAACACTCCGTAATGCATTCAAGATCAAGGATGTAAGAAAGAAACTTATCTTTACGTTCATGATGCTGGTGGTTACTAGAATTGGTTCCCAATTACCGATTCCAGGAGTTGAAACAAGCTTTTTTAAAGATTTCTTTGCTCGGCAGAATAACGATGCGTTCGGATTTTTCAACGCAATGACAGGTAGTTCTTTTACTAACATGTCCGTATTCGCTCTGAGCATTACCCCTTACATTACATCTTCCATCATCATGCAGCTTTTGACCATAGCGATTCCAAAGCTTGAGGAAATGCAGCGGGATGGAGAAGATGGCAGAAAAAAGATTGCAGAATACACCCGTTACGTAACAGTTGGTCTGGCTTTAATCGAGTCCGTCGCTATGGCGATCGGATTCGGCGGCCAGGGGCTGTTGAGAGAATTTAATGTATTAAGTATTATTATTGCAGTTGCAACTATGACCGCAGGAAGTGCTCTTCTCATGTGGATCGGTGAGCGTATTACGGAAAAAGGTGTGGGCAATGGTATTTCCATTGTATTGACCTTTAACAT
>Ga0213825_1000100_pt1 | contig 71358 bp, 73 predicted proteins | sample MC6MC0900MG_FD_179896 | JGI IMG/M metagenome (GOLD analysis project Ga0213825, IMG submission 179896) | Enriched soil aggregate microbial communities from Iowa State University, Ames, United States - MC6-MC0900-MG | ecosystem: Environmental > Terrestrial > Soil > Unclassified | place: USA: Iowa...
ATTGCAAGATTTGATGTAAAGGACCAAATGCCGGATTCCTTTAAAATGGGCTTAATGTTAGAAGGTAAAGAAGGAGAGAAATGGGAATTTACCGTTCCTGTTAAAAAGATTACGAATACAATTTATGTTCCAGTTAATCATCAGCAACAAGCAGAAGGCATTCAACTCGATGTGACTAAAATTTCATTAAGCCCGTCAGGTATAGCACTTGACTATAAAGCTACAGAGAAGGGAACAATTGATAATCCACAAGTAGGTGCATCGTTTATAGAGTTCCATATTACTGATCAGAATGGCAAGGAGATTACATCGCATTCAGGTGGGGGAGAAGGTCATTTCGATAATGATGTTTGGAACTTTAGCAGCATCAAGTCCTTTGACCCGATTTCAGACGATGTTCAACAATTAACGATTACCCCTTATTTAGCACTTCCGTCAGGCGGAGGTGGTGTACAAATTGATCAGGACGGTGTGGAAACAAAAATACCATTTGATAGATCAGCACTAAAAGAAGTGAACTTCCAATCATTCACAGTAGATGTACCTAAGCAGACTAAATAAACATTCAAGCGTCAAATACAACCTTTTGTATTTGGCGCTTATTTTGTGATAGCCTAAAGAGAGCAATAGTAATGAAGGAGCGAATATATTTGAAGATTTATACATACAAACAACCAGCGAAAATTGAATCAACAGAGTCAGTAGCAATATTAAATGAAGCGGGTGAAGTATCGTCTACTGTTCAACGTGTTTATTCCAATGGATTGAAAAAAGCATTTGATCGTACAATGGATTATCGCTATTTTGTGCGGTTTGATGTCAATGATGTCGCTGGTCAGCCTCTTTTTACATGTAAAAAGGTATCCCGACGTGGGCGCATGCATTTTCAAGGAAAGGATTACGTTACAGGCAAAGAATATATGATTGCCTATGAAGGCTGGCAAATCATGATTCCTGATTTAATCATTACAGATGGCTCCCAAAAGATTAAGCTCAACAAAGAAATGGAAGACTGGTCTGTATTTTCTCTTGAAGATCAACCGATTGCACGCTGGCAGGCAATTTTTCATGAAACACATTTTGATATTACACTTCATATTGAAGGCAGCAGCCCGATTCAGCATGAAGCCTTTTTTATAGCAATTGGACAGGCTGTGTTGTTTGTAGGCGCTTAAAATGTCGATAAAATCAAAAAGTTGGTCGATAAATCTAAATAATAGGGCGATAAACAGAAAAATAAGCGTGATAAATGAAAAAAGGCCCTTCAAAACAGTTGGGCCTGCTTTCGTTTTACATTTCAATCATTTCATTCGCTAATTTTCTTCGACTAATCCAGTAGCCTTGTAAAGTAAAGACAATGAGTGTTGCTCCTAAAAAGACGAGACTTGTCATACCTAAAGTAAAGAAATCATAATACACCGTTGAGCCCTCATCAATAAAGCCCAGCAATCTCGTCAACACTAGGCCAAGAATGGTACCAACTGCCAGTCCATAGAATACAAATGACAGCACTTGTGTCAAAATCAGCTTTATCAAACCATTTGGAGAAAGACCAATAAGTCGTTGAATGGCATAGTCACTACGTTTGGCATAAATGGAATGCAGCAATGTCTGTAATACACCCAGACAAGTAGCAGCAATTAAAATCATAAAGACACCCACAAACAGACTCCAACGTTGGTAAGTCATTTCATCATTCTGCTGAATAATAGATTCTTTATCCGTTAATTTCAAGGCAGGCCAACGTTCTTGTAAATAGGTAAGATCAGCTAGAGCTTGTTCTGTATTATCGGCTTCTACCAAAATAGTGGTCACTACAGGTTTTTCAATCTCTATCAAAGTAGATGACCAATCTATTACTAAATTGGCATTCTGAATCGGTGAATCAATAATACCGATAATTTGCAATTGACCTGAAGTGATATATTGCTGCAGTGTATAATCAAAATTGCCTATTGTTACACTGTCACCTACAGATAGATGGTGTTGTTTAGCAAATTTCTCAGCTATTAATACCCCATCTTTATAATGACCGCTAATTTTATTAAGCTTCCCCAATTGAATATATTTTTCGAAATCAACGGTTGTATAGTTTTCTGGTATCCATTCATTTTCGAGCTGCAGTGCAATAAAAGAATTATCACTCTTAGCAAAGGCATAGGACACGCTTGGCAATGATTCAATTTCTTTAACCAAATCAGATTTAAATGTTGGATCATATAACTCATTATCAATTTTAATGGAAGCTTCATATTGAGAATTAATATATTGATAAGAAGTTTGTTGTACCGATTTAAATAATGAGCTGCCAAATACCAAAATAACCATTAATCCAATAATACTCAGGACAATTGGCATATTTTTCCGTACCTGTGGCATAAGTTGCTGACAGGCTAAGTAAGCTTCTTTGCCAAAGATTGACCGTATTGGCTTTAATGAAATGTTTAACAAAGCTGTAAACAGGTATGGCATGATAAACAGCAATATCCCACAAAGTAGTAGTGTCGCTAGTAAAAATAATATGGCACTTTTACCGCTCTCTTTATCTGTGAATTTCGCATTTAAAAATAAAAATAGGGATATGACTATAAAGCTACTCACGATGATTGTTTTCCATTTTGTCCAGCGCAAACTTAAGGTTTCATTCTCTGTCGCAATTTGTAAAGGCAATAAACCTGCACTTTTTCTGACTTGCCACTGTGTAATGAATTGTAGAATTAAAAAACTAGACACGCCTATGATAAGCACAAAAACAATTGGTAAATCTGTTCGTGCACTTGGTAATTTCATTAAGTCAATCAATTGTGGTAACCAACTTTTAATAACGAGCAAGCTGACGGTAATGCCAAGCAATACACCAAAAATGACAATGGAAGATAGCTGCAATTGTACAATAGTTCGTATTTGTTTTGTGGAGGCACCGAGTGCTCTTAATACCATTAATTGTTCTTTAATTTTATAAAATAACAGCTGGAACGTTGACAGCAATAGGACACTTGAAATGAGTAGTATAAAAAATGACAGCACAATCATAAAAATCATCAAAGCCTGGAAATTTTTCTTAAATTCATCATAGTCACTCATAATATCAACGCGTAAAGTTTCATCAAGCAGTTTTAATTCCATTCCAACAAAGGTTGCCATATTATTTTCCGTACTAAATAAGGCAAACATGCCAGCAGTTTTATCGTCACTAAAATCCATCCATGTTTTTAGGACATTATTTTGCAGAAGAATCATATTAGGACTATCTGTGCCTTTCAAAGCAGGAAGAATTTCTTGTATCGTAAAGTTGTCTATATCTGCTTCAATTTCATCTCCAATTGTTTTATTGAAAGTAATGTTTAGCGTATCGCCAACCTCTTTCTTAAAGAGACGTGCCACATTTTCAGTAATGACAACATCATTCGGACCAAGATTACCAGTAAAATGATAGCGGCTTTTCACTAAGTCATCATTTTCAACGCCCACCGTATAAAAACTTGTGCTTTTTTCATTTTCAACGAATGTATGAGCTAGTGACACACTTGACACTTTTGACACACCATAGATTTCTTCGAAACTTGCAATTTGGCTCTTTGTTAATAGCTTATTTTGCTCAGGATTATAGCCGACCATCAAATCCATCTCACCAATAAGCGCTTGTATTTCTTCCTTCATTTGTGTGTTGGCATTATATATATAAACGCTCATTGTCATCACAAGACAAATAGAAATCGTGATAATACTAATACTTGTTAATACATTTGACCAAGCTGCTCGAAATAGCTTCACAGCAATGCTACGCATCGTAAACATTATAGATCACCTCTAGTAATTAGCTTGAACTTCGCTAAAATACAATCCAAATCCTCTGCCGTTTGCTGATTCTGATAGGAATCCACAATAGCCCCATCATGGAAGAATAATACACGATTCGCATAGGTAGCGACATAAGGATCATGTGTGACAAGTAAAATCGTTTGATTCATATTTTTTTGTAAGTCTACTAAAAGTTCCAAAATTTCATCCGTTGTATTTACATCCAGTGCTCCAGTCGGCTCATCTGCCAGCAGGATAGGGGGATTTGCTATAACAGCACGAGCTATAGCGACTCGTTGCTTTTGCCCCCCTGACAGCTCACTTGGTCGATGCTTTGCCCATGCTGCAATATTAAGTTTTTCCATCATGTGCTGGACACGCACTTTTATGTCTTTGCTTGGCAAGTCATTGAGGATAAGTGGAAGTGCGATATTATCTTCAACTGATAAATCTTTTAACAGATGAAAGGATTGAAAAATAAAGCCGATATTTTCTTTACGGAATTTGGATGCATTTGGCTCCTGATAAATATCATGGGCTTCCTCGCCAAATAAAAAGAGTGCGCCTTCAGTTGGCTCATCGATGGCACTAATCATATTTAACAATGTACTTTTACCAGACCCGCTTGTTCCCATAATAGCAACCATTTCGCCTTGGTAAATGGTACAATGGATATTTTTCAATGCTTGTACTGTATGATGCTTTTGTTGGAAGACTTTGGACATCCCTTCAACACGTAACACCTCTGTTAATCTTCCCTTAGGTATTGGAATCGCATCAATGACCTCTTTCAACGGATTGAACCCATTCATCTATATATGCCCCCTTTAAATGTTGTCGTAAAGCCTGTAAACCTCGTCGTATATTTGTTTTCACAGTGCCCTCAGGGTATTGTAAAATTGCGGCAATATCTTTTACTGAGTAGTCCTGGTAAAAACGGAGTAGCAGAACAGTTTTATATTTTTCCTCAAGCTTACAGAGAGAATGCCAAAGATCTAGCTCCTCTTCGATATATGTAGGTGTTGTACTAGTAAAATCCTCTAAAGTATGTGGTTCGACAAGCTGTACTGTATTTTTCTTTGCTATATAGGTTTTACAAACATTAATAATAATGCGCGTTAGCCAGGTTGAAAAATAGTGTGGCTCCTTTAACTGAGGAAGTCCCTCATAGGCACGAATAATGGTTTGCTGAAAAACCTCTACGGCGTCATTTTCATTTTGTACATAGACATAAGCCATGCGATAAAGTTTATGCTGCTCCTGTTCAATCAGCTGATAAAATGCCTGTTCATCCCCATGTTGAGCTAACTGTACTAGTGAAACATGCTGTGTAGTAATGAAAATCGCCTCCTTCCACCCATTAGACTTCGCCAACGCCCATTTCGATTCAAGTTTTTTTAAAAATAATAAATTTGAAGTTTATGGTGGTAAATCAATTTACTGCTATAATATTATTAGTAGTATAAATCGATTTTTAAATGGAGGATAGTCTTGACGATAATGAAAAAATTATTATAAGCGTCTACATAAAGAACGATTTGAAGGACAAATTTATTTGTGAACAAACATTGGCTATCTTAAGATGATAAAAGAAGAAATAGAATACAAGGATAGGCAAGCCAATAACACGTTTCTAAACGATCATTTACCAATAGAGGTGTGGAAGCCTCCAAAGTGAAAATAGCAGAGGGTAATAGAAATGCACAGGCAACTGTCAATATTTTTGAAAAGGGTTAATAAGTAAGGAGGAGTGAGGCATGAAGAAAAAGCCTATTTATGTGGAGGTGGATATACTAGCACCTATTGAAGAGGCATGGACCTACACCCAAAATCCGAAGCTTCATGAGCAGTGGGATTTACGTTTTACCTCCATTACATACATTGAAAAAAAATCTGTTGAAGAGCCTCAGCGATTTACCTATGAAACAAAGGTAATGCCAGGTGTGGTAGTTCGCGGCTGGGGTGAAAGTAGGGGAGAGCACCAAAAAAAGGATGGGACTAAAACATCCTCATTGCATTTTGGAACACCACAAAAAATATCTCCGATTGCGGAGGGAAGGGGCTATTGGCAGTATATCCCTCATGATAAGGGGCTGACATTTTTAACACAGTATGACTATGATGTTCGCTATGGAAAACTTGGTAAGCTATTAGACGCTATGTTTCGTCCAATTATGGGCTGGGCAACAGCGCTAAGCTTTGACGTTTTAAAGAGATGGCTTGAAAAGGGAGAAAACCCTGCTTCCCAGTATCGACGTTTCTTTTTAACAATTTTCATAAGCATTCTTTTTTGCATTATATGGGTATATCACGGGCTAGTTCCCAAAATTATTGTGCAACATCCCACAGAGGTTATGCTCGTGGAGAACATACTAGAGAAAGACTTACAATCTGAGCTGGGGCCGAGCGGATATAGGGTGGAGTTGAGCGGAGTTGGGGTGGGGCCGAGCGAAACCGAGCTGGAGCAGAGCGGATATAGGGTGAAGTCGAGCGAAACTGATGTGAGGCCGAGCGGAATTGGGAAGGAGCCGAGCGAAACTGGGTTGGGGCTGAGCGGAATTGGGAAGGAGCCGAGCGAAACAGAGTTGTGGCCGAGCGAAATTAAGAAGGGGCCGAGCGAAACAGAGTTGGGGCCGAGCGGAATTGAGAAGGAGCCGAGCGAAACTGGGTTGTGGCCGAGCGAAATTAATTCGGAGCCGAGCCGAACTGAGGGAGGACCGAGCGAATTCAGGAGCAGGTCGAGCGAAACAGAGGGGGAGTCGAGCAAAATCAAGTTGAATCTGAGCAAAACAACGGCAAAGCCAAACGAAGACGCCCTTTCTTGGAATAATGCTAACAAAATAGTCATCTGGATTGGTATAGCAGAGATTTTGTTCGGGCTTTGCTGGCTGTTACCACGAGGAAAGCGCTTATTGTTTGGAGCGCAAATTATTGTATTTCCATTTTTAACAATAGGGGCCTTGCTAGCAGATATAACGATTGCTACTGCACCCTTTAATCCAGTGACTTTTAATCTAGCATTATGGGTATTGTCTATAATCGGATTTATAATTAGTAAAGATATGCCAAGTGCCAGACGCTGCATACGGAAGCGAGAGGAGACAACATGACCATTTATCAAACCATATTAGGTGAGGAATTTACAAAACTGCATCCAAAACTTCAAGAACGCTATACATTGCCAGTAGATCAACCATTTTATGCGATAGGCGTTATGCATAAAATTGAATCGGGAGCAAAGTGGCTGCGTCCCTTTTATACCGTAGCGACTAAAACAAAATTCCTGTTCCCTGAGTCAGGTGAGAATATACCGTTTTCGATTTGTAACACTTGTCGAACGTTGCCAAGTGGTGAGTTGGAAGTCTTATGGGAACGTGCCTTCCACTTTCCAAAAAGAACTAGATATTTTCATGCAAGAATGACAGTGGATTTAGTTCATAAAATAGTGAAGGATTATTTAGGTGAACCAGCTCTTTTTTATTCTGATTTGCACTTTGCTGTGACGCGTGAAGGAAGATTGGTTATTCGTTCAGGTTTTCAACGCTTGGTTTTGTCCAAAATTGAATGTGCGCTTCCTAAATTTTTGCAGGGACATGTTGTGGTGGAGGAGGGCTTTGATGACACCAGAAATGTATTTACGATTCATGTGTCCATCCATAATCCGTTGATAGGGAGGCTGATGATGTATGCTGGTGAATTTACGCAACAATCTAGGTAAGCCTGTTCTATTATTCGGATTTATACTGGCGGCTATTTGTTTTGGCTTTAGCGAGCAGCCTACCTTTATGTTGTTACTTACCATTGCACAGCTAATTTTTATACCTGCAATGATCAAAATGGTGGTGGATCTTCCAAGAGGCGGAGATGCCATTATTGCTGTAATGATGATTGCAGTTACAATGCTTCATTGGTGGACGGAAGGGTGGCTAGCCATTGTTCTAGCACTTATCTATGTTGTCTATACAGTATTTATAGCGAGCCTGGGGGTAAATCGTTTTTTGCAACGTGGCTTTACAAATATAGCAGAAATTTCGATTGATATTGGACTTATGTACTTATTTATTGGGGGACTATGGTTTTTTGCTTTTATTGCAAAAATCGATACAGGTTTCCCACCATTAATTACATGGTTAACAGCTATCCATTTTCATTACTCAGCCTGCCTCTTGGTCATATCACTTGGTCTCTTTGGACGTATTCATCAAAGCAGATTGTTTAATGCGATTCTTGTTGTTATATGGTGCGGACCGTTTCTTGTTGCCTTAGGAATAACATTCTCTAAAATACTAGAAGTTTTTTCTGTGGGCTTATACATCATAGCTATTTACGGTTTATTTATACTTGCACTAAAAACAAAATTTCCTGCAATTCAGGGGCTGCTATTACGTATATCCTATGGTTCTTTATGTATCACAATCCTATGGTCCATCATGTATGCATTGAGTAATTTGCTTGGACATTCTTTTGTTGGGATACCAGAAATGCTAAAGTTTCATGGTGTTATCAATGGAGTTTTCTTTGGGGCAGTAGGTGTATTAGCGTGGGCTATCGCCGTTCCTAAAAGAACTCATCAATCAGTACAATTTCCAGTTAGTCAAATTCGCGGGAAACTACGTGAGCAAAATGATCCTCATCCGGGATTAGTTGATGCACTTCATGATTTTGTTGATACAACAGCGTTATCTCCTGCAATCCCACATTTTTATGAGCAAACAGAACAGTATCGTTTAAAGGCATCCGTCAAATGGAAGGCCTGGTTTAAACCGTTTGCTTTGATTTATCAAGGCTTTAGTCGTTACATACAACAGCTAAATTTACCCCTGTCCAGCCAGCAAATAGAGATGACAGGTAGGATTATAAAAGTAGACGAACAGCAAGATGGACGTTCTGCTCCACGTGCCTGGATTCGCGCAATCGACAAACAAACAACCTTTGTAGCCATTTATTCAAAGCATACTACAGACCAAACCACCTATATGAATATTGCACTGCCATTACCATTTTCAACGATGATAGGGGTATTGTATTTATATGAGGAAAATGGGTGTTTACACTTGACTAGTGCTCATGATGGGGATGCTGGCATTTATTTAGCCATCCATCGATTTTTATTTCAATTACCATTACAGGAGCATTTTGTGATAACTGCAAAAAATGAAATACTAACAGCTGTTCATAAAATGCGCATTTTTGGATTACCCTTTTTACAAATTGATTATCAAATCGAGAAAAAATAACAGGAACAGCCAATTTTTAGGGCTGTTCTTTTTAGTTCAAAAATCCCTGTTATGAAAATTTATTAGTGCATTTGGATTTGTAAAATAAAACCGGAAAATGCTGAAAATTACTTAAAAATTGACTAGTTATTTCTTTAAATATAGAAAGAATTATTAAATCAACCATGTTTATTTTAATAATGATAGATTACTAATAGTAATAACAAAGGTCCTCATTCAACAAATAAGGAGAATTTAAACATGAAATTTAAGTCAATTAGTAAAAGAATTGTTTTTTCCTTTAGCATTGTAGTAGCAATAGTGACTTTGTACATAGGATACAATTTTTATTCAGTTAAACTGAGCAATAGTGCAACAGAGCAAATTATTGAAGAGGACTTACACCTTTTAATTACCGACTATGAACTCGCATCAACGATTAGCCTAAGAATTGCGGCGGCGAGAGGTTATGTGCTTTCGGGTGATGAAAAATATAAGCAAATTTTCAATGATAATGTTGAGCGTGCATTAAAAAATGAAAAAATTCGTTTAGCCCTATCAGAATCAGCAGAATTTAACAACTTTGCGACAATGGCCAAGGAATGGAGTAGCTATGTTGAAAAAGATGTCTTTGATGTTTATGATCAGGGCAATATCGAAATGGCGACTAAAAACTTAGCTGCTATGGATACAAAGGCTACCGAAATAAGAGAAGGCTATGAAGGCTTAGCAGAAAATCGTAAGCAATCCATAACGACAATAGGCACAGACATTATTACTGCAGGTGATAATAAGCAGATTACCGGTATTATCGTTGGAATCATCCTTGTTGTAGTTTCAATTGGAATTGCCTTCATTAGTGCACGCGTTATTTCAAGACCTATTATTACAGTAACGAATCGTATGCAACGTATTACAGACGGGGATCTAAGTGAGCCTGCACTAGTGGTGAAATCAAATGATGAAGTAGGGAAGCTAACAGAAGCGACCAATACAATGTCAGATATTTTGAATCGTTTTTTAGGACATATCCAACGAGTATCGAATGATGTAGCTGCGCATAGTGAGGAGCTTATGCAATCAGCAACAGAAGTCAAGACAGGTACACAGCAAATTGTCTCTACCGTCACTGAAATTGCAGGCGGTACAGAATTACAGGCTAGCAATGCGTCGGATGTAGCCACGAATATGATGGAATTTAATACGAAGATGACAGATGTCAATAATAGCAGTAAGTATGTTTATCAGTATTCACAGGATGTCATGGCGTTAACAACAGTGGGCAAGGACTTAATGAACACATCTACAGAGCAGATGACTTCTATCCATGTTATTGTGAAAGATGCTGTTCAAAAGGTGGATGGATTAAGTAAACAAACGCAGAATATATCTAAACTGGTAGCTGTCATACAGGATATCGCTGCACAAACGAACTTATTGGCGCTAAATGCTGCTATTGAAGCGGCACGAGCAGGTGAGCATGGAAAAGGCTTCGCAGTCGTTGCTGATGAGGTGCGTAAGCTTGCGGAACAAGTAGCTGTTTCAGTTGATGATATTACAGAAATTGTTCAAAAGGTTCAATTAGATGCTCAGACAGTTACTGCTTCACTGGAGAATGGCTATGGTGAGGTTGAAAAAGGTACAACACAAATTGCATCAACGAATGAAACATTTAATCAAATAACGGAGGCAGTTTCCTCCATGACCATCAACATAGACAGCATGTCCATGAAGATAGAAGAGGTAGTCCAAAATACGGCTAGCATTCATAAATCAGTGGATGAAATTGCTGCTGTTTCTGAACAATCTGCAGCAGGCATACAAGAAACATCCGCCACAATTGAACAGGCAGCTAGCTCCATGGATGAAATTCAATATAGTTCAGCTAATTTAGCGGAGATGGCAGAGAATTTAAATGAAATCATTCAAAAATTTAAATTATCAAATTAGTATTAAAACTATCGGAATTTCATACTTTCAACACAATTAGCTTGTATACTATTGCATTGGAAGGTGGAATCATTTTGAGAAAATATTTACTATTAATACTAATGAGCACATTGTTTATGGCTCCAGTAGCCTACGCCCATACTATGGATAAAAGTACGCTCTATGCAGATGTTCCAGAAACTGCACCAACGATAAAGGAAATCATGGTGCTCCATAGCATTGGATTACTGGGCTATAATGGCAAAGATGTGAATTTAAATCCGACAGAAAATTTATCACGTCAAGATTTTGCGGGCTGGGTAGGCGGTTTCTTCGGTCTTAAAGGCGCTACTGTTGATGAGCTAGCACAAGCAGCCAAAAATGAGGACTATGTATCTTCCTTGGAGGGTGACATTACGTACAAAGAAATAAATACAGCTTTATTTCATCATAAACTAGAGCTTGAAAAACCAGATGCTACTTTAACGAAAGAAGAGTATATTTCTTTTTTAACAGATCATCTTGATGTTGATATGGGTGGACACTCCTTAATTCAAATGGGTGGCTTCTCTGAAGGGCCAACTGGAACAATAGAGGATGTTGTGACAGGTGACGAGACAGGAGTGATCATCAACGGCACAACCTACATGCTTTCAGGACATCCACGTATTTTCGTAGATTCAACTGACGCAAAAAGCTGGGTAGGCCAAACTGTAGAAAAATCGATTTTCACTACAGGGGGCAGTCATCAACATGGTCATGACCAAAGCGGCGATCATCATGAAGGGCAATCTTCTGACAAACCTACCCTTCAATACATTCAAATAAGTTCACCAGCACAAGCAACCAATAAGACACAGATACAATCAGAAAACGCTACACCTATTGACCAACAGCAGTCTACAAAAGAGACAAATGAAACTTCATCAAACACGGTTTGGATTGTAGCCTTACTTGTACTAGCAGCTGTTATTCTTGGCTTTTTGTTTGTGAAACGGAAAAAATAATAATCGGAAATAAAACCAGCAACATCGAAATAATCGGTTATTGCTGGTTTTATTTTTGTTTACAGAAAATGGAATAATAAAATGTGTTAGAGATATTTAAGTTTTGGATATATAATACTAAAAAAATGTAAAATACTAGCTTAATTAAATTTAGAATATGAGATTTTGTTTTAGTATGGGAGGTGCGAATAGTAAGCAAACATATTTTTATAAAGAGATTCGCACTGGAATTTATGGATTATATATGTTTTATTTTAAATGTTATAAATCTTAATACCTATAAAATAAATTGATTGAATTAATTAAATGATACATTTACTAATATTACATTAAAATTTACTGTCACTCTCCATACAGAGAGTGTGGATTGAAATTCGGTCATTTAATAGATTGCTATTTATAAATTTGGTCACTCTCCATACAGAGAGTGTGGATTGAAATAGCCCATTTTAAGTATTCTTTTACACTTTCAAAAGTCACTCTCCATACAGAGAGTGTGGATTGAAATCCTGAAGGCAAAATAATACTCGTTACGTCCAGTCGTCACTCTCCATACAGAGAGTGTGGATTGAAATAAGTCAATGGTCATTACACCAATGCTCGAAACGTGTCACTCTCCATACAGAGAGTGTGGATTGAAATAATTAAGCTTTATAATGCTATCAACTCTAGCGAAAACGTCACTCTCCATACAGAGAGTGTGGATTGAAATTTTCAGGAATCACATCATTTGTTGGTAAGTTTGGTCACTCTCCATATAGAGAGTGTGGATTGAAATATACAATCGGACCTTCCTACCTGAAATTTTTAAAGTCACTCTCCATACAGAGAGTGTGGATTGAAATAGTAATGATAATCTCTTTGCCCTCAATCTTATGGTCACTCTCCATACAGAGAGTGTGGGTTGAAATATTCGACATGTAAAGAGCTAGATATACAAGACCATTCTGAAATAAGGATAGATTGTAACCAACATAATGGAACAAAAAGTGAAATATTACGCACTATTTTTTTAGCTTGTATTAGTACACTAAAAAATCTATATAACTTGCTAGAATATTAGTATTTAAAAATGAAAAATTTCCCATTATAATAGTATATATGGAGTGTTTCTGCACAATGCAATTTATAGGAGACTCTTTTAAGAGTAATGCTAGGTATAGCATTTAGAAGGGATGTTTTAATAGTGAAAACTTTTATTGCACACGTCCGCTCTACTGATGGGGAAGAACAATTATTGGTTGATCATTTAAAAGAAGTGCAAGCGATAGCAGAAAAAATTGGACAAAAAATTGGCCTTACACATGTCACGGGGTTAGCAGGAATGTTACATGATATGGGTAAATTTAGTGATGCATTTCAAAACTATATACGTGACGCAATTGCGAATCCTGACGAACCTCCTAAACGAGGGAGTGTTGATCATTCAACTGCTGGTGGTCAGTTTTTGAGAGAACTATTTCCACTTTCTCCGCCATTTTTAGTAGAATGTGTCGCTAATGCTATTTTCTCACATCATGGACAACTTCTTGATATGGTGGATATGGAGGGGCAGTCACCGTATATGAATAGAATGAACTCTGAAAAAGAAATTGAGTTTACGGAAGTGAGAAACCGCTTTTTTCAGCATATGTATGATGAAGCTTATATGAAGGATTATGTGCAAAAAGCTGCACTAGAGTTACAAATTTATCTTGGGAATAAACTGAAAAGTGAAAAAACTAATACAGAAATATTCAATGTAATACAAAAAACAACAAGCTTTGTTACTCTCTATATTTTTAGTGCTTTAATCGATGCAGATCGTCGCAATTCACGTGCATTTGAGGAACAGGAAGCAATAGCACATTTTGAAATTCAAACACTGTGGAAAACTTTTGAACAACGACTTGACAATGAACTTGCTAAAAAACAGCAAAAGGCTTTACCAAATGAAATTACCATTCTACGTAAACATATGTCGAACGAATGTTTGAATAAAGCTTCTTTTCCAACAGGTATTTATACATTATCTATTCCAACAGGTGGGGGTAAAACATTAGCAAGTCTTCGTTTTGCATTAAGACATGCACAGCTTCACCAAAAGGAAAGAATTATTTACATAGTACCTTACACAACTATAATTGAGCAAAATGCAGAAGAAATACGAAAAATTTTGCAGGCTGAGAAATATATTTTAGAATATCACAGCAATGTAGTTGAGGATTTAGAACATAAAGAGAATCTTGCTTTCCATGAATATCAAGCAGCAAGAAGGTTGAATATGGCAAAGGATGATTGGGATGTTCCAATTCTTTTTACAACCATGGTGCAATTTTTGGAGACATTTTATAATGGAAAATCGCGTAGTACTAGAAGGTTACATAATTTAGCAAATAGTATAATTATTTTTGATGAGGTACAGTCAGTTCCAATTCATTGTGTATCTTTATTTAATGAGGCATTGAATTTCCTCAAGCATACATGTCATACAACTTCGATTCTTTGTACAGCAACACAGCCAGCTCTCCAACATGTACATCATCATATTGAAATTGATGGAGAGCTTATTGAAGACTTACCAGATATTATCCAAGCATTCAAGCGGACAGATATTATCCCACTAATAAAAAATGAAGGCTGGAGCACAGCAGAGATCAGTAATTTTATTGAGGAAATAGTAACAATGCATAACAATGTGTTAGTAATTTTAAATACGAAAAAGGCGGTTCGTGATTTATATGGGAGTATAAAATCTACTGATATAGATGTTATGCATTTAAGTACAGGTATGTGTCCTGCTCATCGTAAGGAAAAGATAGAGAAGATGCGTCAAAAACTTCACAATAAAGAAAAGTTTGTTTGCATTAGTACGCAGTTGATTGAGGCAGGTGTGGATATTAGCTTTGAGTGTGTAATCCGTTCTTTAGCTGGCTTGGACGCTGTCGCACAAGCAGCAGGTCGTTGTAATCGTCATGGGGAGGAAGTGTTAAAAGAGGTCTATGTAATTAATCATGCCGAGGAATCGCTTCAAAAGTTACAGACTATTAAAAAAGGTGGCGAGTGTTCTCGTTATATCATGAGAGATTTACAGGATAATCCATCGTTATTTGGTGGCTATTTATTATCAACCGAATCAATGACACATTATTTTCATCTTTTCTACAAGACATTTGCTTCAACATTGGTTTATCCATTGCTTTCATTAAAAACTTCTATACATGAGCTACTGTTCCGAGCAGATACAGTACAGAATGTTACCTATATCAAAGGACCTGGCAAACAATATCCGTTAGCTACTTTAGCAAGTTACAAAACCGCTTTTTCACATTTTAAAGTAATTGACGACAAAACACAGGGAATACTCGTGCCGTATGGTGAGGGGAAAGCACTTATTAACCAGCTAACGAGTCGTGAACCAATTGCTGACTATCAAACATTTTTGAGAAAAGCTCAGCAATTTAGTGTGAATGTATTTAAACCTGATTTTGAAGCATTAAAGCAAAATAACCAGTTGATCGTAGTGCAGTTCGGATCGTTTAATATTTATGTCGCGAGAGACACAGCATATGATGAACAATTTGGTATAAGTGTGCAAGGGGAGGCACAGCTAGAGGACTGCATTATATAGAAAGTGAAAAGCAGCTCATTGCTTTTCAAGTAGTGAGCTGCATTCAAACGTAAATAATATAGTATATTTTTCAATCCACGCAAAAATAGCGACATACTAATTGTAGCACAAATATTTTTTAATAATGTTGTATTTTTGGATTGTGCAAGTAGTTGTTATAGATTCATATAATATATTTATTTTAGTTATAAAATGCAGCTTACAATTTTTAAATATTAATTGACTTCTAGATTCTTTAATGTAAAATATATACAATAAAACTATTTATCGTAATTTATTTAGAGATTTCAGCTTATGTAAAAAATGAAAAGTTAAGGAAGTATCGATAGCTAAATTAGAAATATGTTTAAAGGGGTGTTTTTTATCAAAAGAGAATATAGGAAGCATTCAGAAGAATTTAAATCACACATTATAAGCTTGTATAAAATTGGGAAATCGCGATTTGAGATTCTAGAAGAATATGATTTATCTGCCTCTACATTTAATTCCTGGATAAAAAAATATGAAAATGGGGAATTGTTTACAGTTAAAAGACAGCAGAATAATCTACTAAAATTGTGTGATGAGCTTAAACGTTTACGTATGGAGAATGAGGTTTTAAAAAAGGCAATATTAATTATAGGAAAAAATGAAAATGGTTCTTGTAGATCAAATAGTTTTTAAAAGTTTGTTTTGAAATTTAAATAAATATTTATGGGAAAATATCTAAAAATTCAATAAATAGTTTTATCAAAATTAAGAATACTATTTATTAATTTACATAAGCCTTGAGATTTCTTTATAAGTTTTCGGTAAAATGTGAGCGCGGTTTATTTTTAATTCAAAGGAGGTGATAAAATGACAATAATTCGAAATCAAATTGAGTTTATGGTACATGGTGCGTATGCATTATTTACTGATCCATTGATGAAACTCGGTGGTGAAAAGATGACGACACAAATTCCAAGTTATCAAGCGGTAAAAGGAATTGTAGAGTCAATCTATTGGAAGCCTTCAATCATTTGGTATATTGATGAAATTCGTGTTATGAATGCTATTCGAATGGAATCGAAGGGGGTACGACCCATTGACATGTCAGGAGGCAATACGCTTGCTAACTACAGCTATTTACGAGACGTCTGTTATCAAGTAAAGGCACATTTTGAGTTCAACACAAATCGTATGGATCTAGAGCAAGACTTCAACGAGCACAAACATCACAATATTGCTAAGCGCTGTGTCGAAAAAGGCGGACGTCGTGATGTCTTTTTAGGTGCAAGGGAATGTCAAGCCTATGTGGAGCCTTGTGAATTTGGATCTGGAGAAGGTTTTTACGATGACTATGACGAGGTACATTTTGGGACGATGATTCACGGGTTAAATTATCCAGATGAAACGGGACGTAATATGCTAGAAACAAGACTTTGGCAACCTAAGATGTTAAAAGGATATATTACTTTTATTCGTCCAGAACAATGTACACTTGTACGACCAATTAAGGAAATGCAAGCAAAATCGTTTAATTTAGGGGAATCAATGACGGCTGTGGATACAGAATATGCGGAGCTGGAGGTGGGAAAATGAGTTATTTACGTGCGCTATATAAAACTTATGAAGAACATGAACATCAAGCGGGAGATATTTTCAAGAAAGAGACAAAAGATAAAAAAGAAATTGAATATACGCTACTGCCAATTTCACATACAACGCAAACAGCACATATTGAAATGCTTATTACCCTTGATGGTACATTGTATGACGCAAAAGTCATTGAAAAAATCAATACCATTTTACCGTTTACAGAAAGCTCTGGTAGTCGTGCAGGGAAAAATTATGTGTCTCATATGTTGCAAGATAAGCTGATGTATGTGGCAGGTGATTATGTTGCTTTTACACAGGAAGAGGATAAGCTAGATTCACATCAATTTTATTTAGACCAGCTTGGAGAATGGTGTGATTCGCCATATAGTCATCCACATGTACAGGCAATCTATGAATATGTAAAAAAAGGTACACTGATACAGGATTTGGTAGAGCGGTCTATTTTACATGTAACAGAAGCAGGACTACTGCGTTCAAAATGGGATACAAAGCAGGATGGAGACAAGCCACTTATTTTTCAGATGCTTGCAGGTGCCCAGGAAAGTGCCTTTATTCGTTTCAATGTTCATGTGCCTGGAGAAGTAACAGATCCTGTTTGGAATAATAAGGATATATACAATGCGTATAGTCAGTTTTATAACACGAAGTTACAAGAAAGTGATATTTGCTATGTCACAGGTGAGAAATTACCAGTCACAGTTCGTCATCCTAATAAGTTGCGTAATTCGGGTGACAAGGCAAAGTTGATATCAGCAAATGACAGTTCAGGATTTACATACCGTGGTCGTTTTAAGGATAGCTTTGAAGCGGCAAATATTAGCTATGATGTCTCACAAAAAGCACATAATGCACTAAAATGGCTGATTGAACGGCAAGGAAAGCAAGTAGATGGTCGAATCTTTCTAGTATGGGGCTCAAAAAACCCTGATATACCTTATGTAGCTGATGATTTATCAAATGATATGTTTATAGATTTTAATAACATTTTAGCACAGCGAGATGCCATGCTTACAAAAAAGGCTGATGCCAAGACTTTACTAGCAGAACAGCATAGTCAAATTATTAACGGTATTAAAAAGAACATGAATATTCAGGAGCATGATGATGAAAAGGTTTATATATTAACGCTTGATGCAGCAACGCCAGGACGTTTAGCAGTACTTTATTATCGAGATCTAGATATTAAAGAATATTTTGATAAGCTATTGAACTGGCATAAGGATTGCAGCTGGCGTCATACAAGGAAAAAGAATGATGCCTGGGTACAGTACTTTGGTTCTCCGTCATTTTATACTATTGCACATGCCGCATATGGCCCAAGACCTAATGATAAGTTAGTCAAAGGTGTGATGGAGCGAATGCTGCCTTGTATACTTGATGGACGAAAAATTCCGATTGATATAGTGCGTAGTGCAATTGTTCGTGCCTCGAATCCCCAATTTTATGATCAAACGTGGGAGTGGGAACAGGTACTAGGCGTTGCATGCTCACTTGTTAAAAAACATTACTATGACAAAGATGAGGAGGTTTATACTGTGGCACTCGATACGGCAAATCCAGAGCGTGATTATTTATTTGGTCGTTTATTGGCAGTTGCAGATGTATTAGAACGTAATGCGTTGGGTAAGGAAGAGAATCGACCAACGAATGCACTTCGTTATATGAATGCATTCTCTCGTCATCCAGCAAGAACGTGGTCTACAATTCAGCGAAATCTGCAACCTTATCAAATGAAACTACGAGAAAAAGGTATTTATTATACTAAGCTTATCGATGAGATTGGTGCACAAATGGATATTAATGATTTCACAGATGCACCATTAACAGGGAAATATTTACTTGGTTACTACAGCCAGAGACAAGCGTTATATTCGAAAAAAGAGAAGAAAGAGGAGGAATAAAATAATGACAACATTAGATCATAAAATTGATTTTGCGGTTGTATTTTCTGTACAAAATGCCAATCCAAATGGTGATCCATTGAATGGTAATCGTCCACGCCAAAATTATGACGGTTACGGAGAAGTCTCGGATGTATGTCTTAAGCGTAAATTACGTAATCGCCTACATGATATGGGCGAAGCGATTTTTGTGCAATCTGATGATCGTAATGCTGATGGTTTTAAAAGTTTAAACGATCGTGCTGATGCGATTCCAGAGCTAAAAAAGATAAAGGCTGATAAAAAAGGCAATGCTGATGTTTATGCAACGATTGCAAGTAATACATGGTTTGATGTACGTGCATTTGGACAAGTATTTGCTTTTAAAGGTGATTCTTTATCTGTAGGTGTTCGTGGTCCAGTGTCTATTCATCCAGCAATCAGTCTTGAACCAATTGATATTACAAGTATTCAAATTACTAAGAGTGTAAATTCTGTTACAGGGGATAAAAAAGGGTCAGATACTATGGGCATGAAACATCGTGTTGATTTTGGTATCTATAAGTTTTATGGCAGTATTAATACACAATTAGCTGAGAAAACGGGTTTTACTAATGAAGACGCTGATAAAATAAAAGAGGCGTTGATTACATTATTTGAAAATGATGCATCTTCTGCCCGTCCAGAAGGATCACTTGAAGTACATAAGGTGATTTGGTGGGAGCATAATTCAAAGCTTGGCCAATACTCATCAGCAAAAGTACATCGTTCTTTAAAGGTAGAAGGAAACTCTATTGAGGATTTATCAATTTTAGTTGAACCTTTAAAGGGGTTGAAGGTTGATGAACTGGAAGGACAATGAAGATTTTAATTATTTAATGTTATCAGGTATTCAGCATTTTCGCTTCTGCCCAAGGCAATGGGCATTAATACACGTAGAACAGCAATGGGCTGAAAATGTTTTGACCATTGAAGGACAACATGTTCATGAGAAAGCAGATCAACCTTATTTACGTGAGAAGCGTGGAAAAAAATTAATAGTAAGAGCGATGCCTATTCGCTCTCACGATTTAAGAACCAGTGGTATTTGTGATGTTGTAGAATTTCATGAACATAAAAATGGTGTACCTTTACACGGTGAGATTGGTACTTATATACCAATTCCAGTAGAATACAAGCGTGGAAAACCAAAGAAAGGTGAAGAAGATATCGTCCAACTCGTGGCACAGGCAATGTGTTTAGAGGAAATGTTGTTATGTGATATTCCGTACGCATATTTATTTTATGATGAAATAAAACGCCGTGTAAAAGTTGAAATACATGACGAAATGAAGGATGAAGTATGATCTTTATTTAAACAAATGCATCATTATTTTGATAGACGACATACGCCAAAAGTAAAAACGGGCAAGCATTGTGCTAGTTGCTCTCTACAAAATTTATGTCTGCCTGAACTTATGTCATCAATAAAAGTACGCCGTTATATGGAGAGGTATTTATAATGCGAAAATTATTAAATACATTATTTATTACAACCCCTGATATATATTTATCTTTACAGGGTGAGACTGTTGTTGTTACACATGAAGAAACACAACTAGGTAGATTTCCCCTACATAATTTTGAAGCTATTTGCACATTTGGTTATGCTGGAGCGAGCCCTAAATTAATGCATGCCTGTGCAGATAAAAATATTAATTTAACTTTTTTATCACGTTCAGGAAAATTTTTAGCGAGGATAATTGGTGAAAGTAAAGGCAATGTCATATTACGAAAAACGCAGTATCGTTTATCAGATAGTGAAATTGAAAGTGCCAAAATTGCTCGTAATTTTATTTTCGCAAAAATTTCCAATCAAAAATGGATTTTAGAACGAATGGCACGCGATTACCCTCTTCGTGTAGATGTACCTAATTTTAAGCAAGTTTCTAGTGACTTGACAGTAACAATGAAAGAAATTTTAGTGACTGAGGATTTAGAGCGATTGCGTGGTCTTGAAGGACAGGCAGCTACTGCTTACTTTAAATTATTCGACCAGATGATTTTACAGCAAAAAGATATATTTTATTTTAAAAACCGCAATCGTCGTCCACCAACAGATAAAGTAAATGCTTTATTGTCACTAGCCTATACATTACTTGCTTCAGATGTCACAGCTGCATTGGAAACAGTAGGATTAGATGCCTATGTTGGTTTTTTGCATCGTGATCGACCTGGACGAGCTTCACTAGCACTGGATGTGATGGAAGAGCTTCGTGGGGTCATGGCAGATCGCTTTGTTCTGAAAATGATAAATAAAAAAATAATGCAAACTTCAGACTTTGTTCAAAAGGAAAATGGTGCAGTTCTATTAACAGAAGATGGACGAAGGAAATTTATCAAATCATGGCAGGAAAGAAAACAAGAAAGTCTAACACATCCATATTTGAATGAAAAAATTAATTGGGGTCTTGTACCTCACGCACAAGCTATGCTGCTAGCACGTCATATACGAGGTGATTTAGAAGAATACCCACCATTCTTATGGAAGTGAGGATTTTACATGTTAGTACTAGTAACATATGATGTTGTTACAAAAACAACTCTGGGTCAAAAACGCTTACGCAAAGTGGCTAAAGTTTGTGAAAACTATGGAATGCGCGTACAAAATTCCGTCTTTGAATGTATAGTTGACGCCACTCAGTTTAAACAACTTCAACTTGCACTTCAAGAAATTATTGACATGGAAGAGGATAGCCTACGATTCTATCAACTTGGCAATAACTACAAATCTAAGGTCATCCATATTGGTGCAAAAGAAACTTTGGATGTGGAGGACACAATTATTTTATAATCATTTTCGGTGCGGATGGGAAGCAATCATAAAATCCTTAAGAGATCCGCACCGAAATTTTGCGTATTTAATTAAGAAAAAAAGGTTCATATGATATATAAGAAGTATAAAAAAACAATATTTATCAAAATTCGATTAAAATATCTATTTTTTAATCATTTTTTGCAGTCACTCTCTGTATGGAGAGTGTGGATTGAAATTTTGAGTAAATTGTTTGCTACTTGTTGTGCCTTTGGTCACTCTCTGTATGGAGAGTGTGGATTGAAATAGATACTAAAGTGTCTCTAAAGAGCAAAACTGTGGTCACTCTCTGTATGGAGAGTGTGGATTGAAATCAATCATAGCCATACCAAAAGGTGTTGTTGTATGTCACTCTCTGTATGGAGAGTGTGGATTGAAATATTGCAGATGCACCGATTTTAACGCTTGTAGCGGGTCACTCTCTGTATGGAGAGTGTGGATTGAAATCGTATATGTAACAGCAAAGCAAGATGAAAAACAGTCACTCTCTGTATGGAGAGTGTGGATTGAAATAATGCTTGTGTCAGCGCATCAACCATGTCATCATGTCACTCTCTGTATGGAGAGTGTGGATTGAAATTCAGGTGAAAGGTATAGATGATAGATTGTATTAGTCACTCTCTGTATGGAGAGTGTGGATTGAAATTCTTTTTCACCTTCTGTAAGTTCATTTTCTCTCGTCACTCTCTGTATGGAGAGTGTGGATTGAAATGATTTAATATTCTATTATTTTGTATGGAATGAGGTCACTCTCTGTATGGAGAGTGTGGATTGAAATTCAGGTGAAAGGTATAGATGATAGATTGTATTAGTCACTCTCTGTATGGAGAGTGTGGATTGAAATTCTCCTAGCAGCCCTTTTCAACTGTCGCATTTTTGTCACTCTCTGTATGGAGAGTGTGGATTGAAATCAGGACTTGCTTAACATCACTTATGTGCTGTACTTGTCACTCTCTGTATGGAGAGTGTGGATTGAAATTTTTTTTATCGAAAATGAGGTGATTTTATGATAACGTCACTCTCTGTATGGAGAGTGTGGATTGAAATTAAGTCGTCTGCTATTTTGCGTAACTGTTTAGCGTCACTCTCTGTATGGAGAGTGTGGATTGAAATTGTTTTATTTACAGAAGCTGCACTAAAGTATCTAGGTCACTCTCTGTATGGAGAGTGTGGATTGAAATATTGCATAAAGTATAAGTGTTGGCAAAGTAAGTAATGTCACTCTCTGTATGGAGAGTGTGGATTGAAATATTAAGCTGTTGCATACGTGTTGGATCAATTGTTGTCACTCTCTGTATGGAGAGTGTGGATTGAAATTTGAATCGACCAAAACCTCTTATTTTTATTATCGTCACTCTCTGTATGGAGAGTGTGGATTGAAATTTTTCCACTTAACAAAAAACTCTTTTGCCTCTGTGTCACTCTCTGTATGGAGAGTGTGGATTGAAATTACTTCTCCATAAGTGCCTAACTCAACACCGTTGGTCACTCTCTGTATGGAGAGTGTGGATTGAAATACTACTCTTGCTAACTGTGCGAGTGATGACAGCTCGTCACTCTCTGTATGGAGAGTGTGGATTGAAATAGTATTTAAGAGGCTCGCTTTTGTGCAAGCCTCTGTCACTCTCTGTATGGAGAGTGTGGATTGAAATTATAGTAATGCTGTAGATAAAGATAACAAATTTAAGTCACTCTCTGTATGGAGAGTGTGGATTGAAATACTTCAAACAAGTGCTAGTACTACAGCTGCTAACGTCACTCTCTGTATGGAGAGTGTGGATTGAAATGCTTCCAACTTCTCAGTAGACATTTCCATACCCAGTCACTCTCTGTATGGAGAGTGTGGATTGAAATGTCACGTTCCAGGAATAATAAAACGCCCTTTGCAGTCACTCTCTGTATGGAGAGTGTGGATTGAAATGGTAATGTAGCCTCAACCCCATACTGTGCCGTTGTCACTCTCTGTATGGAGAGTGTGGATTGAAATCTTTTTAGAGGTGGTGAAATTATGGCTTACTTCCGTCACTCTCTGTATGGAGAGTTGGATTGAAATAATTTATAGTTAACAGGATGATGCCAAATGGTAATGTCACTCTCTGTATGGAGAGTGTGGATTGAAATCTGATTTTGAAGAAGTTGTTGAGCCATCAAAAGCGTCACTCTCTGTATGGAGAGTGTGGATTGAAATGGGATGGACTCCATATTTAACTCAATGTTCGATGGACACTCTCTGTATGGAGAGTGTGGATTGAAATTGAAGCTGATGAAGGAAACAAATTTTTAGTATTAGTCACTCTCTGTATGGAGAGTGTGGATTGAAATTTTAACAGGAATGCGAAAAGGCGAAGCTGCTGCTTGTCACTCTCTGTATGGAGAGTGTGGATTGAAATACATTCATAATAGTATGAAGAGAAGTCCTTTTCGTGTCACTCTCTGTATGGAGAGTGTGGATTGAAATAGTACGGTACGAAGGAAACAGAGCGCTCAACAAAAGTCACTCTCTGTATGGAGAGTGTGGATTGAAATTTATAGCTCCCTTTGAATTTGAATGGAATCAGCATTTACGTCACTCTCTGTATGGAGAGTGTGGATTGAAATGGGATTTTATAGTATCAAAATTTAAATCTAAAGCGTCACTCTCTGTATGGAGAGTGTGGATTGAAATTTGACCTTAGTATTATCTACAGTACTATTAACTCGTCACTCTCTGTATGGAGAGTGTGGATTGAAATCTGTTTCTGCTCCTCCTGTTTCGGTTTGAGTGATGTCACTCTCTGTATGGAGAGTGTGGATTGAAATTCGTTCCTCCGGTGTTGCTGTACCCTCTACCACTTGTCACTCTCTGTATGGAGAGTGTGGATTGAAATAAATATCTTTTCAAATGATAAAGTGCTTTGAAGCGTCACTCTCTGTATGGAGAGTGTGGATTGAAATCATCCTGGACACTCAAAGATTTTACAAAGTCCGCAGGTCACTCTCTGTATGGAGAGTGTGGGTTGAAATATTAACAGGAATGCGAAAAGGCGAGGCTGCTGCTTGTCACTCTCTGTATGGAGAGTGTGGATTGAAATATTTCTTTTAACCATTTATCATAATTACTTCGTGTCACTCTCTGTATGGAGAGTGTGGATTAAAATAATCCTAATAATTAGACGGAAACATCCTGCTTGGGTCACTCTCTACCTGGGATTGAAATCCTTTACGCTCTACCTTCACCTATCGGTCACTAATTCTCTGTATGATGTGTATAGATTGTTACACCATCTTCTCCACCATAAAACATGTCCAAGAGTTTTCTCTGCGCCTTAAAAAATTAATAGTGGGTTTTTAACCACCATATAGCTTTAATACTCTAAAAATTATTAGCAATCACCTACCTCAGAAAAATTACTTCTAAATTATTTGTACAAAATTGAATAATAGGAAGTTCAATGGGTATATAAATATAATAAAACATGTGAACGATTTGGTCTGGCAAATATGTATCGTGGTTTGATTTGAGGCAGAGGAGTGTGGAGATGGCGACACTTGTTGTAAAGAGGAGTATTATGCATCGTTACCAGCGTATTGAAGATGCGATTCGAGATGCTGCACCAGGGGATTTAATTGAAATTCGGGATGGTATCTATGAGGAAAGCTTTGAAATTTCCAAAAGACTGACCCTATATGGAGTTGGAAATGTGACGATTAAAGGTGGTGTATTTATCCGCTATAATACACATGCCAATATGCGTAATTTACGCTTTACACAAGGGCAGGGTATTTATGTCAAAGGGGATTTACAGCTGGAAAACTGTGTGATTGAACAGCAATTGGTACAAACACAGGTGACGGTTAGCTTTGGAAGCCTAATGATGAAAAATGTTGATATTCTAGCTAGCCCTGTTAATCAGTATGGTTTGCAAATTGATAATGGCTCAAGTGTTATTCTTGTGGACACGACAATCCAGCACCATACAAAGGCTCAAATTATGGTGCAAAATAGTGAAATTGCTTTAACCAATTGTATGCTATTGGAGGGTCAAACAAATGGTATTTTTGCGATTCGCAATGTAAAAATTGATATTGTGGATTGTGAAATTCATGGTCATCAGCAAACACAAATTGTTGCAGCCGCTAGTTCCATGACGATGACTAATACACTTATTCATCAGGGGCAGGGTTTAGGGATTCAGCTCCTTGATCAATCGACATTAACAATGGATGGCTGTGAAATTAAGCGGCATCTGGATACAAATTTGGTTGTTCATGGCAGTGAGGTTTGGCTTACAGATTCTATTTTTTCTGATGGACAGAGTCATGGTATTTATATTGCAGAACACGCTACCGCAAAATTGTATGATTGTAAGGTCCATGGACATTATAAATCCCAGCTAATCATTGAAAATAGTGAGGTAGAGATTTGTAAATGTAGTGTGATGAAGGGACAGTCGACCGGTATCACGATTGTAAATGAAGCAAATGTCTCTATGTCAGAATGTATGATTCAAGACCATCAGCAATTTCATTTTATCGTCGATGCTAGTTTTCTAAAGCTGAATCGGTCTGTTCTTCAAGATGGGCAGGCAGGTGGTATTTTTGGTAATGATCATGCGAAAATAATGCTTCATCATACGACCATTCGTGAGCTTGAGGGACATCATCTTTATATAAATAATGCTCGTTTATTCGTAGATAAATGTACATTTGACGATATTATTGGTCACGCTATCACTTGTATGAAGGCTATTTTCGAGGTTGCCAATAGTGTATTTAAAAACAACGGGAAGCAAAGTCCCTATGCACTTATTTGGTCAGATAACTCGATGGGGCGTATTAAGCATTGTTCGATTGATGAAATGGATCGTGCTTTTTTAGCGTTGTCTAATCAATCAATGCTGGAGATGGAGAATATTGATCTGACAGCAGTAAAGATACCAGCAATTGTGCAGGAGAAGAGTCAATTATTTATTCAAGGGACGACTAATGGAACTATGTGGAAAAGTGATGCCACATCCAAAATTATTGCTATATCTCCAAATGTTAATGATCAAATGAAGCAAATGGTGAACCAAATCAATCAAGCTGAATCAATAAATTTGCATATTCTTAATGAAAAGCTACAAATACCAATTGATGTATTGCAACAAGTAACTGCAATTCTTCAGAAAAGCAATATTAAAAAAACAATGTAATAACCGAATAAATGAGTAGGATAAGTAGTTTCACTTTTGTTGAAATTACTTTTTTTATGACACGAAACAAAATGGTAAAAATACAGAGGTGAACTTGAAAATCACTGTTTGGTTTTGACTAGTAATAAAGAGGGTAAAATTAAGTATCTTTCCTGTTATTTAAAAAATTGTCGGCAGCCCGTTTAAATATAAATAATTAATAGGGATAAAAAAGGTAGTCTTGTAAACGGTTTCTTAGGTATTCAATTGACGCAAATTCACAAAATTCGACAAAAAGGTTTATTATTTTTATAATTAGTAGTGTAAGAGAATTAATCGAGGCAAAGAATCATTACAATTCCTGAAGGGAAAGTTTTTTAAAAAAATAATAATATTTTTTGAAGAAAGTAATAATATTATTAAGAAAATGTAGATTTTGGATTGATTAATTTCCATGTTTTAGCCTATAATTAGTAAAAACGGTTCATTAAACATTGTATTTACAGAGATAAAAATGATTTTGGAATAATAAATTTATGTGTAAATTAGGGGTGAAAGAGCATGTTTGGGCTTTCGAAAGAGGAAATTATGTTAATGCTAGAGAAGGCAGAATTAGAAGAGAATCAAAAAAGTGCAATTGCTGAAATTCTACAGCTTAACAATATGCGAATTGAGCAACAGCTAGCATTTATTATCCATCTAGTTATAGATGAGCGTGAACGAAATATTTCAAACAATACATATCTAAATTAAAAAATGTCGAAGGAAAGAGAAATTTGACTTCGGCTTGATTTATTGGTTGGAATCAACATATTGAATTTAAATAGTCATTCAACTTAAACAATCACAAGTGTTTTTGACAAGCATTTGTGATTTTTTTCTTTTTACCTTCATTCAGCAAATGTTTTTTGTATCGAAAGCATAGTGGCAGAGGATCCCATTTTGGTTCCTTTTCAGTGGATGAACAAACATCTACTGAAGTAGCGGAACTCAGTCTACTAACGCCACGTCCTGTGGCAATTTATCTGTGCGAAAGCGAAGCGACAGCAACACTCGACTGAGTGACCAACATCATGTTGCTGCCGCTGCGTTATACTACGCTTTCGCACAAAAAACATCATGTTGCTGCCGCTGCGTTATACTACGCTTTCGCACAAAAAACATCATGTTGCTGCCGCTGCGTTACACTACGCTTTCGCACAAAAAACATCATGTTGCTGCCGCTGCGTTACACTACGCTTTCGCACAAAAAACATCATGTTGCTGCCGCTGCGTTACACTACGCTTTCGCACAAAAAACATCATGTTGCTGCCTCTGCGTTAGTCCTACACTTTCGCACAAAAAACATCTGTTGGCCCAAAACCTCTGGCGGATGTCACGGATTTTCAAAATCCGGACGCTATTACGCCAGGGCGAAATTGTTTCCAATTAGCTGTATACATTTTAGGGGTTGAATGGTTATATAGATGAGTTAACTACGAAATGGATATCCAAAAAGTTGGTGAAGTATGAATAAAGAGTGGGAGCGTCTATTGCTTGCGCATGCAGAAGTCGTTTTCAAATATTTGATAAAAATAGGGGCTACAAAAGAAGATGCAGAGGACGTTGTACAAGAGACAATCATTAAAACAATTGAATGTTTGTCTACAATTCGACATGATAATTTACGAGCTTGGCTATTCAAGGTCGCCCTTAATCGCTACTATACGTTGTATAACAAGCAAAAGCGCGCAACATTAATCGGTGACATTGAAATCGAAAAGTTAAAAATTGCATTGGATGATGCAGAACAACATTATTTACAAAAAGAGCAACATGCAAAGATTAATGAAGCCTTGCAGGGGCTACAGCCAGCATTTCAGCAATTACTTCTAATGAAATACGATATGGAATTGTCCTATAAAGAAATTGCGGCGATTCTAGCGGTGAGTGAATCGCATGTAAAAACTTATTTACAGCGAGCACGTAAAGCATTTAAAAAACAGTGGGAGATGTTAGAAGATGGACAACCTTTTTGATACAGAACAGATGAAAAAAACAATGAAAAAAGCCCAGCGCTGCGCAACATGGAAAACGATTATCATCACGTTTGTCGTAATGGTTGTGACATTGTTTGGTGGAAAAATAGCTAATGACGCAATTACTAGATTTTTACAAAGTCACGCTCAAAATACCTTTTATACCTTACATCAAGTAAAAGGTGCAAATGAATTTATTGGATCAATCAGAAATTACCCTGGGATTTTAGGCGGTGAAATGCATTATAAAACAATTAAATACATTGAAGGAAAGGTTGTTCTCACTGGTGACGATGCATTGGGCTATGGTTTTTTACGAAACGAGGAGTTATATGAAGGCGCTATTTCTCATCTAACATTTGGAATGAGTAACAGTGAACAAGATTTAAATTCTCAACGTTATAATGAATTTGGACAGCGTGAAATGTTGTTTTTCTATCCATTTATAAATTATCAAAAGACGCCAAATGATTTAGCGTTGTTGCCCGAAATTGATGATCATAAAGTAATGGAAATCGCTTTATCTTTTGATAAAGGTTATTCAATGCAGGAAGCACTTGCGCAACTGCCGAAAGATGTGAATACTACTTGGCTATGGGTTAAAGATGTGAATGAAGCAGACGATCATACTGTCAAAATTGAACAAAATGGAAAGGTTATAGATAGCTACAATGTGTTTCGTTCAGAACAAGATGTATATGGTTTTTCCCTTTTAAACGCGAACGGTGATGTAGCAGAGAACCCAGCAGAGCTATTTGTCCAAGATATATCAAGCGGGGCAAGACAATCATCAAGTTTAAAAGATGAATATAAACGATTGGAAAAAGAAATTGGTGGTGAAGATGGGCTGTCTGTGAATGACCTTGTTATCTATGGGGCAGTTGTCACTGGTAATACGAAGACATTAGCGAGTCTGAAAGATCTTGATTTTATAAAGGCATCCTCAATTGGAGTAATCACAGATAAATATTAACCTCAAAATTAAGGTCATTTCATTAGTAGGTGACCTTTTTTTTTGTAAAGCAAAATAATGCAAATTACCCTTTGTAAGACCTGATACCGCTCATTTACCATGATATTGAAATGGTAAATAATGAAACTAATTATTTTTATAAAACGTAAAGATAGTAAGCGTTTTAAAACGATAGGGGATAGAACTTGAAAAAGGCCTTACTGATATTAGATATTCAAAACGATTACAGGAGTGATCAAGCTAGACTGCCTATAGCAAAGCAGCAAATGGAATCTACCATAAAAAGTATTAATACTCTCATCCAAAAAGCAAAAGAGCAAGAGGTTCCAATTGTCTATATTAGAAATAAATTTGAACGAACACAAATCTCCAACCTTTTCCGAAAATTCACTGCGATTAAAGGAACGAAAGGGGCTGAATTTGATGAACGATTAGTCATAGTGAAAGGAAAATATTTTTCAAAAAATAAAGCGGATGCATTTAGTAATCCAGATTTAGCAACTTTTCTCTCCCAGCAAAATATTAATGAATTAATCATTACGGGTGTGTTTGTTGAAGGCTGTGTGAGTGCAACGGTTTATGGAGCTTTAACAAGGAATTTTAAAGTGATAGTTGTTAATGATGCAGTTGGGGGAGTAAGCGATAAAAGCAAAGCAGCAGCCTTAATGAAGTTAGCAAAAAAAGAGGTCTTAATCTGCACATCACATCAAATTTTAGAGGGAGAGGAGATTGAAAATGGCACTTTTACAGCGTTTAATTGAACAAGCTAAGAAGCCAAACGGATTTGTAGGGTCAGTAATGTTACGCATTATGAATGTTGCACATAGTGGTATGAATACATGGCTAATTAAGCATAGTGAAGTATGTGATGGTGATATTGTATTAGATATTGGCTGTGGTGGTGGAAAAACACTTCAAACTTTATCGAAGATGAATCCAGGTGGTAAAATCTACGGTATAGATTTTTCTGAGCAGGCTATCAAGGATTCCATAAAAACAAATAAAATGGATGTGGCAAATGGTAAGGTCATTGTCAAGCAAGCGAGTGTTTCAAACATTCCGTACACAGATCAGTTTTTCGATACAATTACAGCCTTCCAAACACATTATTTTTGGCCAGATCTAGCAAATGACGTGAAAGAAGTATTTAGAGTATTGAAGCATGGTGGAAAATTTATTATTATGTCAGAGCTCTATAAAATTAATTATCATATGAAAGCCTATAGAACAACATCAGAAATTGAGCAGCTATTCGAAAGTGTAGGGTTTCAAAAGATTCAAATTATCCAAAATGCGCGCAAAGGATGTCTTTGTATAATAGGCATGAAATGATACATAGGAAAATGGGGGTACTATAAATGAAAAGATGTGAATGGGTAAAGCTAGAGGAGCCACTATACGTAGATTATCATGACAAGGAATGGGGTGTTCCCGTCTATGATGACCAGCATTTATTCGAGATGCTATGCCTAGAGGGGGCACAGGCTGGGCTTAGCTGGTGGACTATTCTGCAAAAAAGGGAGGGGTATCGAGCTGCTTTTGACCAGTTCGATGCTTCAAAAATTATTCTCTATACCCAGGAAAAGCTAGAGGAGCTTCGACAGGATACTCGTATTGTTCGTAATAAACTAAAAATTGCAAGTGTTGTTTCAAATGCACAAGCCTTTTTAAAAATACAGGAAAAATACGGCTCATTTTCTCATTATATTTGGGGCTTTGTAAACCACGAACAGATTGTAAATAAGTGGTCATCCATCACTGAAGTACCAGTCACGACAACGATTAGCGATCGAATGAGTAAGCAATTGAAAAAAGATGGCTTTAAATTTGTTGGTAGTACAATTTGTTACTCCTATATGCAGGCCATAGGAATGGTGAATGATCATGTAATAGATTGTTTTTGTCGAACTGAGGTGTCTGATGATGAACATTAATGATATTAAGGCACAGCTAGTAAGACAGGCTACAATCTTTACAACAGGAGGTATTCGCCCTACTCATGATCTTCTTGAAAGCTGGATAGGCTTTGTAGGCTGGTCATTACCTGAGGAACAGAGACCCAAAGAGTTTCAGCCACTTGCCACACTGTTTTTAAAGGAGCTACCTTTTGTTCCAGAATCACTTCAATCAATAGAGCTATTGACTGTATTTATCCACGAGGAAATTTTCCAACATTTAATAGAGGATGATCTAAGTCGATTTTTTGATATTAGAGCCTATACATCATTAGAGGGTTTGGTACAGCGAAATTGGCAGCATGACCATATTCGCGCATTTCCTCTGACGCCTAAGCTAATAGTTAATGATTATCCAGCATGGGATGGGGGAGGTATCCCTTGTGATGTGGAAGATGAAATTTTAAGGCTCGAAAACGATGAAGATCTAGATTACTTTGATGATATTGTGGAGGAAATTTACCCAGTTCATAAAATAGGTGGCTACCCAGCATTTTGCCAAAGCGGTCATGATTTTGGCGAGGACTATCCATTTGTTCTTCAAATTGCCTCAGACGAAAAGGCATATTTCAATATTGTGGATAATGGGAATTTCTATTTCTTTTTTAACCCCATCTTAAAAGAGTGGCGCGTTCATTGTGATTTTTATTAAAAATAATCTCATCTCTCGTTTACAGCAATGAAAGAAATAGTCATAAATCAAATACTCTCTACAATAATTTGAAAGTATGTGCTCATTGTAGCTAAGCATTAACGACAAGCCTTCGCGATTGTTGATAAAAAGGGTTGGGAGGGCTTGCATGTTACATTTAGCAGGGTGGAAAACCAAATTGCTAAAGGAGGAAAAATGATGAGACGCCCTATGCCTGAAAATAAAAAGACAAGGAAGGTGCTAAAGTTGGAAAATAAAACAGTTGTGAAAAATGGTATTGGATTTGGCTCTGTTCTAGCTATTACAATTTCTTGGAGTGTCAATCATTCAATATTATGGGCTATTATACATGGCTGTTTAAGTTGGTTGTATGTTGTCTACTATGCGTTGGTAAGATAGAAAGCTAGTAACAGTGTATGTATTAGCAGTGGTAAGTGTTTAAAGGAAAATGGTGAAGGGTACAGATAAATAGAAAAGATACATCGTTCATATCTTTTGAGCAGTTAGCATACATATTTAAGTGCTCTTTTTCAGAAGAATAGTATGCATCGCAGAAGAAAGGTTGATAGAATGACACATCAAGTAACCGCTGCAAGTAACATTGACTTCAGTGCTACAGGCGTTGATAAAATTTTACAAAATGTAGCTTTAATCTTATCTACTTTCGTAATTTCTTGCCCATTTACCAGAGAATTTGATTTTGGATCGAGTTCTCTTACACCTTTACAGCTTGTCAAAAGACGTAATACTGCACGTCTTATTGAGAGCATCCAACGCTTTGAACCACGAGCTATCATTATTGATGTGGATTATTTAGGGGATACTTATATTGGAAAACTAGAACCTGTTGTCAAAGTAATTGTAAAAAACCGTTCAAGAAAACTTTTTCGATAAAGAATTAGCCAGGCAGCTTTACTTATGGCCTGGCAATTTGTAAGTGACCATTAATTCCTTTTGTAAAGTAGTATTATAAAATGGAATGGAGAGAATTGATGAAAGGAATCATAAAAGGTATTTCAAGTTTATTTTTGATCATTTTCATTAGTTTGGTACTTCTTACAACTAAACAACCCGTATATGTTCCTACCATTCAAACACCTCCTCCTACAAATTATGCTGAAGAAATTGGTGACAAGTTACAAGCCTCCGATTTTACCAAAAAAACGATCATTGCCCTTAGAGCAGCAGGTTATTCTCCAGATAGTACAATTGGTTATTTAGTTGAATCTCCTACGAATCAAATAATGACTATCCACTTACATAACATCGATAAAATTGATAAGAGTACAGAAAGTGAAATCCAATATATTGTCAATAGGATTGCAAAAAATAATAATCTCCATAACTTTATTGTTAATGTTCAACTTGTAGATGTGTCTTTACAATAATAAGGATGGAAAAGCTTTAAAACTAGTGTGTTATAATCGAAGCAAAGAGGTGAGTATGTTGAGAATTTTAGTGTTAGGGGCAACAGGACGTGTAGGCAGTCATGTAGTTTCACTTGCGTTGCGGGATAATCATCATGTGACTGCTGTAGTTCGGGCACCACATAAGCTAAACATTTGTCATGACAATTTACATATTATTAAAGGGGATGTCACTGACAAACATAATATCGAAGCGGCTATGAAAAATATAGATATTGTCATCAGCGCCTTAAGCACAGATGGAACAACTACTTTAACGAAAAGTATACCTGTAATTCTTGACGCTATGACAAAAGAAAATGTTAAACGAATTATAACAGTTGGAACTGCTGGCATTTTACAAAGCCGTTTAGATCCAGGTCTATTGCGCTACCAGTCAAGTGAATCAAGAAGAACAACCACTTTCTCCGCTCAGGAGCATCATCAGGTCTTTGAGTTATTGAAACAATCAAAGATGGACTGGACCATTGTTTGCCCTACTTATTTACCTGATGGAATGTATACTGGTCATTATCGCATCGAACGAAGCTTTTTACCAAAGGGTGGCACCGAGATATCGGTAGCAGATACGGCAGAATTTACTTACCAACAAATCAAAAATAGCGATTATTTGAAAGCTCGAGTTGGAATTGCGTATTAATATTTAAGTGTTTGTAAAAGGGGTAAAATTAATGTTTCCGTATCTTGCCAACTACTTTATTGAGCAGACTTCAAGGAAGTATTTTTCTAAAGATATGGTTCACAATTAATTACCTTCTAACTGTTTTTTTATGGTTACATAAGAGTAAAATGTAGCGTATATTTTCCTTTTTATAGAAGGTGAATTATACTTTGTGTCGAATATATCTTTTAGAGGTGATTGTTATGGAGAAAGATAGTTCGATTGCAATCAAATATCCTAAGCATAAAAAACTATATGAAACCGGAGAAACGACACAATTATATGTAATAAACATAACAAAGGAGCATGTTGATCGGTTGATTGAGGAAATTGATAAGACATTAAAGGCGTCTAAATGACGTCTTTTTATTTTGGAAAATGGTCACCTTCGAGGATAGAAAGTGACCGTATAAAAGGAGTGCTTTTGTAAGGTTAAAGCGCTGGTATACTACTATAAATATGATGGAAAAATACTCGTAGCGCAGCCATTTGCCTTAGCTATAAAAATTATTAATACATATTTCATAAATCATAATTGACAATGCGTATACGTATGTATACAATTAATTTACATAGTGATGTATACACATGTATACAAAGGAAAGGGGATTTTTCATATGAAAAGTGAAATTGATAAGGAATTTAGAAAAGAAAGGCATCATCGCGGGGAGCGTCATAGAGGAAGAGACGGCTTTTCACACCGAGGTCCTAAAACATTCCGCCGTGGAAGAGCTATTGCATTTTTAGAAATGATGAATTTAAAGCGTGCAACGATCAAGCAACAATTAGAACAGCCAGAGTTTCAATCCATTGAGCCTATTTTAATAGGAGAGTTAAAGGCAATTGATATGGTTATTAATGAATTTATCCAATTATTTGATATTCATGAAAGTGAAACAGAGGAAAATGCATCATTAGATCCAACTGAGGATACTAATGAAGAAGGAAATAGCTTACATGAAAAAAATTAATCAATACATTGATACTGTCTTTTACAAGAAAGACCCTATTTTAGAGGAGGTCATCTCGTCCATTACAGAACAAGGAATGCCAGCTATTTCTGTTTCACCTTCATCTGGAAAGCTTTTAACAATGCTTGTTTCCATGACTAAAGCTCAAAGCATCCTTGAAATTGGGGGGCTTGGCGGATATAGTGGGATTTGTTTAGCTAGAGGTCTAGATTGTGATGGTACATTATTGTCTTTAGAGTTAGAGGAAAAATATGCACAATTAGCTTACAATAATGTATCCAAAGCAGGATTTGGAAAACAAGTTAGCTATATGACAGGCCAGGCTTTACAAAGCTTAGAAAAGTTAGTTCAAGATGGACGAAGATTTGATTTTTTCTTTATTGATGCTGATAAAGAAAATTATGAAAACTACTTACAATATTGTGTGCGGCTTGCAAATACTGATGCGATTATCGTTACTGATAATGTCCTTGCTGCTGGCAGTGTGGCTGATTCTAATGTGACACCTAAGCGCTATACAGCATTGATGAAAGAATTCAATGTCACAGTAGCTGATCATCCTCAACTAGAATCGGTTATTATGCCAATCGGTGACGGCATGACAATTTCAAAAGTGAAGCACTGACAGACATTATGAATAGTTTGTTGTTTTTTTCTTCATAGTCTAAAAGTAAAAATAATTGAGAATCCAACCAACAATGCCAGTTATGATTCCTACAATCATTAAGACTAGACCGTGAATTTCTGCGTGATAATCCTTTCTCAAAATAAAGCCCATACAGACAGCAATTATGCCACAAAATAATTGAAAAAAAACAAAAGCAAATAATGCATTGATCCAACCAATTGAAATAAGAATAGATTTACAATTTTTCTCCATACAAATTCCTTCTTTTCATTTCCACTTTATTTTAGTTTACATATAAAAAGACTGTTAGCAAATCCTTCCAGTTTAGCTGCAGTCTTCTATCATTTTAAATATTCCTATTTAACTTATCTGAAATGCTTTTAAGGATTTCCGTCTGCTCCTGCTGGATTTTAATAAATTTAAATAAAAACCAAATGATAAAAATAGCAGGAATAAGATAAAAAATAAATATGCCTATAAGAGGTAAAAGCGCAAAAATTAGTTCCATCACAAACTCCTTTTTTACTATAAAAATGTAATTACTATCCATATCCCGCAAATAGCGATTTGTTTTTAGCTTATTTTAGTTCCATTTGGCACAAGCTGATCTGGTGCCAAGAGAATAACATCTCCTTCTACAGGCACGCCACCGATTACTAAAACTTCAGATTTAAAGCCTGCCACACGCCGAGGAGGGAAATTGACAATAGCTACGACTTGCTTCCCTATAATCCCTTCTGGTGTATAGCGTTTAGTAATTTGTGCAGATGATTGCTTGATTCCTAAAGCATCACCAAAATCAATGCTCATTTTAATTGCAGGAACCTTAGCTTTTGGAAGTTCTTCTGCTTGGATAACAGTACCAATCCGAATATCAAGATTAACAAAATCCTCTATAGTTGCCATTACAGTACTCCTTTAATATGAAAGTTAATATCATCTAATTGAAGATTTATCTTTCTACACCTTTATTTACAAAAAATGTTCCTGACTACTACTATACCATTTGAATGCACATTATGCAGAAATTGTTTTTAATAATTGTCATTTTAGGTATTTAATAAAACAAAAATCAAAGCATTTTTTAGTTTGAATCTCAAATAATAAAGGATAGAAAGTATTTGCAGGAGGTGAAAACTTGAGGAAAAATTATCTTTTACTATCATTATGCATTTTTGCACTATTCGTATTCGTAATAAATGATAAATCTTTTGCAGACAAAGGAAGAAGATATTACGAAGAAGCAGGACAAATTTTGTGGGATATAAAAACGGATGAAAAAGTAATTGCCCTTACCTTTGACGATGGTCCTCATAAAAAGTATACACCTGAAATATTAGATGTATTATCAAAATACGATGCTAAAGCCACATTTTTCATTGTGGGAGAAAATGCAGAAAAAAATCCAGAGCTAGCTTTACGTATACACGATGAAAATCATGAACTTGCCATTCATACCTATACACATCCTTTTAAAACAAATGTTTCTAATTTACTAAAAGAAATAAAGCAAACTCATGCAACTATCTATGGGATTACAGGGTACTCTCCTGTTTTATTTAGGCCAGTTGAGGGACAATACACAGATGCTATGATTGACGCTATCCACAAAGAAGGCTATAAAGTGGTGATGTGGTCATGGCATTTAGATACATTTGATTGGAAAAGCCCTGGAGAAAAAAAGATTATCAATACTGTTTTAAAAGGCGCAAAGCCGGGAAGTGTTGTGTTATTTCATGATGGTGGGGGAAATCGTGAACAAACTGTAAGAGCGTTAAAAAAGGTTTTACCTGAGCTTGAACAACAAGGCTATAAATTTGTCACGATTTCAGAGCTTCTTGAGATACAAAGGTTAAATAAAAAGAAGGAAAATAAACAACGCTAAACTAAAAAAGGGTCACTTTGAGGTGACCCTGTTTACTGTAGTAGGTAAGGTTGACTAATTAGTATGGAGTATTTTTTAAAACTTTTCAATGTAGCGTTATTAAATAAAAGTAGCACCGACAATAATTAAAAGAATAAATAGAACAACAATAATGGCAAATGTTGAACCGTAGCCATTGTTATTGCCCCCACAGTTATAATTGTTCCAGCTGCCTACATTTCCACATTGCCAGTAACTCTTAATTTTCCTCTCCTTTCTATAATCTATAATATGTAAAGCCATTAATAGGAGGGGAGTTATTCATCTATTAAAAAACTTTTAAAAATAAAAGGGTCACTCGAACCAAAGTGACCCAAAACCACAAACTAGGAGGTGCAAAGCTAAATTAGCTTTACACTACTATTACTATGATTTGATAACTATATTTGTATAGTGAATTGTCTATAAAATAGATTTAAAAATTAAAATAAGGAAGAAAGGTCTTTTTAACGGTCTTAATTGGGCAAACCCTGTAAAAACTTTGATTAGCAGAAAACGGTTTGGTCAAATCAAAAGTCGCTCAGGTGAACCTAAAAGTTGCTCCGCACGACAGAAAAACTGCTCAGGTGAACCCAAAAGTCGCTCGGCATGATAGAAAAACTGCTCAAGTGAACCCAAAAGCGCTCGGCACGATAGAAAAACTGCTCAGGTGAACCCAAAAATCGCTCGGCTCGACAGAAAAGCTGCTCAGGTAGACTCAAAAGTCGCTCAGCACGATAGAAAAACTGCTCACGCAAACCCAAAAGTCGCTCGGCTCGACAGAAAAGCTGCTCAGGCGAACCCAAAAGTTGCTCGTCTCGACAGAAAAATTGCTCGGTGAACCTAAAAGTCGCTCGGCTCGACAGAAAAACTGCTCAGGTAAACCCAAAAGTCGCTCGGCACGATAGAAAACTGCTCAGGTGAACCCAAAAGTCGCTCGGCACAACAGAAAAGTAGCTCAGGTGAACCCAAAAGCCGCTCGGCACGATAGAAAAACCGCTCAGGTAGACCCAAAAGTCGCTCGGCACGATAGAAAAACTGCTCACGCAAACCCAAAAATCGCTCAATTTCTCAGATTAGATACAATTAAAAATTAAACAAGGGGTCACATCTAACTAGGTGTGGCTTTTTATCATGCATTTACTAAGATTAGGAGAATGATTAATGGTTTAAGGACCATGACAGTAATTAGAGAGGTGGTACTATGCAATTTACAGATGGTACATGGACATTCGATACTGAGATAATCGATGCAGTTGCTAAGAATCAGCAACGAGATGAGCAGGAGCGCGAAATGCTGAATGCACTTGCTCGCTACGCTTACACTCGATACAAGCAAATTAGGGATCAAGTGAATCCACGGAAATGTAAATATATGAGAATCGATCAAGTGAAGGAACAATTAAAATCCCCTGCAAAACGACAAAGAGTTTCTAATTTGTTAAATATTACCGAAGAGGAAGTGTATTACATCGTAGATTTTGTTAAAAAGTATTTAAAATATGTTAAGTAAAAATTGAGTTAGGAATAAAAAAACTTCTAAAAGCAGGATTCACCTTCCAAAGAGAATCCTGCTTTTTAGTATGAAGTGTTAAAGGGAGGGCATTATGCCGTTTCTTTAACGAGAAGAAGATAACCTTTTAAATAAAAAAGCCTGATCTAATGTCGCCAATCCTTGAGGCCAAGGCACCCATATTTGTACTCAAACTAATAGGAGATTGCTGTCGATAGGATGCCATTGCTTTTGTCTTTGTCGCAGCATTGTTCCCAATTTTTGAGGTAGCACTTTCATTTGCTACAGTATTGCTAAGGGCAGTCAATAAAGGATTAGACGTGGATAGGGTGTTTGGATTCGAAAGCCCTAAACTGTTAAAAATCTGTTGTTGAATTGTCGATACATTGCTGCCATCCAATGTTGTTGGATTGAGACCATAAAGATAATTATTGAGACCATTTGATTTTTTTAGTTCATTGATGATGGATTGTTTCTGTATGTCAGAAATAGTATTAATGCCATTGCCTAAAAGAGTTTCAGTTAATACTTCCTTAAAGGCAATTTTTTGTTCTGCAGATAAATTTAATTTCTTATTATCAGAAACATCTTGTAATAGTTTTTGTGTAATCAATAAATTCTCACTAGATAATGAGCTTATCGTCAAGGAAATTCACCTCACTTTATGTAGATATATATCTTCTTCATAGTCTATTATCGTCTTTTTGGTTGAAATTTTCCATAGTTGAAACAAAATATGGAAGGCAATCGTATTATAGGTAATGGGGGTGTTTAGATGAAATATTTATTCATTGGCACAATTTTATCCATCATAGGTGTCTCGATATCGATGCTTCTATGGGGGATGGAAAGAGCCTATTTCATTTCAGGAATCATTGGCTGTGCGTTAATTGTAATTGCAATGATTATGTCAGGCTCAATGGTGAGTGGCGATCGTATGCGTGCAAACTTAGCTACTGAAACAAGGGAGCATAGGGATGAGAGAAATAAATTTACTGCTAATTCATTTCTAATGGCTATCCCCAATATATTGATTGCTGTTATATTATACTATTATTTTGTAAAATAAGTTTGTTTAATCCAAACAATCAACTAAAAATCCCTCTAAAATTGGTTCATCCATTTTAGGGGATGAAATGTATATCTACAGTAATTGGTTTATCTAAGATGCCAACTTTTAATGTTTGTTGTCTAAGAAATTTGCAGATAATCAACCAAATTTTCATGTCCCCACTATCCACCAAAGGCTATCATTTCTCTTCTCAGCATTCTATATAGTATTATTATCTTTAGGATAAAGGAGTGTGAGATATGAGATTCATTAAATTCCTATTAATATTTCTAATTTTCCTTGGCGTTATTGGTTACGGAGTGTATCACTACGGTACGAAGTTTGCCTCCGATAAAATAGTGGAGACGGTTTCAACAGAATTAAAGAATAGTGGTGAAATCGAAGAAATTAAGAATACGATTGAAAGTGATCCTGAACTAAAATCGTTTATGGAGGAGGCAAAAACGGCTGACAGCAGTAAATTGCCGTTTACAACAAAAGAAGAGGCTACCAAAGTCTTAATTCAAAAAGTGGGAATCTCGGAGCTGAATACTATTCGAGAAAAAGTGCAAAATGGTTCAATGACAAGGGATGAGGTTCTTCAGGAAGTTCAAGGAAAATTAACAGACGAAGAGATTATGGCTTTAAAAGTGATTGTTTATAAGGAATTGTATAAATAGATTGCGTAGATTGTAGACAAACACATGTTTGTTTACAGTCTTTTTTTGTGCAAAGATAATGTTGAAAACGGATGCTAGCTCCAAAAGGTAATAGAATGCTATTTATTGTATAATTGTACCGTAAATCTAGAATGGAAAAGAGGAAACGAATGCCTACTATACTTGTTGCTGATGATGATGCGAACATTCGCGAACTCGTCTGCCTATTTTTGCGCAAGGATGGATTCACAACAATCGAAGCAAAGGATGGTAAAGAGGCGCTGACCATTTATCACACAACGCATATTGATCTTGTAGTGCTTGATATAATGATGCCGACGATGGATGGTTGGGCTTTATGTAAGGAGCTACGTAGAGTAAATACTGAACTCCCGTTACTTATGCTGACTGCAAGAGGTGAAACGTGGGAGAAGGTGAAAGGTTTCGAACTAGGAACGGATGATTATTTGACAAAGCCATTTGATCCGTTAGAGTTAACGGTGCGTATAAAAGCATTACTAAAGCGCTACAAAATTGGCTCCACACAGACTATTAGGCTTGGTACTATTACACTTGATCGTCAAACGTATAAGGTTATGAGAGGAGCCGAGTCTATTTCGCTGCCGCTCAAAGAGTTTGAATTGCTATACAAGCTTGCTGAAACACCGGGGCAGGTCTATACACGGGAGCAGCTGATCGATCAGGTTTGGGGGCTTGATTTTACAGGAGATAATCGAACAATCGATGTACATATAAAGCGCCTACGGGAGAGATTCGCAACTTCAACAGAATTTCAAATAGAGACGGTACGTGGGCTTGGCTACCGACTCGAGGTTACTGGATGATTCGATCTTTATATACACGTGTCGTAGTAACGTTCTTAGTTGCCGTAATAGGTGGTACAATCATTTCCTTTTTCGTGGCAACATGGATATTTAAAGATAAATTGAACGAAAACTTGCAAATCCCCTTACTGAACTTTGGACAGGACATTGCGCTAATCTTTGATACATTACCATATCATGAAGCGGAGACATTGGTAAGCGAAATGAATCAGCTCAAATCCTATCATATACGCATTTATGAAGAAACGGGGCAGTTTAAAAATTATGGAGAGTCGAACGGCGATAAATTTGCAGATGTGCCAAATGAACAGGTCAGAAAAGTATTGTCTGGAGAGGTTGTTCAAGTGGAGTCAAGTGGTGTTTCATCTACTCTCTTAGGAATGCCTTTAACAACTGAAATGGGTACCAAAGCAATGTTTGTAGAACCAATCTCCTTACCTTCTACCTCGTTGGCAGTAAAATTGATATTGAATTTTTCAACATATGCCCTTGTATTAGGAAGCCTAGTGTTTTTAGTAGCGGCGATGTTTTTTGTAAAGCCAATCAAAAAATTAACAAAAGCTACTAGGCATATAGCAGGAGGAGATTTCAATGTCGAGCTGAATATTAAGCAATCGGGTGAGCTAGGTACCTTGGCTCGGAGCTTTGAAGAAATGGCCCACGATTTACAGCAGCTTGAGCAGATGCGAAGAGATTTCGTAACCAATGTCTCTCATGAAGTACAGTCGCCACTTACTTCAATCTCGGGCTATGCTTTAGCATTGAAGCAAGTCGACCTTTCTGAAGACGAGAAAAGTCGATATCTCGATATTATCATTGCTGAAGCGAATCGAATGTCCAAGATGAGTGATAGCCTGCTAAAGCTGAGTTTACTTGAATCGAAAGCACAGCCATTACAGCTTGCCTCATTTAGTCTTGATGAACAAATTAGACGAGTTATCATCGCCATTCAGCCGCAATGGTCTGCTCGCAACATTCATTTTAATGTCAATTTACAGGCTGTTCGCCTAATGGCAGATTATGATCAATTGAATCAAGTATGGACAAATATTCTTACCAATAGCATCAAATTTTCAAGTGATGGTGACAGGATTGATGTTAGCATAGAACAAGAGGCCAATCACGTAATAGTGCGAGTAGCTGATATGGGCATTGGAATTTCTTTAGAGGATCAAAAGCGTATATTCGAACGGTTTTTTAAGGCTGATCGCTCCCATAGCCGTAAGTATGAGGGGAGTGGTATGGGATTGGCTATTGTGAAACAGATTGTATCACTTCATCAGGGAGACATCCAAGTGCAAAGCCAACTCGGGCAAGGAACAACCTTCATTGTCACTTTACCAATTATAATACCAACAGCTTAAAACCAATTCTAAAATGTTATGACTTGTGCACATAAGTTGTAACATTTTTTTGCTGTTCATATTGCGTTCATATTATTGTCATAGAGAATACATCTTCATCATATATACTTTCGTTAACAGCCCATAAAGAAGCTGAAATAAGCCAACAGGAATCATCATGGTGTTATGAAAAGGAGGGAAAGCACGAGTACAGGTGAAAAACGACCTCAACGGTGTTCTAACCTCTCGTGTCTACAGATGAATAAAGTATTAAAAATTATACTTAAATCAATTGGCATAATAGCTGTGGCAATTGTCCTTGTACTAGCGATTGTATTTATCATAAACATTGTCTGCAACAAAATAGAACAAGGCAAAATAGAATCCTATGGTCAGCTTGTATCCGTAAACGGACAAAATATGAATGTCACAATTCAAGGAAATGGTGAAGAAACAGTGGTACTTCTACCAGGTTTTGGAACAGCGGCCCCGGCACTTGATTTTAAGCCGCTTGTGAAAGAGCTAGCTCCATTTTATAAGGTCGTCATAATTGAGCCTTTTGGATACGGGTTAAGTGATGATACCGATACAGAACGAAGCACGGACAATATCGTAAGTGAAATTCATGAAGCCTTGCAACAATTGAATATTGACCAATATATTCTTATGGGTCATTCCATTGCAGGTATTTATGGATTAGATTATGTAAATAAATATCCAAACGAGGTCAGTGCATTTGTAGGTATTGACAGCAGTGTACCAACACAGGGTGGTATGGATACAAAGTTTCCTATAAAAACATTTCAATTTCTTAAAAAATCAGGTATAGGCAGATTGATGTTAAAACTAGAAGATACAGATCCATATGCAGGACTACCCTATGATGACGAAACAAAAGAGCAAACGAGGATGATTACGCTTAAAAACTTTTATAATACCAGCACCTCTAATGAAATGAAAAACTTTTATAAAAACTTTACTGCAGCAGAAAATCTAACATTCCCTAAAGAGCTACCGCTTATTTTATTTGTGACAGAAGATGAAGCTGTTAAAAACTGGATAAATCTGCACAAAGAGCAGGTCAAACACTCAGTACATGGAAAAGTGATGACACTTGAGGGAGGACACTATTTACACCATACCAGATCTAAAGAAATAGTTGAAAATCTTAGAACGTTTATGGAAGAAGTAAAATAAGTGTACTGAAAGATCCCTTTAGATATCTAGAGTAACCTTTGAAAGCATTCAACGAATTCAATTCGTTGAATGCTTTATATTTTTAAATTGATAAATATTATAGCCAAAATCACAAATGGCTACTAGATAAAGTATTGCACCTAGCCAAAGTATGGATGATTCGTAATTAAACCAAATGATTTCTCTAATAGTAATTAGCCATATTGTCGTTGCAATAAAAAGTGTCGTATCATAAAACATTGAAAGCGGCCGTTTATGTGTTTTGAAAGCAAAATGGAAGAAAACAATTCTCAAAATAATTAATAGTATTAAATATGAAAAAAAGACAATGGTCGAAGTAATTGGATTTATCATATTTTTACCCCTCATTTATTAGTTTTATTAACACGATCCCCATTCGATGAAGTTTCTGTTTGAATAATATGAATAGTATCAAGATTAAAGTAATTCCTTATTTTACATCTCCTAATATTTTAAAGCTATTCCTTTATTTTATTGGAAAATAAAGGGGATGTATAGTTTTAAAATATAATAATCCATAATTAAATGTAAAAATTAACATAAGGTAAAATGAATGGAGTATAATCTGTTATTTCTATTGATAATCAAAAAGAGAGCTCGAAAATGAGCTCTCCTATTTAACGACGATGTTCAATAAGGTCTATTGCACCTAATACAATATGCGCTAAACCGAAACCGAATACAGTATTGGCAATCATTTTGTTAGAACCACTTTTTTGCTTTAATGCATAACCAGTAGCAGTAACAGCAGACCCTAAAATTGTTGGGATTAATCCTTCACGAATGTTATTCATAAAATATCCCTCCATCGTAGTTAATAGGTGTGTTTGCACCACTATTACTATTCGCTACAGACTAAAAAGTTATACTAATAAATATGAAAAGCCCATAACATGATTGAGGCACATATTCAAAGGCTAAATATGTCATGAGATTTCATCAAGAGGAATTATTTTACTACTTGCGCATCATTAAGTATTTAAACAGCTAAATTGGTAGTGATTTTTCGAAATGACAAAACATCCTATTTATCCTATGATATAGGTAGATTGGGGGATATTACATTGAATGACTATATAGAGCAGGTGAATGAAATATTAAAAGAAACACTAGCGTTTTTTAGGAATTTTAATAGTGATAATACTGATGAAAATGATTTAACTACAAAGCGTTTAGAGGATGGTTTAGAAATTCTCCGAAACGCAGAAGGGAAATTAAATGAGCTAAATCCAGGAAGCATGATGAAAGACTATCATGACAAGATTACATTAGCATTTGAAAATAAAATAAATGCAATAGAAAATATAATGAATTTGCTTCATATTAATAAAATAGGCTCAGAAGAATTAAAATTACTGCTAAAAGAGCTTCAAAAAAGTTAACAACCGTTATACAAATTTAGAATATTATGGCTCTTCACCATAACTTGTGGTTGACTTCCGCTCCGCCAGTGTGCTTTCCAGGGGGCGTCCGATGAGCCGCTTCACTCGGCGCTGCTCGCTCCAGGGTCTCATCTTGGACGCTTAATCCCCTAGGAGTCACACTGGCTACGCTCCAGTCAACTACTATTACATTTAAAAATGTCAACCACATCTTTTGGTGATGAACCAAACTACTTACTTAAAAGGTATTTTATTCCACTGAATCAATCCCATTTTTATACACATGAACTTCTATATCATAATCATCGATACCAATATCTATTAGTTTTTTTGTGAAATATTTTTGGACATCATCTTTATACTGTTTATTTGAAATATCCATACCTATAACCAATGTGTTTTCACTTTGACTGACCGCCATACTATAAACGCCATATTTTTCATTTACTTCTTGGTATACATTATCTGATTCATAGAGTTCCAGTATAGAGGGTTCTGTTTTTGCAAAAGTTTGGTGATTTGCACTAACAAAATATACACTTAAAGCTAATACAAAAACAATTAAAATTGAATAAATTTTCTTCACACCTAAAACCTCCCAAAAATAAAATTTTATAACTTTATGATACCTTAAAGAGAGCCATATTCAAGCATCTTTTCAAATCTTCATTTTGAATTAGATTATTTAACACTATTTTCCCAATATAACAAATGGTATATACTAACTATTTTCTAATTGAATTGTATTGTTTTTTATTTTGTAAATTGTTGCCCTTGAAACCCCAGTATAACGACTAATATCTTGAACAGACTCCTTCTTATCTAATCTTTCGATTATCTGATCGTATATGACCTTATCAGCTCCTTTAGCATTTGGACTATACTTCACAGGTCTACCTTTATACTTCCCTTTAGTTTTAGCAATACTTATGCCTTCTGCTTGTGCTTGTCGAATGCGATTTCGTTCTTCTTCAACCATCCAGGATAACAGATTAAGTACACTCTAATTAAACATTTATTGTTCTTGGTTTCACAAGGGTTCACGTTGTCAATTTTAAGTTGTATAATAAGTGTTGTTAGAAAAATGAAGGGATTTGGTGTTTCATGGGAAAAGGGAAAACATTTGGCTATGCTCGTGTTTCTTCTAAAACTCAAAATGCATCACAACAAATTAAGGAATTAGAGGAATACGGTTGTGATGAAATTTTTTTAGATATGGCATCGGGAAAAGATTTTAACAGACCCGAATACATAAAAATGAAAAATAAAATTCGTAATGATGATTTATTAGTTGTACATGACCTTTCGAGATTTGGAAGGAATAAGGATGAAATTATAAACGAGTGGAAGGAAATAATGAATCGTGATGCAGATATTGCGGTACTGAATATGCCTGTTCTTGATACAAAGCAATACAGAAATTTTGAGGGGCTGGGTAAACTGGTATCTGAAATTTTCTTGGCCGTTATGTCTTGGGCTGTGGAGGATGATAGAAAGAGGATAAGAGAAGCACAACGTGAAGGAATTGCTATTGCTAAAGAAAAAGGGAAATTTAATGGACGTCCGTTAAAATACCATGCAGAAGCTAAAGACCCTAGAGATCGACTTATTTATAGGGGTCCCACCAACAAAAAGCGGAAAACATACGCTAAGCAATTTTCGACATGAAAAAAGCCGAATTTCCCTACGCTAAGGATCGTCGGCTTTTATTTTTATTGAATAAGAGGGCGTAGTGAATGTAAGCCTGATATTTTCTTCATATCAAAGGTGTATTCACCAAGAAAATTGATATGCTCCCATCCCAGTGGCGAAATGTGTTTTAGTAAGTCTTCTCGAAAATCCCCTTTTTCCTTCAACAATTTTGTTGCTTCGATTAGATATACGGTATTCCATACGCTAATAGCGTTAATTATAATGTTTAAAGCACTTGCCCGTTGAAGTTGGTCTTGCAGTCCTCGTTCCCGTAACTCACCTCGCTTTCCAAAGAATAATGCTCTTGCCAAGCCATTCATTGCTTCCCCTTTGTTCAAGCCTCGTTGAATACGCCTGCGTAGGGCTTCATTAGATATGTAATCTAAGATAAAAATAGTTTTTTCGATTCTTCCCATTTCTCGCAATGCAGTAGCTAACTTGTTTTGCCTTGCATATGACCCTAATTTCCCCATAATAAGCGAACCGGACACTTTTCCTTCTCGAATAAAATGGGCTAAACGGAGTACATCATCAAAGTTTTCTTGAATAACCTTTATGTTAATCCGTCCACGAAGTAATTTTTCTAGGTCAGGAAAATCACTTGGTTTTTGAATGGTATATAGTTTGGCATCGGCTAGATCACGAAGCCTTGGTGCAAAACGAAATCCTAACAAATGACTTAAACCAAAAACTTGATCGGTATAACCAGCCGTATCAGTATAGTGTTCCTCAATATTTAATTCTGTTTCATGATGAAGTAACCCATCGATGACATGGACTGCATCTCTTGCATTTGTATTAATGACTTTCGTATAAAAAGACGAAAATTGATCACTTGTAAACCTGTAAATGGTTGCCCCTTTCCCTGTGCCGTAATGGGGATTTGCTTCGGCATGCAACGATGAAACACCAACTTGTACTCGCATCCCGTCAGATGAAGATGTGGTGCCATCACCCCAATAAGAAGCTAGGGAAAGCTTATGCTGGAAATTTACCAAAGTGGCCTGGGCTCTATTTATAGCATCGTCATATAAACGCCACTGTGCTGCATTTGCCATCTGGACTCCCGGTGTAGCATCTGCCATTTTAGTCAATCCGATATTCGTTCCCATTGCCATGAGCGCAGCCATTAAAATCACCTTTTCTTCTCCCTTTGGAGGGCGATTGGTAGAAGCATGTATTAACATTTCGTCAAACCCTGTCCAGTGCGCTACCTCCATTAAAAGATCAGTAAGCTTAATTCTTGGAATCATATTATATAAGGATAAACTGAAGGTTCGTGCATCTTCTGGGGTATCCTTTTCCAAACGATCTACCCTAAGTTTTGCTTTTTCTATATTTACTCCTTCAAGATTATCAAGGTTATTTGAAACCCATGTAAAGCGTTCAGCTAGAGCTTTCCTTCTTTCCTCAAGGTATTCTTCCGCTGATGAGCGAACTGCTAATCTAGTATCTTTAAGATTGGTTGTTGTCCATTCATTTTTAGGAACAAGGTACTCCTCAAAGTCCTTATGAAGCCTACTACCGACTACAGATACGCCCCCTGAGCGAATATGATTTTTTAATTCCGTTAGGGCAGCCATTTCATAATAATGTCGATTAATTGTTCCTTCCTCATCGTACACATGCTTTTCCCATCGTTTTAGGACGAAATCTAATGGTGCTCCATCTGGTACTTTTCTTTTTCCTGACTCATTCATCTCATTCAATGTTTTTAATGCACGCAATAATGGTTCTGCTGCATTTGTAGAACGAAATTCTAATGATTTGAGAAGGGTAGAGGTATACTTTCTTAGATAAATAAATCGATTCTCTAGCAAGTCAAGGTAATCATAATCCATTGGTCGTGCTAACTTTTTTGCTTCTTCAACGGAAGTAACGATTTTATCCCAAGACAAAGTAATTGGTAGAGTGGGACATTCAGGTAACTCCTTTGCGCCGCATTTGCATTTTCAGCTTATGGATAGTAGTGACATCGCTACTGCCAAAGGATTGCCTTGTGCTTTTGAACAATACGAATTATTTAAAAATGGGACATGGGAAAAAGTAAATAATAGTATTCCAACAAATAAGGATAGAATAAGATTTTAAAAATCCAATAAATAGGCATGAATTGAAACTGCATAAAGGGGTGCCGTCAGGAAAATGGACTTGTAAATGCGCATTTTCCTGACGGTACCCTAGCAACAAGCAGGAACGTTACAATGGCTTTATTAACATTTCTTTTAAAGGCTAAGGCAAAATATACTTTCAATAATCTAAAGGCCAATCCACAGAATGGAGATTTTATTCATTTCACGCAAATGAACTGAAAGCAAAAAGATGAAAACCATGATTATCAATGTTTTGTAATAAATCTAACTTTGGGCTCATTTTTCCCTCCTTTTTTTAGTTTCTTTTTTAGCAAGTTCCAAAGGTAAAAATGCGTATCCTCCATCTCTAATAATCGGACATTTTCGAACAGTAATTGGATATTGGAAAAGAGGACCATCAATAACCGTTGTGTGGAATTCTCCACCTTCCCCACAAGGGTCAATGTTTCGGGCTTCAAGTTCCTTAATATAATCTGGTGTAAGAACTCGTCCTAAATCATCCTCCGTCATGCCTAAAGATAAATTGACCGTGACGATCATCGTAACAAATCCTAGGTGAATAAATTCATCGACAGCTTCTCGATGATCCATCTCCCATAAAGGCATGCCGAGCTTTAATCCTACCTTTTTTGTGATCTTTTCATGCCAGCAGCCATGTGCAGGCATATCTAAATCACCAGTAACCAATACCTCTGCCCCTTGATTTTTAGCCTGTTCTAAAAGACCTAAAAATACACTTTCATAATCTGCCCAACTAGCAGCAGCTGTATAGACGGGTAAACCTATCGAGTCAGCTTGTGCCTGTATTAGCTCAGGTGGCATTCCATGTGATCTAGAACGCTGCCCTTCTTCCTCCAACATGACGATAAGACCAATCGCTTGGCCAACTTGTGATGCTTTATATATGGCTAGGACACTATCCTTTCCTCCACTAAAGGAAGCTATAAATTTGTGTCCTTTCGCGCCATTTTTCCAATCGATTAATGCTACCATTTATTTTATTCTCCCTTTTCTTAGTCAGCTATTATAAATAAATTCTTCGAGTCTCTTTTTCGAATAATTTAATGATATGTGGATATTCATTTATATCTATATGACCTTGCCTCATGATTTTTTGAAGATAGATTGTATCGGCGAATATTTTATTAATAATTAGTTTGCACCATAATGGTGAGTTGCGAAAATAATCTACCAAGCTATTAATTTCATCAAATTGAAAGTACAGAATATAGGTAACATAATTCTGTAGCAGTGTGTGAAAACAATAATTCTGGTAAGGGTTTGAACAATCATTTGAATGTTTTTGATACGACACATTTATCGTACTACATTTTGAAAATATTCATAACTAAATCTATCATTATTTAATTTAGAGTAAATATTAAATCTTTCACAGAATTTCAGCTACATTTCATTCTTGTTATCTAAGATATAACCATAAAGAATTAAGGAGAGTGAAATTAATGCCACAAGATGATCAAGTTTTTGACATAACTATTATAGGAGGCGGACCAGTAGGATTATTTACTGCCTTTTATGCGGGTATGAGGCAATTATCCGTGAAAATTATTGAAAGTCTTCCGCAGCTTGGTGGACAATTATCCGCATTATATCCTGAAAAATACATTTATGATATCGCAGGTTTCCCGAAGATTCGTGCTCAAGAACTTGTCGATAATTTAAAGAAGCAAATGAATCAATTCACCTCCTCAATTTGTCTTGAACAATCGGTTGAATATGTAGAAAAACAAACTGATGGCATATTTAAGCTGATGACAAATTCTGAAATTCATTATTCAAAAACGATTATCATCACAGCTGGTAATGGCGCATTTCAAGCAAAGAAGTTGACACTTGCAGGCGCAGAAAAATATGAAAATAGTAATATTCATTACTTCATTAATGATGTAAATAAATTTGCTGGAAAAAGAGTCATCATATTCGGTGGTGGTGATTCTGCTGTTGACTGGGCATTAATGCTAGAATCGATTGCTAAACAGGTAACATTAGTGCACCGTAGAGAGGTATTCCGTGCGCACGAAAAAAGTGTAGAATATTTACAAAACTCCACAGTTCAAATAATAACACCATTTGTCCCAGCTGAACTAATCGGAGAGGAACGAATTGACAAGGTCGTTTTAGAAGAAGTAAGAGGAACCCGCAAAAAAACAATTGACGTAGATGACGTTATTGTAAATTACGGCTTTGTTTCCTCCTTGGGTCCCATAAAAAATTGGGGGTTAGAGATTAAAAATAACTCAATTGTAGTAAATAGTCGTATGGAAACAAATATAGCGGGCATTTACGCAGTTGGAGACATTTGCACACATGAAGGCAAGCTGAAATTAATTGCAACTGGATTTGGAGAAGCACCAATTGCTGTTAGTAATGCAAAAGTATATATTGACCCAACAGGAAATATGCAAACGCCTCATAGTACAAGCTTAATGGAAAAATAGAAAGTCTAAACTATTTAAACAGGAGGAAAAAATGAAATATACAATTGTTGATAAAGATACTTGCATCGGTTGTGGTGCATGTAGCGATGTTGCACCAGAGATTTTTTGCCAAGATGCTAAAGGAAATTCACATGCACTGCTTGATAACAATAAAGGAACTGCTCAAATACCAGAAGAACTTCATGATGATCTATATGATGCTTATGAAGGGTGTCCATCCGAATCCATCAAAATAGCAGATAACTCTTTTGATGGAAATCCAAATAAATTTGAATAATTAGCCTCCCATTATTGTACATCACCCCAATTATTAGACAATTATCTAACAATTGGGGTGAATTTTTTATCACAATTTTTTAGTATGCCTGAGCAAACCAAACCGTATACTTTGCTTCGTTTCCGCAGCAAATACATGTAGTTTTAGCTGTTGGTGGATTAAATGGAATGTTACGAGTCGTATATTTTGTCTCTTCTTTCACTTTTTCCTCGCATGCATCATCCCCACACCATCCAGAAAGAACCCAGCCTGGAATAGTGCTGTTATTTTTGGCTGTTTTAATGTGCTGCTGTAATTGTAGTAGGGTGTCAATCGTTGTATGAGTGTTTGCCTCACGGAATTGACGAGCTTTTTCAAGTAAACGCTTTTGCATCGTCGTTAGTTCTTCCTCAATGGCTGTCACAACATTAGACAAATCAATGGTTTGTTTTTCATTTTCATCACGTGCTTTCAGTAAAGCTTGATTGTTTTCAAGGTCACGAGGCCCTAATTCAATACGAACTGGCACACCTTTTAGCTCCCATTCATTAAACTTAAAGCCTGGCGATTGGTCTGAATCATCAAGACGTACCCGAATACCTTTTGCCTTTAGGGCTGCAAAAATCTCATCCAAATGCTCCATAATTTGAGGGTTCTTTTTCCATGGACCCACAGGAATCAATACTACCTGAGTTGGTGCAATTTTTGGTGGTAAAATAAGCCCTTGCTCATCACCATGCACCATGATGACAGAACCAATTAAACGAGTAGAAGTACCCCAGGACGTTGTGTGTACATATTCGTGCTGGTTCGCTTTATTTAAATATTTAATATTAAAGGCTTCAGCAAATTTTGTACCTAAATAATGGGATGTACCGGCTTGAACTGCCTTGCCGTTTTTCATCATCGCCTCAATGGAATACGTATCGACAGCACCTGCGAAACGTTCAGAAGGCGTTTTTTGTCCATCATAGACAGGAATCGCCAATACTTGCTCCACAACTTCCTTATAAATCTCTAGCATTTGCATTGTTTCCTTACGGGCATCATCTTCATCTATGTGAGCTGTATGTCCCTCCTGCCATAGAAATTCAGATGTCCGAATGAAAGGCAGTGTTTTCTTTTCCCAGCGGAAGACATTAGCCCATTGATTAATAAGAACTGGTAGGTCACGGTAGCTTTTGATCCAATTTGAGTAAAGATGGCCAATCATCGTTTCCGATGTTGGACGAAGCGCCAAGCGTTCCTCTAATTGCTCACCTGCTGCCTCTGTCACCCAAGGAAGCTCTGGTGAGAACCCTTCAATATGATCCTTTTCCTTTTGGAAGAAGGATTCAGGAATTAGCATTGGGAAATAGGCGTTACGATGTCCTGTTTCTTTAAAACGACGGTCCATTTCCTCTTGAATATGCTCCCAAATTTCATAGCCATCTGGTTTAAAGGCAATACAGCCACGAACCGGAGTATAATCCATTAAATCTGCCTTTTGGATGGTCTCAATATACCATTTCGAAAAATCTTCTAGTTGTTTTGACATGTGTGTTTTCCTCCATTTTTATAAAATAAAAAGCACAAAAGCATCCTCTGAATAAGGACGTCTTTGTGCTAGATTGACGTGGTACCACCTTTAATTTAGTTTTAAGCGGTAAACTTAAAACCCTCTAACGTTTGGTAACGAAAACGATCCGGTTATGTTTGCATAACATCTCCATGGTAGGTTTTCAGATAAGAAGCGGTGATATAGCTCTCAGCAGCTGCTATATTTTCTGGTTCACAATTCTTTCTTACTTGGCCACATCATCAATTTCTATATTTTCAATAACTTTAGCAAAACAGTTAAAAAATATCAATCATTTTGAGTTAACTTTCATATTTAAAAGTCGGATTTATGCACTGATACACTATCATTAATCAGTTTTGTAAAGTCTTCTACCGATAGTGGTTTACTAAAATAATAGCCCTGTACGTACTCACAGCCCTGCTCACGAAGCACTTTTAACTCGGCTTCTTCCTCTACGCCCTCTGCTACTACCTCAAGGTTTAATGCATGTGCTAAAGAAATCATCGCGGAAATCATGGCGATTCCTGACTTTTCTGGGACAATATCACGGACGAATGCACGATCTATTTTTAAAACATCTACAGGAAATTTCTTTAAGTAATTCAACGATGAATAGCCCGTTCCGAAATCATCTAAAGAAATCGTTATTCCTAGAGCTCTTAATTGCTTAATTGTATCAATTAAGTCCTCTGTGTAATCCAACATGCTCATTTCTGTAATTTCAATTTCTAATAAATGAGGATTTATTCCTGTTTCTGCAATAACGTCTCGAACCATGTCAACAAAGCCTGTTGTACTGATATGGATAGGAGAGATATTAACAGCCACTCGTAAGTTTAAATGGTAGTTTTCGTTCCAAGCACGTGCTTGCGCAGATGCTTTTCGTAACACCCAAACACCGATATCATTAATAAGTCCACATTCCTCTGCAAAAGGAATAAAGCGGTCAGGTGGCATTTGACCTAATTCAGGATCATACCAGCGAAGTAACGCCTCCATTCCAATCACTTTATCTGTTTTTAAATCAATTTTTGGTTGATAATGTAGCTCTAAAATATCTTTTTTTAATGCTTGATGTAATTTTGTTTCGAGTAATAGCCATTTATCATTTGCCTCTTCCATATTTGGACGGTATAAGCGATATTGATTGCCGCGTGTAGATTTTGCTGCATACATAGCAATATCAGCATTTTTTAATAGCTCTTCAATGGAACTTGCGTGATCTGGGAAAATACTAATACCAATACTAATACTTGCATAGAACTCATACGTATCGACAATAAAGCTATCATTAAATACACCAATGATTTCCTTGGCCATCTCCTCAATACGGCTTACATCGTTAAGAATCATCACAAATTCATCACTATTGTGTCGGTAGAAAGAATTAGATGTATGATCAATATTGCGTAGGCGATTCGCCATCTCTACTAAAAACATATCCCCGATAATATGACCAAGTTCATCGTTAATGTTTTTAAAACGATTAACATCAATGAAAAACAACGCAAACTTTTCTTCTGTACGTCGGGATTGATGGAATTCATTTTCTAAACGTTGTTCTAATTTACGACGGTTTGGTAGTCCTGTTAATTCATCGTGATAAGCAATGTGAGTAATTTTTTTTATATCCTTCTGAGCAGTAATATCAACTCGTATAGCAATATATTGATATGGCTTTCCGTTATCATCCAGGAACGGAATAATTGTTGTTTTTACCCAATACAGGCTGCCATCCTTTGCGCGATTACATACCTCGCCATTCCACATATTCCCCTTACCAATTGTTTTCCACATTTCTCTGAAGAAAGATTTTGGATGGAAGCCCGAATTAAGCAAACGGTGATCCTGACCTAATAATTCTTCACGCGTATATTTTGATATTTTGCAAAAATGATCATTAACAAAAGTGATTTTTCCAGTTCTGTCTGTAATGGCAACAATGATTGAACTATTCATGGCTGAAAAAATATCTTGTAATTCTTTCAAACTGTAGTTAACTTGATTGATACTACTAGGCGTGATATTCATCATTTTCATTCTCCGTTCATTAAAATAAGAAGGGTTTGGTACTTTTGCTTTATCTTACTTCGAGGTATAAAGTTGTGGTATAGTGCCCTTTTTTATGTAATTATATTATAGTCCTAGAAAAGCAGTTAATTCAACCCAAATATCAAAAACATTCAAATCTGGATTTGATAAATTTCAAGGAAATCGACAAAATTTAGGTGCATTAAACATACATTATTTCTCTTATTTTAAAGATATGTAATTCTATAGTACTATCTAAAATGTTATCTTTAGGCTTTTTATCTTTAGAATATATGATTTTGATGTAATTTTTACGATACTTAAATAAATTCTTCTTTTAGGTTACATTCAAAAATGCCTTACTGTCACATACAGGCAGTAAGGCATTTCATGCGCTAAGAGATTTCATATTCTATTCGGCCTCCCAATGCTTTTGCTTGCTCATTGTATGCATCTAATTGCTCCTGCGATAAATTTAAAATGTAATAATGAAAATTGATTGGTTCAAGTCCGTGTTTCTCACATACTTGTCGATAAAATTCATAGCCTTCTCGATAATCTGTCATCCTAATAACTTCCTTTCAAATGTGTAGCTTGAATAATAACTATTGTTCTATAACAGAAACATTATTTGTTAAATAATATATAACAGATGAATTCTCAAGTCAATAAGTTGTCTGATATTTCTTTTAACTTCTTTTAGTAGAAGTCAAGCCGATTCTGGATACTATTATGCCGAGGCATAATTGATTTATTTAAAAGCCCAGTCCATATCAATTAGTATGGCTGGGCTTTTCATAAAATATTCACATCGGCTTCCGTAATAATCACATCCTTAAACGCCTAATTGTTTGGCTTGCATGTTATAAGCAGAAAGTTGCTGTTGAGATAACTGTAGGACATAATAACGAAAAGAAATTGGTTCTAATCCATAACGTTCACACATTTCACAATAAAATTCATAGCCATCACGATACTTTGACATAAGAATTCCTCCTCTAATCAAACTGTTTTATAACAGTTATTTTTATTTTTATTTAATATATAACAGTTTTCTTTAGTCGTCAAGTATTTGCTTATAAAATAAATATAATGGACGACAATAAAAAACCAATATCCCCACCTTCAAATGGAGATATTGGATGTTCTATAAAGTGTTAGAGGTTGACTCTATTGCACCTTTGATCTCTTTTATTTGTTCAATATGTCGCTGTTCATGTAAATATATTTGTTCAATCCATTGATCAAGAGGCAATTCACCAAGTGCTGGATGCTTCACAGATTTCTCTGATAAGATGGATTTATCCTCGATTGTATCAAGAAAGGTAATTAATTTTTTTCTTGAAGCATCCAATAAATCCATTATTTGCTGAACAGTAAATAGATCTTCAGCCGGTTCAACAATTTTCGGCGCTATAATTTTATTGGATCTGTCGGCAATTTGTTGAACATTTTTTCGTTTTGTTTTTTGAGCATCTACTTGCTTTAATCCCCATGCAATCGCTTTAATAGAGGATTCCTCCACTAAAACTAAATGATGGCAAACTTGTGCTATACTCCAACTGCTTGCTTCGTGCTTCCCATTGAACTGAGTATTATTTAACAGCTTGATTTCAGCCAATAAACTATTCCTAGTTTCCTTTAGCTGATTTGTAATAAATGAATTCAAAGGCTTCTCCCCTTACTTTGTGTTTATTGAACTCTATTCAGCATATGTTCTCTTATGACATATTCTCTTTAACATCGTAGAATTCCTTTAAATTTGTAAGATATAGTATGTTATTTATTGTGGACGATATTAAATGGGTTATTTTCGAGCACCTGTTGAAGTTGTTCATCTTCAATATGCGTATAAATTTGCGTTGTCGCCACACTTGAGTGCCCCAGTATATGCTGAAGGCTACGGATATCTGCCCCTGCTTTATACATCATGGTAGCAGAGGTATGTCGCAGTTTATGCGGTGTCAATCTTTCTTTTTGAAGTCCTGATTGATGATTAATCTGTTTCACTATTTTAGCTACGGTTTGCCGAGTAAAGCGTGTTCCCTTTTGAGAAACAAATAGGGGCTCTCCTCCCTCTCCTTTATAGGCTGTCTTTCCATAAGCTTCATAGTCTGTGAGTGCCTGCATACAGCTATCATTTAAATAAACTGTCCGTTCTTTATTTCCTTTACCGACAACAGTTAAATATCGACCTTGTATGGAGGATTTATTTAACTGACAAAGCTCTGATACTCGAATTCCTAAATTCAAGAAAAACATCATCATGCAATAATTTCTGGGTGAGGCATGATTAGATTGAATGCCGTCGATAAATTGTCTAGCTTCCTCTATATTCATATAAATTGGTCGTTTTCGCCCAATCTTTGGTGTTTCTAATTCATCGGCTGGATTTTCTTCGATAAGACGTCGCTTTCCTTTTAAATACTTAAAAAATGATTTTAAGGTAGCAACCTTTCTTGCTCTTGCAGATGCAGAATTTCCGCGCTGCACCTCGCAATATTCCATAAATAAGTAGAGATCTTCCAGTGTGATGTCACGTATTTCTTCTATTGTAATAGTAGAAATATCGATAGAGGTGATATTGCCTATATCTAAATCCTGTTGGACAGCTAAATGAAATCGGAAAAAGAGTGTCAGATCATATTCATATTCTTTTCTTGTACGCTGAGACTTTCCTCTAATAGTTGTTAAATAAACAAGGAAGTCCTTCATGAATTTCGGTAGCTTGGTCTTTTGCATCAAATCCCTCCAATATGCTCTATTTTACCATGAAAAAACGTTCCCAAATATAAATTTGGGAACTTTATGATGAAAAAAATGCCCTTTTTTATCACATAGAACATTTGTTCTATTTTAAAGCGTTAAAAAAAGACGATTCTCTCTAGAAAGAAAATCATCTTTATTTTTTGAAAATTCCCCGTTTTATGCATAAAGCGTTAGAAGAATGAATATTTAAATCTAGTATACTTAATTGCGATGAGACGATTTAAAAAAAGACAAGATGGGGTATAATACATGTCGATTCGTCTCATAACGAGAATGGGATTATTTGGATTATATCTACTTCATAAATATGCTGTATGTTCCATCTACATGCTTTGACAATGTCCAGTTTGTTGAAAGCATTCGCTGAAGCTTAGTGATGGTTTCTTCATGACAAGTTAGATTCTGAATGCCTGCTTCTAATAATTGATAGTCCTTCCCTTCTTCTAATTGAAAACGAAGATGAAGTAAACGTTGAATGCCTGGCAATGTTACATATTTTATACGATAGTTACCATGTAAGGCATCTAAGAACAATTGTTCCCCTTCTTGGAAAAGTGCTAATGTTTCTAAAAATTCGTAATTAGGTACCCTTTCTTTCCAAATCGACACATCCCCTGTGTGCAATGTTTGTACAATTTCCTCATCTGTAATATCTAATTTTGAAAGCTTATCTAGCTCATATGCTTGCATTAAATTAATAATTGTCATTTTACCTGCTCCTTTTATGTATTCGCTATTAGTTTAACATTTTTTCTTTACTACTTAAATTCGGAGGCGATCCATATGATGAATTTATATGAATCTGGTTTATTTTTTGATGAAATGTTAGATGGCAAACAGCCGAAGCCTCATTATCGGTCCTTTTATCAGAAGCTGAATGCTTTTTCGAAGGCGCAGTTAGACGAGAAATATCAGCAAGCCCAATCTAGTTTTCTAAGACAAGGAATTACCTTTACCGTTTATGGAGCTCAAGGAGGGACGGAGCGTACAATGCCCTTTGATTTTGTACCCATTATCATTCCTTTTAAGCAATGGGAAATGATTGAAGCAGGTGTTAAGCAACGTGTGCAGGCCCTAAATTGCTTTTTACAAGACATCTATGATAAACAGACTATTATTAATGATGGATTAATTCCAAGGCAGCTCATAGAGAATAATCCTTATTATTATTACCAAATGCTTGGAGTAAAGGTTCCGATCAATAATCATATTTTCTTAGGTGGAATCGATTTAATTCGAGATGAGCATGGCACTTATTTTGTGCTTGAAGATAATTTACGTAGTCCATCCGGTATATCCTATGTTTTTCAAAACCGTTATGTGATGAAGGAAGTGTATCCTGAATTTTTCTCAAAGCATACCATTCAGTCTCTCGATAAACAAATGGCCTTCATGAAAAAGGCTCTTCTCGCTCATCGACCACGTTGTTTGCCACCTGATGCTGAGCCTAGGGCAGTTTTATTGACAGCAGGGATGTTCAATTCAGCTTATTACGATCATGTTTTTTTAGCACAGCAACTCAATATTCAGCTTGTAGAGGGTCGTGACTTAGTTGTTCAAAATGAAAAAGTGTATAAAAAAACAATCTATGGTTTAGAGCAGATTGATATAATTTATCGTCGAATTGATGATGATTTTTTAGATCCCATTGTTTTTCGAGAGGATTCACTACTTGGTGTTCCACATATAATGGCAGCTTATAAAGCCGGGAATATTGCAATTTTAAATGCTATTGGGAATGGTGTTGCTGATGATAAGGCGATGTATGCCTATGTACCTGATATGATTCGCTACTATTTAAAAGAAGAGCCAATTTTACAAAATGTCATGACCTATCATCTAAGTGATGACAGCCAGCGGACTTGGGTTTTAGCGCATATGAAAGAGCTAGTAATCAAAAATGTCAGCGCTTCTGGTGGCTACGATATGCTAATTGGGCCACATGCAAGTGAGGATGAAATTGCAAGATTTAAACAAAAAATTAATGAAAAACCATCTCAATATATTGCACAGCCAACCATTAAATTATCTAGGGCTCCAGCCTTTCAAAATAGTCGGTTTTATCCTTGCCATGTAGATTTGCGTGTATATGTGATGAAGGGTGAGGATATTAATGTGTTACCTGGTGGTTTATCACGTGTAGCACTAAAGGAAGGCTCACTAGTGGTGAATTCGTCACAGGGTGGTGGCGCAAAAGATACATGGATATTAAAGGAGGAGTGGCAGCATGCTAAGCCGAGTAGCCGACGCACTTTACTGGATGGCAAGATATAGTGAACGTACGCAAACAAACGCACATATATTACAGGGACAGCTGTTAAATATGTTGGAGCAATCTGGGAAAGAGCATGAGTATATTGATCATTGGGAAGCTATATTAAATATTTGTGCCTCAAAGGAAGAGTATTTGTCCTGTTTTGAAAAAATTCGAGTGAATCCTCTTATTGAATATTTACTTTTTTCGAAAAAGAATTGTAATGCCCTTTTGACAACTGTGAGTGCTATTCGAGAAAATGCACGTGTGACCCGTGATAGTATCCCTACGGAACTGTGGGAATTGCAAAATGCATTTTATTTGTCTCTTAAAGAGGAAATAATGGGAAGGCAAATGCCTATTCCAATTATTGTGCTGAATTCTTTTTTGCAAAATGTTCGTAAGACTTCTTTAACAGTTACAGGATTAATTGAGGGGTCCATGGATCGTGATTTACCTTTTTACTTTATGCAAGTTGGGAAATGGATGGAACGGTCCGAAAAAACGATTCGCATGATATTAATCGTATTGGAGCAACATAAACACGTTGCGATACCCATGAATGAAGTGGATGGTGCCTTTCTACTTGAATTATCAGAGGCAACAGAATCTTATTTACGCAAACATCATCAAACAAATTTACTCTGTGTTATTCAATATTTATTGCAGGATAAGCATTTCCCTCGATCTTTCATGTTTTGTCTACAAAAATTAGAGGAAGCGTTTATCCATATAGAAAAGGACTCTCTTTCAGAAAGGTTTTTAGAGTTACACTCCCCTTTGAAAAGCTCAATCTTCGCCATGACGAATATGGATTTATGGAATTTTACTTTAGAGGATATTATTTTATTAATGGAGGAAAGATTGCGCCAATGTATTGAATTTAGTCAAACATTCGCGACAGTTTATTATTTATATGAACCCAGCATACAACCTTGAAGGGAATCAAATACAGCTCCCTTTCAACAAGCAAGTCAGTAAACAGAAGGAAGCGGACACAATGAAATTTGAAATTCAACATACTAATAAGTTTCAATATGAGTCTGAAGTTGACCAAAGCTTAAATACAATCCGCTTAAAGCCAAGAAGCGATGAGCGTCAGCGCTTATTATCCTATCGAATTGCTATAACCCCCTCATCCTTAACACGTGAGCATACCGATATTTGGGGGAATACAGTCGGAACTTTCTATATTCCTGAGCAGCATCAGGAATTGGAAATTCAAACTACTTCTATCGTGAGTATTCAGCGTGCGCCGTTTATTCATCGTATTCAATATTCGCCAGAGATGCAAACGATATTTCATTCTCAGCTATTTTATGAACACTATCTGCCCTATTTAAAATTTACCCATTTTACGTATATGACAGAAAATCAATTAGAGGAAGTGTATCATGCCATTGGTCACGCTGAAAATCCAGTCCTTTTTTCACTTAATTTAATGCAGTATTTATATTCAACATTTGAGTATGACCCTAGTGCAACGGATGTGACAACAACCGCAAATGAAGCCTTTGTGCTTAAACGTGGTGTATGTCAGGACTTCACTCATGTCATGCTCGCGGTGCTAAGAGCGAAAGGAATTCCAGCTCGTTATGTAAGTGGCTATCTATACGTTGATGAACACTCAGCTTTAGTCGGTGATATTGCGACACATGCCTGGGTGGAAGTAATGATACCTGGGATCGGTTGGATTGGTTTAGATCCAACAAACAATGTGGAAGTGTTAGAAAACCATATTATTTTATGTATTGGTCGTGATTACTCCGACATAAGTCCTGTCGAGGGAGTTTATACAGGTGGGAAGCATCATTTAACCGTTAAAGTGAATGTCAAAGCGTTAAATCATTTATAACAAAAAAGTCGGATTCCTGTACAGTAGGAAACCGACTTTTTGAGTTTTTATATAAAATTTAATTTATATTCCTATTATTTTTCAATTTTAAAATTATAGTATTATATTTAGCTAAGCTTATATTTTTTATCACAAACAATAGGAAAAATGAAACGGAACAAACTCCTATAGAGGTAAACATAATAAATTTAAAAACAAATTGATAGGTGAAATATGGTGAGGAAAATAGTACTATACTACAACTTGAGAACAATATTAAAATCCAACCAGGAGAAATTTGGACAATAAAGTCAGAACTTTTTCGCTTCATGAATTTCATTAAAATCCCAAAAATAAAATATATAAGCTGGATATAAACAATAATTATTAGGGCACTAATAAGAATATTCAAAATAAATCATTCCTTATAAAACTTTTTACAATTACTCATCAAGGGGGACTGTCACCTTTGTTCTTTTCTGGTTCTCTTGTTAGAAAGTTATTTAAAACGCCCTTGTCTTTCTGTTAGCACCCATTTTCGGACATAACCCATTGTTTGCTGAATATGTTCAATTGTTTTTTCACTATGAAACGCCTTCTGCATAACGGTATAACGTAAATCTGTTGCTCTGACATTCATGCCAATATCCTTAGAAATAGCCTGAAAAATTCGCTCTACTGTCTTTGTTGAAATTGATTTTGAATGGCTAGCCTCACTGACCCACATCCATTCCCCTGCTTCTTGCTGATGCATCTCCTCTGTCGCACCTTTATAGTGTTTCAACATGTCTACTAAAATTGGAGAAAGTTTAATTTCTCGGCGCCCATTGTGGTTAGCAATATAGATGAACGTTGAATCCGAGTGCATATGCGTCCATTTCATTCGTACAAGCTCTGCTGGCTTACAACCTGTTTCCAGCAGCATTTGCACAATACAGCCATTACGTCTAGCCAGCCAAGCATGCTCTTGAGTTTTCGCATATTGAAAATAAGTTGGCCAAACATTCGTAATGTTCATCAATTGCTTCGTTGTCAGTAATTTCAATGCCTCTTTTTGTCTCTTTTTTGGCTGTAAAATGACCTCATAATCAAATGGTTCCACCCACTCTCGTAAAAAAACGAAATCAACAAAGCCTCGTAATGTAGCCATTTTATGATTAAATGTGTTGATATTTACGTACGTTTCCTTTAAGTAATTACTATATATAAATAACAATTCTTTGAACTGATGATTCACATCCAAGTAGTTTTTCTCATGGGCAAACGCTAAAAATTGCTTCCCATCTAAATTGTACTGTTTTTTGGTAGCAGCACTTTTCTTTAAAGAATGTAAGAGTAATAAATAGCTATTCCATGCCTGCTCTAATGTGACCAAGAATTTCCCTCCCTAATAACTGTGCGTGTTTTTTTATTTTATTTTACTATATTATGGGTGCGTAGGTTATATTTATTTTAATAAATGATAATGTCGGATAATCTGTAATAATCATACAAAATACCGCTTCTCAAACTAGTATAGTAGTATCTTTTGTTTTTTTATTTTCCTACAATAGCAACTCCCCTTTCTTCTGTTGTAGTACAATTTCTTTAAAATGCCTTTATTCTTGTAACACAAAGCAAATTTACATGAAAATTCGTATTATTTAGTGTTTATTACCGTTTGTGTTATATAATAAACGTATGAACTAATGTAGGGGGCGTTTCGAGTATGCAAGTGAAAACAACTCGATTAGAGGCAGAAGAAGCAAAAATTATTTATCAGGAAACAGCAGGACTAGCGATCATTACAATTCATCGTCCACAGGCGAAGAATGCACTAACCGCAAATATGTGGGATCAATTAGCTAAGATAGCCTTACAAGTTTTAGACAATCCTAAAAACAAAGTATTAATTTTACGGGGGTCTGGTGAAAATTTTACGGCTGGCTCCGATATTAAAGAATTTAATGCCATTTCTCTCGAAAAAGCCGAGGAAGCCTTTGTACATATGGAAAAAACAATCTCTACGATTGAGCGTTTACCCATTCCAACAATTGGCGTTATCAATGGACCTGCAATGGGGGCAGGCTTAGAACTTGCCTTAGCCTGCGATATTCGCATCGGCTCAGAAAAAGCGAAACTTGGAATTCCTGTTGGCAAATTAGGGATTACTTTAAATAACAAATTTGCACAACGCTTAGTACAACTTGTTGGGCCTTCTACAACGAAGGATCTAGTTTTTACAGGTCGTATGTTTAAAGCCGAGGAAGCGTTTAAGCTTGGTATGCTAAATTATTTAGTTGCTGCAAAAGATATTAATAAATACATGATTCGTATGGGTAAGCTTGTGGCAGGAATGTCCCCCGAATCACTATTAGCCGTTAAACTATCTGTTCAAGAATGCGTGGACAGTGTGCCATCGTTATGGAAAGGCTCTACACCATTTGTAGGAAATGATTTTTCAGAGGGCTGTCGTGCATTCGTCGAAAAACGTCAACCTCAATTTACACGCCAATCAAAATAAAAAAATAGGTCCTCTGTACGCTTAAATGCGAGTAGAGGACCTGTTTTTTATGTTTTTCTCTTTAATATGGCTAATTTTATGTGAAGATGAATGGCATCTAGTTCGTAACCAAAATGCTGAAAAAAATCGGATTGCACATTCTTTTGTAATGCATACAATTGATCAGGTAATGAATAATCGATTGGTACCTTAAGCTGTAATGTAATCGTGGTAAACGCATGCTCCCCTAATGTTAATTGCACTTGCTCAACCTTGTGAACAATATCATGCTGGGCACAGCAATATGTCAATAGCTGTACATAGACATGCTTACCAATTTCTATATATTCCTGTTGGAAATCAGGACGAACAATCGTTGTCTCCCCTATTTTTTCACGTTTTGACGAAAAAATTTCCATTCCTCTTTGAACTAAGCGTTTAAAAAAGTTTTGCTCTACTTGGCGATACGGTATAGGCATGACATGCTTACCTTGGGTTTGACGGATAAAGCGTGCTTTGTCAATTTCCTTTTGAGATCGCACATCTTCCACATAATAATAGTTTTCGATTGCCCCGAGCTCTAGCTGACGAGCTATTGTTTTTGTCATTTTATCAGACGTACCTATCAATAAAATAGACTGTACCTTATATGTATCAAGTGCTATTTTTACTTCCTCACGATGAGCATCATCTGTAAAAATAGCACGGCGAACGGCTGTTATTGTGTTTTTTTCAAATTTTGCGGAGAGACCTGCTACTTTCACACCGTTAACAATTAGTAGACCATCATCAATAATAGCCTCTACTCCAATTTTATGCGCGAAGACAAGGGCACTTGTACTTTTCCCTGTCCCACTTGGTCCACTTAAAGAATGCACTTCCATACTGTTCATCTTCCTTTCCTGTTTTTATGATAGCAGAAATGTTTCCAATTTTCCGTCATTTTTATATTTCCAGCATTCCCTAAAATAGTTACGCTAATCTACACAAACATCTTCTCCTTTTCAGAAAAATATTCTTTTTTCAGAATAACTTTCCCTTTATGTGCTTTAGTATGATAAAATGTGAACTACTATTCTGTTATACAACTATAAGGAGTGTACTAGTTTGAAAATTGTACCGTCTAAAAAAATGTCATTATTCACACCAGCAATCTTTGGAGATTTAAAAAACCATGCCAAGCTTCAGCAAGAAAAAGGCATGAAGATGATTGACTTAAGCTTAGGAAGTCCTGACCTTCCCCCACATGCAAAAATTCGTGAGCATTTGTCCTATAGAGCGGGTTTAGCAGAGTCCTATGGCTATACATTAACGGGTACGCAACGCTTTTACGATGCTGTAAGCCGCTATTATAAACGTCGTAGCAATATAGAGTTAAATCCCGCTTCTGAAATTATACAAACAATTGGCTCTCAAGAAGGGTTAGTGCATTTACCAATCGCCTTTTGTGACCCAGGTGACATCGTGTTATCGACAAACCCTGCGTACGTTGCCTACGATGCAGGAATTCATCTTGCAGGTGCGACACCCTTTTATATGCCTCAAACAGCTGACAACGACTATTTACCAGATTTAGATGCGGTTCCAGAAGAAATTGCTCAAAAAGCAAAGCTATTGATTTTAAATTTACCAGGCAATCCTGTTCCTGCAATGCCATCTTTAGCCTATTTCGAAAAAGTCGTTGCTTTTGCTAAAAAATATAACATTATCGTCTTACATGATGCAGCCTATTCCGAGTTTTACTTTACAGGTGATGGCCCGATTAGCTTCCTTGCCGCTCCTGGTGCAAAAGAAGTTGGGATGGAAATTAACTCATTATCCAAAAGCTTTAGCCTTGCAGGTACACGTATCGCTTATATCGCAGGAAACGCTGAGATGATTGCCATTTTAAAGCAATTAAAATCAAATTTAGATTTTGGCATATTTGAGCCTATTCAAGATGCAGCCGTTGTTGCGCTTGATAACGCAGAGGAAATTACAGCAATCCTACGAGCAACATTTACTGAGCGTCATAAAACATTAATGAATGGCCTACGAACAATCGGATGGGATGCAGCTCCTTCAGATGGAGGGATGTTTGTATGGGCGAAATATCCATATGATATTGATTGTACAGAATTAGCCTTTAAGCTAATTGAGCAAGTTGGCGTTGTGACAGTTCCCGGTACGGTATTTGGCTCAGCTGGACAAGGCTATTTACGTTTAGCATTAGTACAGCCAAAAGAAGTGCTACAGGAAGCGGTCAATCAATTAGCGCAAGTCCAATTAACAGCACAATCTTAAGTCTTGGTATTAGGTTTATACCTACCACAATAAACTCCATAAAAAACAGTTACTGCTTTTACGCAGTAACTGTTTTTTCTCATACTTCATATTGCTGATGTTCCTCGTCTTCATACCGATTATATCGCTGTTTAAATAGTTTAAATAAATGGGTTACAAGCACTTTAAAGATAGCGTATCCCGGAATTCCTAAAATAACACCTGGTACACCAAATAAGGAACCAGCCGTTAATAATACAAAAATAATGGTGATTGGATGGATGCTAAGCGATTTCCCCATTATTTGTGGTGAAATAAATTTCCCTTCAATAAGCTGTACCACTGTCCAAACAATTGCGAGCTTTATCAGCATAAATGGTGATGTTACTAGGGCGATAATAACAGCAGGTGTAATCGCAATGACAGGCCCCAAATATGGAACGACACTTGTAATCATTGCAAGGAACCCTAGTAATAAGGCATATTTCATGCCAATAATTAAAAAACCAATTGTTACCATGGCACCAATGCACATCGACACTAAAATTTGACCCTGTATGTAAGAGCTAATTTGCTTGTCCATATCGTGAAAAATTTCATGCACCTCTTTACGCATACGAGGTGGACAGATGTTTAACATAAATTTCGGTAACTTTTCACCATCTTTAAGTAAATAAAATAAAATAAATGGCACCGTTACTAATGACAAAATAATGCCCGTTAAAGTTGAAAGGAAGCCAGTAATACCAGATGCAACACCCTGCGCTAAGTTCGTCGCTGTATCTTTCACCGTTTCAATTAAATCGGTTGTGACATTCTTAACAACCTCGTCATAGTTAAAGTTTATTTTATCTAAATACTCATTGAAGCGAGAATGTGTTAAGTACTCCACAATATTTTGCGTCAGTGCCATAAAATACCCTGGAAACTCCTGCGCTAAATTTGTAAATTGATCTCGAAGAAACGGATAAACAAGAACTACTAGTAATGTAATGAAACCGATGACAGCGATGTATAAAATCAAAATACCCCAGACTCTTGGGATACGCCAATTTTCTAGAATGCCTAATAATGGACGCAATAAATAATATGCGATGATGGCAAGTACCCCAGGTAAAATTACTACCTCAAATAATACTTTCAGCGGGGTAAATATAAAAGAAACTTTTTGGAACATGAAAATAACACATGCCAGCAATAACAAAGTAATGAGTGTAAAAAATAAGTTTTTCCCACCTAAAAAGCGGATGAACTTAGTCGAAAACAAATTAGACCGCTCTTTTGGTCTTTCTTTTTCCATATACCCACCCCAATCCAAATGCTTTACCTTTATATTACAGGATAATGTTGGCTTATGCGAACCATCACTCCAGCTTCATACCCAAAAAATCACTTAAAAAGGCTTTATTTTTCTCAACATCAATAACGATTGAATCCCCTGCATGACTAAAGGTCTTGAATTGATAGCTTCCTTCAATTGGGATAGTGGCCTTTTCAATTTTGACCTTCCCTTTTGACACCATTTTTAGTACCTGCTGAATTTCCCCAGAGGAGGAATAATCCGTTGTGACATACCCTTGTGCTGCTCCAACAAACTTTGGTAAGTTCAAAATATTTTGAGGTGCTAACACTTCATTCTTTAAGGCTTCAATGACCTTTTGCTGACGTGCCACACGGCCAAAATCACCCTCTGCATCATGTCGGAAGCGAGCATAGCCAAGTAATTCTTTCCCGTTTAGGTTATGCACACCCTGCTTTAAGGCAACACCTATCTTTTCAGACATATCTTTTTCAACATCTATTTCAACCCCCTTTGGCGCTAAAATATCTACTAATGATTCAAAATTTTTAAAATCTATAATGGCATAATGATGAATGGGAAGACCAAACATATTGCTAATTGTTTCCTTTAATAATTGCACACCACCTAAATAATAAGCTGTATTGAGCTTATATGATTGGTAGCCGGGAATATCTGCATATATATCCCTCATTAATGATACTAGCTTGACATTATTTGTTTTTTTATCCCAGGACAAAACCATCATTGTATCCGTACGTGATTTTTCCTCCCCACGACTATCAATGCCTAATAATAAATAATTCTCAATATCTCCTTTAACTGTATCACCGCTAAAATCCTCTTGCGCGACTTTTGTGTCATTTGCTAGCTCAAGTCCGCTTCGATATTGCATCACAGAATAACCAACTAGGACGATGATACATAGCAATAGCAATGAAAATAATGCCCTTCCTTTACGCAATCGACGTTTTTTGGGACGTTGTGAGCGTCTTGTATACTCTTGCTCTTCCATATTGCATAACTCCTCTATTGTAATATAGTTAATGTAACGATTCACCATAAGGAAAGTTTCATTAAAATATTGTGTCTCCTACAATTATCCATCTACTCGTTATTTTACACCGAAAGTGTCAGTAGAGAGCAAAATAATGCTATAATATTTTCACGTTAGAAAGGATGATCAACTATGATAGAAAAAGCTACATTTGCTGGCGGTTGTTTTTGGTGTATGGTCAAGCCATTTATTGAATGGGATGGCATACATAAGGTTACTTCAGGTTATATGGGTGGCCATTTAGAAAATCCTACTTATGAGGATGTTAAAAAAGGCACTTCTGGCCATTTAGAGGTAGTAGAAATTGAATTTGACCCTAGCATCTTTAGCTATGAGCAGCTTCTAGATATCTACTGGATGCAAATTGATCCTACAGATGCTTATGGCCAATTTCATGACCGTGGTGAATCCTATACAACCGCAATTTTTACCTATTCCGAAGAACAAAAACAGATCGCCGAAGCATCCAAAGAGAAATTAGCAAAAAGTGGACGCTTTGATAAGCCTATTGTAACCACAATTCGCGATGCTCAACACTTTTATCCTGCAGAAGATTATCATCAGGATTATTATGAAAAAGAGCCTGAGCATTATCAAAAGGACCGAGCAATTTCGGGTAGAGATCAATTTATTTCAGAGCATTGGAAAAAATAGTATCTTTCCGGGGATAGAATCAAAAGAGACTGTTACAAAATTTAATGTCAGAAAAGCGTGAGAAATCAAGGTTATGATTTCTCACGCTTTTTTGTTTTGAGCAACAAGCCCTAGTCACACGATTCAAACTAAATATTGGATGCTTCCTTCAAAAACGATTGGAGTGCCTCGAAAAATCGTTTGCCGTATTTTTCAAACTTTACTTCACCAATTCCACTCACACGTCGTAAGCCTTCAAGCTCCATTGGCTTTTGCTCGCATAATTCTCGTAATGTTTTATCAGAGAACACCACAAATGGTGGTACTTGTTCCTCATCTGCAATCTGTTTTCGCAATGCTCTTAAATGCTCAAACAGCGGATCATTGTCTGCCAGCTTACGGACAATAACAGCTTCTTTTCGCATAACCTTGCGATTGCCAAGT